>ENA-OQES01000637-OQES01000637.1-human-gut-metagenome-genome-assembly--contig:-NODE-637-length-14268-cov-4.570540_pt1 | contig 14268 bp, 10 predicted proteins | sample MGYA00242798_ERZ504641 | MGnify/ENA primary metagenome ERZ504641 (study PRJEB26092, sample SAMD00036327) | human gut metagenome | host: Homo sapiens | study: EMG produced TPA metagenomics assembly of... | reverse complement strand
TCGAGTTCCTTGCCGATGCGAAGCTCAAGTCCGAAGGCTATTCTCCGGATGACACTCCGGACGAGTACGAGAAGCGTTGGCCGGGCACCTTGGCCGAAATCAAGGAGCAGGTCAAGGACGAGCATGAGGAAGTCGTCAAGCTCGGCGGTCTGTACGTGCTCGGCACCGAGCGCCACGAATCCCGCCGTATCGACAACCAGCTGCGCGGCCGTTCCGGCCGTCAGGGAGATCCGGGTGAATCCCGTTTCTACCTGTCCCTCGAGGACGATCTGATGCGTCTGTTCAACACCCAGCTGGTGGCGCGTGTCATGGCCAAGGGCATGCCGGAAGGCGAGCCGATCGAAGCGAAGAGCGTTTCCAAGGGCGTGCGCACCGCACAGAAGGCCGTCGAATCGCGTAACTTCGAAATCCGTAAGAACGTGCTGAAGTACGACGACGTGATGAACAAGCAGCGCACCGTCATCTATGCGGAGCGTCAGGCTGTGCTGAAGGGCGCGGATATCCACGAGGACATCCTCAAGTTCATCGACGACACCGTGCTGAGCTACATCAAGGGCGCCAACAACGGTTCCGACAAGCCGGCCGATTGGGATTGGGACGGTCTGTTCAAGGCCATCTCCTCCGTGTACCCGATCGCCGTGGAGCAGGAAGCGGCCAAGGACGCCGTCGACAAGCTCAAGGGCGACAAGGCCGTTGAGGCCCTGAAGGAGCTCATCGTCTCCGACGCCAAGGACCAGTACTCCGATTTCGAAGACAAGCTCGGCAGCGAAGGCCTGCGCCAGCTCGAGCGCCGCGTGGTGCTCGCCGTGCTCGACCGCAAGTGGCGTGAACACCTCTACGAGATGGACTACCTCAAGGACGGCATCGGCCTGCGCGGTATGGGCCAGCGCGACCCGCTGGTCGAATACCAGCGTGAAGGCTACCAGATGTACAACTCCATGATCGAAGCCATCAAGGAGGAAACCATCCAGCTGCTGTTCCACGTGGACATCGAACGCGTGGCCATGACCGAGGACGAGGAGACCGAATCCGATGAGGATGAGGCCGTGAACGCCGCCGAGGCCGTAATGGGTCTGGACGGCGAAGCCGCCGCGACCGGCGAATCCGCTCCTGCAGAGCCGGAGACCGATGACGAGGCCGAAAAGACCACCATCGATGAACTGGCTGACGAGCAGAAGAACGAGAAGGGCATCGTCGGCATGCAGCCGATCAGCCATGCCGAAGGCAAGGTCCCGGCCAACAAGCGTCCGAAGAGCGAGGAACTCCACTCTCCGTGGGCGGATGGCCGCACCTTCCCGGGAACTGGCAAGAACGCCCAGTGCCCATGCGGTTCTGGTCGCAAGTACAAGATGTGCCACGGCCAGAACGAGCAGTGATTCGCTGAGTTGCTGACTTGCTCATGACATAACCTCCCCCGACCGTAATCGGGGGAGGTTTTCTTTTTTGAAGAATCTTCGATGGGCCGTTTCGTGATATGGACGTGCGGACGTGGGGAAACGTCCAATCGTTACAATTGGCGGCATCAGAACAACAATAAAGGCGTGCGACATCGCCAAGGAGGGCATCATGACCGAAATCACATGGAAGTCGATCCTCACCAAGCTGGTCGGAGGGGACCACTTGAGCGCCGAGGAATCCGAGTGGTTCGTCGATGACCTCATGAACGGCAATGCCGATCCGGCGGCCGTTGGCGCGGTACTCGCCACCCAGCAGCAGTTGGGGCTGACCCCCGACGAAGTGCGTGGCGCGGCGAAGGCCATGGTGGCCCATGCCATTCCGCTGCACATCGACGGTGAAACCACCGACATCGTCGGCACCGGTGGCGACGGAGCCTCCACCGTGAACCTGTCATCCATGGGGGCCGTCGTAGCCGCGGCCGCAGGCGTAAAAGTCGTCAAGCACGGCAATCGTGCGGCCTCATCCAAGTGCGGCACTGCTGACTGCTTCGAAGCGCTCGGCCTGCCCATGGATTTGACTCCGGAACAAGTGAGCGAAGTCGGCAACGAATGCGGCATCGCATTCGCTTTCGCACGCACCTTCCACCCCGCCATGCGTTTTGTCGGTCCGATTCGCGCTGCGCTCGGCGTGCCATGCGTGTTCAACGTGCTTGGTCCGCTGACCAACCCGGCAAGCCCGAAGCATATGGCTGTCGGCTGCGCTAATCGCAAGATGAGCCCGATCATGGCCGCCGTATATGCGGCGAACGGCCAGATCGGCATGGTCTACACTTCCCATGAGGGCCTTGACGAGATGGCACCGACCGGTCCGGTCTCCATTTGGGAATTCAAGGACGGCAAGGTTACCGAAAACAAATTCGATCCGACCGTCGAACTCGGCCTCGCCAAAGTCACCATCGCAGATCTGAAGGGTGGCGAACCGACGCTCAACGCGCAGCTGGCACGAGACTTCTTCGCAGGCAAGGATGTGTCGTTCCGTACCACCGCGCTGCTGAACGCCGCTTCCGCAATCGTCGCTGACGGTCATTCGGTGCCGGGCGACGCAAGCTTGGCTGACCGGTTCAAAGCCGCCTACGCCATCGCGGAGCAGACCGTCGACTCCGGCAAGGCCACGGCGCTGCTTGACAAGTGGATCGCCACCGCCCAAGCTGCGAAGAAAGCCTGAAAACGCTGACAACGTATGTGTATGTGAAGGCCCCGGCGTAAATATGAACCGCACCCCGATTGTTGGACTGAAGAAATTCAGATTCGATGATCGGAGGTGCGGTTCTTTCGTATGCGTGAGGATCGAAGGAGACGTTACGACGACGGGTTCCGGCGCGAGGCGCTGGAGCTCATCAAGTCCGGAGCCGGCAAGGACACGCTCGCCAGAGGCTTGCCATACCGGTGTATACCGCGAGAAACTGGATCGGGCTGTACAGGTCCAACGGCGAGGAGCGGTCATGGGAGGCGGCGGCAGCAGACGCTACGACTGGGAGACGAAGGTCGCCGCGGCGCGCGACCACGTCGAGAACGGTCTGACCAAGACGGAGGCCATGGCCAGGCACGGGATCGCGAGCATCGCGTCCCTGGAGCGCTGGTGCCGCGACTACCGGTCCGGAGGTCCGGAGGCGCTCAGGCCGAAACCCAAGGGCAGGCCGAAAGGCGCGAAATCCAAACCGAAGCCCGAACCGACGCGCGAGCAGGAGCTCGCCGAACAGGTCGCGTACCTGAAGGCGAAGGTCGCGTACCTGGAAAACTCCGGGCCCTGCGGGCGTCCAAGTCACGCGGCGCGAGCGAAGCGCCGTCGTCCGACTGCTCGCAGGGCGGGGACACCGGCTCGGCCACCTCCTGAGGATAGCCGGGCTGCCGAAATCCACGTACTACCACCACCTGTCGCGCCTGGCGCACGTGTCCAGGCCGGACGTGGAGCCGATGGTACGGGAGATATGGGATGGCAGTACCAGCACCAATGGTGGAGGGACGAGCTCGGACGCCTCGGCATCCGCCAGTCCATGAGCCGCAAGGGCAACTGCCTGGACAACGCGGCGACCGAGCAGGTCTTCGGCCACTTGAAGGACGAGTTCTACCGCGGCCGAGAGTTCGACTCGTACATCGTGCATTGGAACACCAGACGACGCCAGATACGACTCGAGGGACGCACCCCAGAGGAGTTCCGGAGCATGTCCCTCGCGGTCTAGGGCTGTATCCTAATTAACAACGTCCAACAAACGGGGCGCAGTTCAAACCGCCGGGGCCTTCACATAGATGGATATGTATTCAGTTTGTCGCCAAAGAATCGTCAGACGCGTGCTCCATCATCGAATTCGTCGGTACGCGTTTCACGATGCCCTTTATGCTGCACGATGAGGCCAGCGGCGCCGACCAGCGCACACAAACCGAAAATCGAACCAAGAATCGAAGCCAACGCCGGAACGAACACGGAAGCGATAATGCCGATGACGCCGGCCACCAGCAATATCCAGAACACCAGTTTTGACAGTTTCACATGGCCGATTTCAGGATTCGGCGGCACGAAGTCGTCACCGTAACGGTCCATGACCCGATCCGTGTCAAGCCAGCTCGAACCAGTGAAATCGCGCGGCCCACGACCATTCGCCGGCGCATCATTGGTGAACGTGCCCTGATCCAAGTCATCGATGGACAGCAAAGCCTCTTTTTCCCAGACGTTGCGCATGCTTCTCGAAACGTTTCGCACTACGCGAACGTTCCACGGCCTTCAAATCGTCAGCATGCGAATCCGCAAACTCGGCCCAAGCCGCATCCAAGTCGTCCATTGGAGAGCCGCCACCATGCGACGCGTCATTTGGGCGTTCTTCATCGTCATTGCTATTGTTGAGGTCAGTCATACTTATACTCTAATCGGGCGGACGCCAATCCGCCGGGAGGATTGTGAAGAATGCTCTATTGGTTTTTCGTCAAAGGCTTGGGACCTATCGCCATCCACCGTTTGGGACCGACCGCGCAAGGACTTGAGAACATTCCGCACGAAGGTGGCGCCATCATCGCAGCCAACCATCTTGCCGTCATCGACGATGCGTTGCTGCCGTTGACCTGCCCGCGCATGATTCATTTCATGGGCAAGGCCGAATATTTCGAAGGCAAAGGCATCAAAGGCAAATTCAAGAAATGGTGGTTCACGTCAGTCGGCGTGTTCCCCGTGGACCGTTCCGGCGGTTCCAAATCACTTGGCGCACTGAACCACGCCCGTGAGATCATCGAGGACGGACATCTGTTCGGCATTCACATCGAAGGTACTCGCAGCCCCGATGGACGTCTTTACAAAGGACATACCGGCGCGGCGCGTCTGGCATTCGAAACCGGTTGCCCCATTATTCCGGCCGCCATCATCGGTTCGCGTGAACTGCAGAAGCCAGGACAGGTCATTCCGAACAAAGGCAAGTCCAAGGTGATTTACGGCAAGCCGATTGAAGTCGAGAAGAAATCCGCCGACCAGATTACCCACGATGATTTGCGTTCGCTTACCGACCGCGTGACCCGTGAGATCCAGAAGATGAGCGGACAGGAATACGTCGACGAATACGCGCAGAAGGTCAAGGCCGAGCTCAAAGCCCAGCAGGAGGCCGAAGCGCAGGCACAAGCCGAATCCGCTGCCAAGAAGGCATAAGTTTTCAGCGAGGTTCATTCCAAACCAATCAGGGGTGTCTGTTCCGAAGAATGTTTTCGGAACAGACACCCCTGATTTCTATTTTGTAATCAGGATAATCAGTCGAACAGCGACGAATACATTTTCAAGGTGACGGTATTCGGCGTGCCATCCTCCTGACGCAGTCGCACCTCGGTGCCTCCTACCGGATCCTGCGAAGCGACCTTCTTGTCTTGACTGGAGTCAAGTGTCAGTTGCGAGCTGATCTTCACACTGAATCCCAGCTTCTCCAATGCGGCTTTGGCAGCGGCGGCTTTCTGTCCGACATAATTCGGCAGCGTTACGGTTTCCGGTCCCTTCGACACCACCGCATTGACGCTATCGCCCCAGTGCAACTCGTCTCCGGTCTTCGCGGAAGCGGAAATCACCTGTCCTTGCGGAATCTTGTCATCGAATTGCTCGGTCCAGTTGACGGTGAGCTTGAGCGCATCAAGCGTCTGCTGCGCCTCATCCTTCGATTTGCCCACGACGTCCGGCATGGTAACCGGTTTCGGTCCTTGGGACAGCGTGACGGTAATCTTCGCGTTATGGGGCAGAGTCGCGCCGGGATCGACGCTTAAATCAAGCAACGCGCCCTGAGGTACGTCCATGGAATACGCGTCATCATTGGCCGGAGTCTGTTCGATGTTGTCGAAGCCGGCACGCTTCAACGCGTTGATCGGATCCTTGCCGTTCGCACTGGTGGCATCGAGAATGTCTGTGGGAACAGTGCCCTGCTTAATACCCTTGGACACTACCACCTTGACCTTCTGATGATGACGTTTGCTCACATGCGAACCGACATTCTCCGGGTCGGTGGAGATGACATTGCCAGCCTTGACGGAATCACTGAACGCCTCGGTCTCTTCGTACTCGATGTTGGAGAATTTCAGCAGTTCCTCATAGGCGTTCCATTTGATGTTGGAAATACGGCAGGGCTCCGAATCGGAACATGTGAGATCTGCCGGCTGAGGCATGGTCCAGTAGCTGCCCGGTCCTCGGAAATACCACCAGGCATAGCCTCCACCGCCTGCGCAGGCAAGCACGATGGCTGCTACGACGGCGATGATGACAGGTGCACGCTTGCCACTGCGTTTCGGCTGTCCACCACTGACCGGACCGTTCGAGGGGGAAGCTGGAACGTTGTTGGCGGGGACGTCGTTCTTTTCCAAAGCCAAGCGGGTGGTTGCCTCCGGATCTGCCTGCTGCGCCGGCATGACGGTGGTTTTGTTCGGGTTTTCCGGATTGAACTGTCGTGTACGATCGTCGTTCTGACGCACAGGCGGTGCTGGGGGAGCGGGCGGTAGCGGCATCTGCCGGGTGCCATCGCCGGGCATGGTGTCGGCGGCATCGTTTGCGGCCGGGGAAACGGCTGACAGACGGTATTGCCAGTCGTCGATGGTGAGGTTCGATTGCAACTGCTGCAATTCGTCGAATGCCACGGACGCATCCTGGGGACGGTCCTCGACCGCGCGCGCCGTAAGACGGGCGAGGAATGCGGCCACGCCTGCATTGATGCCCGGACAAGCGGTCGTGATATCCGGCACATCCTCATGCACGTGCTTGAACACCAGCGTCACCGGATTGTCCGCGGTGAACGGCACCTTGCCGGCCAGCATCTCCCAAGCCATGATGCCTACGGAATACAGGTCTCCCTGCGGCGTTGCCTGATTGTGCTGAATCATTTCTGGCGCCAGATAGGCGGCCGTGCCCAGCAGCATGCCGGTGGAGGACAGCGTGGCCTGCGACACCGCCTTGGCCAGGCCGAAATCGGTGATCTGCACATGTCCTCGGTCATTGAGCAGAATATTCTCCGGTTTGATATCGCGGTGCACCACGCCTGCGCGATGCGCCGAAGCCAAGCCGTCCAACGTCTCACCGACTATGCGTAGCGTCTCACGAACGCTGAACGTGACTTGCTGGTTCATTTCGTACCGCAGGTTCACGCCATGCACGTACTCCATGACAAGAAAATCCAGTCCATCGAACTCACCGGTGTCATACACCTGCACGATATGGGGATTGGCTATTGCTGCTGCGGAACGGGCCTCGCGATGGAAACGTTCCACGAACTGGTCGCGTTGTGGGCCCTGTGCCAGCTGCGTGTGCATGATCTTAATGGCGACGGTGCGTCCCAGACGCTCGTCAACAGCTTGATACACCGTGGCCATGCCGCCATCGGCGATTCTGCTGACGACTCGGTACCGGCCTTCGATGACCTGGCCTTCGGGGGTCATGCTGGGCTTCACTCATGGCTAATCGGTACGATTCCTTCTTCAAAAAAGCGTTTCGCGACAAAGATGTGTTCACTTGTAGTCTACAAGGAATGGTTTGCGGAAGATGCGATGAACACGGGTCTTTCACAGTGCGGCGGCATCAGCCCTGTTCCCGCACAATCGGTACGAAACGTGCGCATGCCTCGGTAAGCATGTCTTTGCGATCCTGCGATAGTTCAAGCGTCTCGATGGCGGCCTTCGACTCGAGCCACAGACCGGCGATCCGTTCCTTGGAACGTGCGATGGCACCAGTGGACTCGAACAATGCGATGGCACGCCTAACATGTGCCTCGTCACGTGATTCGGCTTCCCACATGTCGATGAGTTCACGTCGTTCGACATCGCCGGCAGCCTCAATCGCATCGGCCAGCAACACCGTGCGTTTGCCTTCACGGATATCACCGCCCACCGGTTTGCCGGTATTGCGGCTCGACCCGATGACGTCCAGAAGATCATCCGCGAGCTGGAACGCCAAACCAAGAGGCAATCCAATCGCCAGTGCGAGCCTGCGCGCGTCCGCAGGGGCGAGGCCGGCGGCAAGCATACCGAATTCCAAAGGTGCGATAGTGGTATAACTGGCGGTCTTCCAACGGAAGACATTCAAAGAGGCCGACGCCAGCTCTTCAGGATCGTCTAACGTATTGAGTTCCACGGCCAAATCGAGTACTTGGCCGATTTCCACTTCACGGTGCATATTCAGGAAGGCCGACACCACGGAAGACCCGGAGCCAAGCCGGCAAGCCGCTTTATTGGCGATATCCACGCTCGCGGTGGCCAGCATATCACCCAACATGATGCCCAAACCATGGCCGATGGCATCACTATGGGTATCCGTGGCAAGCGCACGATGAGCGGACGGCTTGCCACGGCGCAGATCGGAATCGTCGATGATGTCGTCATGCACCAACGCGCCGGTCTGAAACACTTCGATCGCGCATGCCAGATCCAACACCGCATCCATATCACGTTCCGCCACATCCTGCGGCGCGAACGCACGGAACGCATCCAACGTCAGCAACGCCCGCAGACGTTTGCCGCCCTCACTTGACGTGACCGCCTGCTGCGCCACCGCATCAGCGACGGCTTTGCAGGAATTCGCCACCGGATCGTCCGCATGCAGGAACGAAAAATCCCTTACCAGCGAGAGCGTGCGCGTTTCAATCTGTTCCAAATCGGAAGAGCTAGTCATGGGTCAAGGTTATCCACACACATTCGACAAGAGGAAAACATAATGATTGCAGCGGGTGAGACGGTGCCGGACGTTTCGTGACACGCCGAGCTTCACGTTCTCCGACCACAGGGGTGCCGAAACGCCTCATTGCATTGCCGGATGATGCATAGTTCCAACAAAGCGGCCTGCATCAAGCGACCGCTCCGATACGCCAAGGAGGACGAGACATGAAGACGATCGACGAGCCCATGCCGATATGCGAAGCCGAGATGGAACGGCTTGAAGACCAATTGGTGGAGGATTGCAAATCGCTGGGCATGGCGGAGAGCATACGCGATTTCCTGCAGGAGCCATTCTCGGAATGGATGGATGAGCTGGCCGATGAATCGTCGGGAGGTGACGATTCATCGCCAGAATGCAGACTGTCCAGAAACGGTGCGGGAGCACTTGCCATCGCCATGCAGCAGACCATGGCGGTGCGTGACGCGCTGCTGGTCTCCATCATCGTGGATGAACGACGTTCGTCACGTGACTTTCTCATGGGATTCATGGCCAATCCGACACTTCCCGGCAACACGCGTCATCTGGAGGAATCCCTCAACGGATCGTTCCGTGACGCATCAAGAAAACCCGACACGAAACGTTGCGACAACGGCGTCAACATGATGTTCGACATCATCGGGATGGTCCCCGAACGGTATCATGTGCAGCCATTGGCCATCATCAGTTATGTGCTGTGGTGGATGGGCGATGAGCGCGCCATGCTGTGCGCGATGCGTGCGCTCGCGTTGGATGAGAATTGTTCGCTCGCGGCGATCATCTGCTCCGCGGCGCATCGTCATATCGGACCGGCATGGGCCGAAGAGACATAGAGCAACACGCCGAAAGGAAGCGGTACTTGCGCATGGTGAGCTCAACACGCGGGAATAATCGTCCTCGCAAGATGGTTAACTCACATAGTTGACGATTTGCCCTTGCCAGAAGTGGGTCCATATGGTATACGCTTCCGGCGGGATCAATAGGAGGATAAGTTTGGCCACCAAGGAAACGACGGTAAATACGGAACAGACTGATCTGACCGAAAAGACCACCTCCGGAAAAAAAGGCCTCCACGCGCAAGCCTGCTGCCAAGAAGAGCGAGTCCTCAAAGACCGCTACGAAGACGTCGCGCAAGACGGCCGCGAAGAAGACCTCCGCCGCCAAGAAAAGCAAGAAAGCGGAAGAAGAAGAGAACCTGATCGAGCAGGACGCTCCTGAAGACGATCCCGTCGAGGATGCCGATCTTGATGATTTCGACGATGACCTTGATGACGTGGACGACGAAGGGGAGGATGACGACCTCGACGAGGACAATATCGACGAGGATGACGATTCCGAACTGGAAGACGATGACGAAGACAAGCGCAAAAGCCGGAAGAGCCCAAGGAAAAGGGCGCTTTCGTGGTGCGTGACGATGATGACGACGACAATCTGACGCCGTCCGGCAATCCGAAGCGTCGTGTGATCGCAGCCGGCGCCACCGCAGATCCGGTCAAGGATTACCTGAAGCAGATCGGCCGAGTGAACCTGCTGAACGCCGAACAGGAAGTCGACCTGTCCGAACGCATCGAGGCCGGTCTGTACGCCCAACATCTGCTGGACACGGAATCCGACAAGATGGATTTCAAGCGCCGGCGTGAACTGAAGTGGGCCGCGAACGACGGCAAGCGCGCCAAGGACCATCTGCTGGAAGCCAACCTTCGACTCGTGGTCTCTCTTGCCAAGCGCTATACGGGCCGTGGCATGCTGTTCCTCGATTTGATTCAGGAAGGCAATCTTGGTCTGATTCGTGCCGTAGAGAAGTTCGACTGGAAGAAGGGCTTCAAGTTCTCCACGTACGCCACATGGTGGATTCGCCAGGCCATCACCCGTGCCATGGCTGATCAGGCCCGCACCATTCGTGTGCCTGTGCATATGGTGGAAGTCATCAACAAGCTGTCCCGCGTGCAGCGCCAGATGCTTCAGGACCTCGGCCGCGAACCTACGCCGGACGAACTGGCCCGCGAGCTCGACATGCCGGTCGAGAAGGTGCAGGAAGTGCAGAAGTACGGGCGTGAGCCGATTTCCCTGCACACGCCGCTGGGCGAGGATGGCGATTCCGAGTTCGGTGATCTGATCGAAGACACCGACGCCATCGCACCGTCCGATGCCGTCGCCTTCTCGCTGTTGCAGGAGCAGTTCAAGCAGGTGCTTGAAACGCTGTCTCCGCGTGAAGCTGGCGTCATCAAGATGCGCTACGGTTTGGAGGACGGCCAGCCGAAGACGCTGGATGATATCGGACGTGTGTATGGCGTGACGCGCGAACGTATCCGCCAAATCGAATCGAAGACCATGTCCAAGCTGCGCCATCCGTCCCGTTCGCAGACGCTGCGCGACTTCCTGGACCAGTGATAGTAATCAGACGCGAGTAAATGAAGTCGAGAAACCGGCATGAACGCAGGGTTTCTCGACTTCATGTCTTGTAAGGCGACAATTGAAAGGGAACATGGCTAAGGATAATTACGGTGCTGAGAGTCTTACCGTGCTCGAAGGCTTGGATGCGGTGCGCAAACGTCCGGGCATGTACATCGGCACGACCGACAGCCAGGGCCTGATGCACTGCCTGTGGGAGATCATCGACAATGCCGTCGATGAGGCTCTTGCGGGAGCCTGCAACCACATCATCGTGACCTTGCATGACGATGGTTCCGTTGAAGTGGCGGACAATGGCCGAGGCATTCCGGTGGACGTGGAGCCGAAAACCAAGCTCACCGGCGTGGAAGTGGTGCTGACCAAGCTGCATGCCGGCGCCAAATTCGGCAATTCCTCGTATGGCGCTTCCGGCGGTCTGCATGGTGTCGGCTCATCCGTTGTGAACGCATTGAGCTCCCGTCTCGACGTGGAAGTGGATCGTGACGGCAAAACCCACCACATGGCTTTCCATCAGGGCCACCCCGGAGTGTATTCCGACGTTGATCCGGAACACCCGTCTCCCGATTCGCCATTCAAGAAGACGCGCAAGAATCGTCCCACCGAACTTGAGATCATCGGCAAAGTCAGTCCGAAGACCACGGGTACCCGCATCCGCTATTGGGCGGATCCGGAGATTTTCAACGACACCGCTGAATTCAGCTATGACCAGCTCATCGACCGTGTACGGCAGACCAGTTTCCTGGTGCCAGGGCTGAAAATCACCGTCATCGACGAGAACATTCCCGAAACCGGCGACGAGTCCATTGACGAAATGCTGGAAGTCGATGACAATGTCATCGAACAGGTGACGGAAGAGAACACGTCCGCTGAAACGGATGATATCGGAACCTCTGCCGACATACTGCAGGAGGATTCAGCCGAAGCTGATGAGTCAGCCGAATCGCAAGAAAACGATGCTGCCACGCAATCGCAGGAAACCGTTTCCCAGCCCGTGCAGCCGAAATATCCGCATGCGCGCGTCGAAGAATTCTGCCATACCGGAGGCGTGAAGGATTTCGTCGACTTCCTGTCCAAAGGCGAAGCGGTCTCCGATATTTGGCGCATCGCCGGCGAGGACACGTATGTTGAAGAAACGCAGGCGGTCGGAGACGATGGTGAACTGCATGCGCAGAAGGTGACGCGTGATTGCGCAGTCGATATCGCCATGCGATGGACCAACGGCTACGACACCACCATGCGCAGCTTCGTCAACGTGGTGGAGACGCCCGGCGGCGGCATGCACGTGGACGGCTTCCTCCAAGGCATCACCAAGCAGGTGCGCAAGGCCATCGAGGACAACGCGCGCAAACTCAAGGTGAATCTCAAGGATTCCCATATGAAGGTGGAACGTGACGACATTCTCGCCGGTCTGGTGGCCGTTGTCACCGTCCGCATCGCCGAACCGCAGTTCCAAGGCCAGACCAAGGACGTGCTCGGCACCGCGCAAGTCAAGCCGATCGTCTCCAGAATGACCGATAAGCAGTTCGGTGAGATGATTACCGGCTCCAAACGCGGTTACAAGGAACAGTCCGGCCGCGTGCTGGAGAAAATCGTCGGCGAAATGCATGCCCGCGTGCAGGCGCGCAAGACCAAGGAAGTCACACGCCGTAAGAACGCGCTTGAATCCGCGTCCATGCCGCCGAAACTGTCCGACTGCCAGCCCGGCAATGACGATGTGGCCGAACTGTTCATCGTCGAGGGTGATTCCGCATTGGGCACAGCCAAGGCCGCCCGTAATTCCGGTTTCCAAGCGTTGCTGCCGATTCGAGGCAAAATCCTCAACGTGCAGAAGGCATCGCTCGCGCAGATGCTGTCCAACAAGGAATGCGCAGCCATCATCCAGGTGGTCGGCGCAGGATCCGGCGCAAGCTTCGACATCGAACAGGCCCGATACAACAAGATCATCATGATGACCGATGCCGATGTCGACGGCGCGCACATCCGCATCCTGCTGCTGACGCTGTTCTACCGGTACATGCGGCCGCTTATCGAATACGGTCATGTGTATGCCGCAGTGCCGCCGCTGCATCGTATCGCGTTGACGGGTACGCATAAGGGCGAGTACATCTACACGTATTCCGATGATGAGTTGGCAGGCAAACTCGCCGAGCTTGATAAAAAGCACATCGGCTACAACGAGGACATCCAGCGTTACAAGGGTTTGGGTGAGATGGACGCCGACCAGCTGGCCGATACCACCATGGATCCGCGCACCCGCATGCTGCGCCGTATCCGCATGGAGGACGCCGAACAGGCCAGCCACATCTTCAGCCTGCTCATGGGTGATGACGTGCCGCCGCGCAAGGCGTTCATCGTGGAGAACGCCGACGATTTCGACCGTTCCAAGATCGACACCTGATATTGCATGGCGATTGCGATTGGCGGGTCTTGCGTTACGGCGGAGACCCGCTTTTCGTGTATGCACGATAATGCAAAAACGTCGGTCGATAGTGCAAGATACAAAATACCGTTTGGTAGGTAACTTTGGATAAAATAGCGGAGTATTTTCGTGATTTTATTGCCGCAAACATAAAACATACAAGGAGCTGACTGTGGCCAATTTGCTGCTCGCCGTGATTTACATCGCCTTCATCAGTCTGGGTCTGCCGGACGCGGTGCTCGGCGCCGCATGGCCGACGATGAGCGGCGACCTGCATGCGCCGATTTCCTGGGCGGGTGGCATTTCCATGACGATTTCCGCCGGCACCATCGTGTCCGCGCTGCTATCCGACCGCATGACCTTGCGGTTCGGTGCAGGCAAGGTCACGGCAGTGTCCGTTGCGTTGACGGCGTTCGCATTGTTCGGCTTCTCCATCTCGCCGAATTACTGGATGCTGCTGCTCTTCGCCATTCCGTACGGCTTGGGCGCGGGCGGCGTCGATGCGGCGCTCAACAACTATGTGGCAATCCACTACGAAAGCCGTCACATGAGCTGGCTGCACGCCATGTGGGGCTTGGGCGCTCTGCTTGGCCCGTACATCATGGCAAGCGCATTGGGTGCCGGCCATGGCTGGGCGTGGGGCTACCGGACCATCTCCATTCTGCAGGTCGTGCTCACCGCGGTGCTGGTGCTGAGCCTGCCGTTGTGGAAGGCGCGTAAGACCGTCGAAACCGCAGCGGACGAGTGAAACCTCTTCCGTGCAAATCCGCGCAGTCCGAGCAATCGGAAGGGGAAACAGCTGACCGGCGCAAGGCCGCTTGGTATTCGCGGTGTGCTCGCATCCGTGG
>ENA-OQES01000636-OQES01000636.1-human-gut-metagenome-genome-assembly--contig:-NODE-636-length-14305-cov-1.905346_pt1 | contig 14305 bp, 20 predicted proteins | sample MGYA00242798_ERZ504641 | MGnify/ENA primary metagenome ERZ504641 (study PRJEB26092, sample SAMD00036327) | human gut metagenome | host: Homo sapiens | study: EMG produced TPA metagenomics assembly of... | reverse complement strand
GGCAATATGTCATACCAACTACTTCCCTTATTATAATAAAATAAGTGTAGATGTTAGAGTTAATTCCTCTCTAACAACTACACTTTTATGGTACTAAATGGCGAAAGCAGCGGCAGATAAGGGATTAAAAGGCCTTGCGAATTACGGAACATGCACCGGAGATGCCGGACCTGTCATTTATACTATTTTCAGAATTTAAGGATTGTTCCGAGAAAGAGATTTGGAATTGAACTTTTATTAGGAACCGAACTGAATATTATGAATGCGGAGGGTAAAGTGGATCTTTCTGAAGATGTACTTAAGACACTTGATATCGCAATTGCAAGTATTCATATTCCATGTTTCAGAGATGAAAGAACTGTAGAGAATGTGACTGCCGCATATGAGAATGTTATGGAAAATCCATATGTTGACATCATTGGACATCCGGATGACGGAAGATTTCCTGTAGATATGAAACGTCTGGTAAGTAAAGCAAAAAGACAGGAACGTTACTGGAAGTAAATAATTCGTCACTGCGTCCGGAGGGCTTTAGGGAGAATACGAAAGAGAATTGTCTGAGAATGGTAAAGGAGTGTAAAGAACAGGGAGTAATGATCGTACTCGGAAGTGATTCTCATGTGGATGCAGATATTGCAGAATATCCATACGCGGAAGAAATCTTGAAGAAAGCAAATTTTCCGGAGGAACTGATTGCCAATCTTTCACTGGAAAAATTGAAAGCTTGTATAAAATATGGCAAAAAGCTATAGATTTTATGAATTTAGTGTGTTAAAATGTAACAGTAATGAATCTGCTACAAAAGGAGATAATGCTATGAGTAAGAAAATCAGAACAGAGGCAGTTGACTATCTGTTTCAGGGAATTTTAAGCCTCGAAGATAAAGAGGAGTGTTATACATTTTTTGAAGATATCTGTACGATTAATGAATTACTTTCATTATCACAGCGATTTGAAGTTGCAAAGATGTTAAGAGAACACAAAACCTATCTTGAGATTGCAGAGAAGACAGGTGCTTCTACAGCAACGATCAGTCGTGTGAATCGTTCCTTGAATTATGGAAATGACGGATATGATATGGTCTTTGAAAGAATTGGACTTGGGGAAGCCAAAGAAGAAAAAGCAGAATAAGACGTGGAAAAAAAGAAATAGGACCTTGTGCCCTATTTCGTTTTTTTTCGTGTCTTTATTTGAATCTTTCTTATTGAATTTTTCTTTTCGGAATGAAGCAGATCGGGGAAATTATCCAATAATTTTTCGACAATCTGTTTTTTTACGTAAATATCAAAACTCAGATTACAGATGAATGCAAATAACTGAAGAGAATCTCTGTCATCTTCCGGGACCTCGACAAAGCATTTTTTTGAAGTATTATAGGAACGGATGATTTCTTTTTCGAATTCCGGAATCCGTGAATTTTTTCCAGTTCACATACTTCTTTATAAATAGAAGTGATATCAAAATCTTTGTCGGTATCGAAGTATTTATCTGTAATAGGTGTTAACATGGTTTCAATATCTTTAATAGAAAGAAAATTCTTAAAATAATAGATAAAGATCATTACCAGTAAATGTTCTTTGGAATACTTTTTTCTTCACCGGTGGTGGAAGAAGATTATTCTTGGCGTAATTATTGATCATTGTCTTGGTAAGAATCTTATCATCTTCGTGGCGTTTACTGGATGCCGTTCTTTTCCATAAAGGTAGTAACCTGATCCATGTACAAATCTATATTCGGAATGTCATCCGGCCTCACGTAATCAATTCGTGAGATGCTTGATAAAATGCTGTTCAGCATATCTTTTGTGTCTATTGTCATTTTTTGATCACCTCAATGTAATTATTATATAGTTTTGAAAACTAGATGGCAAGCGTTTTTTTATACACGTTGCAGAAAATGTCTGGAAAATACGGCTGAATATCGGAGAAGTTATTGACATTTAATTGGATATGATAAAATAAGTTCGCTAACAAACAATTTTGGTAGCAAACAATTTGAATGCGAACAATTGAACGGAAAGGATGGTAATGTGGAAAGAAAAGGAAGAAAGATCGGACCGGAGATACACTGTGCGGATCTGAAATTGTCAAGGAATTTGTCTGCACATGTGAGAAAGTCCGGAGTGGATGAAGTGACGATGATGCATGGCTGGATCATACGGTATCTGTATGAGAACCGGGAGCAGGATATTTTTTCAGAAGGATATTGAACAAAGATTTGCAGTAGGTAGATCTACGGTTACGAATCTGATCCAATTAATGGAAAAGAAGGGATTCGTAAAAAGAGAATCGGTAAAACAGGATGCCAGGTTAAAAAAAGGTAATCCTGACAGAAAAACGGGATTGCAAGCCAGGAATCTTTTGAAGATATTGTGGAGCATATCGAAGAAGAGCTTTCCGAAGGAATATCAGAAGAAGAACTTCATATTTTTTGATAAGGTATTAGACCGGATCAATCAGAATGTGAAGAAATATGAAGTCAGGTAATCTGGAAAATCGGAGTTATAAATGTAACTATAAAACAATTAATGAAACAGAAAGGGCGTAAATGGAATGATTAAGACATTAGCAAAACAGATCAAAGAATTCAAAGCAGCATCCATTGCAACTCCGCTCTTTATGATCCTTGAGGTATTGATGGAGATGATCATCCCGTTTCTGATGGCATCGATCATCGATAAAGGTGTCAATGCCGGGGACATCCAGCATATTTACAAGGTCGGCGGGATCATGGTCGTTGCAGCGGCCATCGGATTATTCGCCGGAATGATGGGCGGAAGATACGGTGCAAAAGCATCGGCAGGATTTGCAAGAAACTTACGAGAGGCGATGTTTAACAATATTCAGACATTTTCATTTGCGAATATTGATAAATTCAGCACGGCGGGACTTGTAACCAGAATGACAACAGATGTAACCAATATACAGAATGCATACCAGATGATTCTGCGTATGTTCACCAGAGCACCGGCAAGTATGATCTGTGCGATGGTCATGGCATTTACGATCAATGCAAGACTTGCATGCATCTATCTTGTAGCGGTTATTATTCTTGGAATATTGTTATTCCTGATCATGAGCCATGCGACAAATTATTTCCAGCAGGCATTTCCAAAGTACGATGACCTGAATGAGTCTGTACAGGAAAATGTATCTGCGATCCGTGTCGTAAAGGCATATGTAAGAGAGGAACAGGAGACATCCAAGTTGAGAAGAGCAAGTGAGAATATCTATAACATTTTTGTAAAAGCAGAGACAAACCTGGTATTCAATGCCCCGATGATGCAGACAGCGGTATACACGTGTATCCTGTTAGTGAGCTGGTTCGGAGCAAAGATGATCGCAAGTAATTCCCTGACGACAGGAGAACTGATGAGTCTTCTTACATATTGTATGAATATCCTGATGAGCCTGATGATGCTTTCCATGGTATTCGTTATGATCACGATGAGTATGGCAAGTGCGAAACGTATCTCCGAAGTGTTAAATGAGACGAGTGATCTTAAGAATCCGGAACATCCGTTCATGAAAGTGGAAGACGGAAGTATTGAATTCCGTCATGTGGACTTTGCGTATAAAAAAGGACAGTGACGAACCGGTACTGGAAGATATTGATCTGAAGATCCGTTCCGGTGAGACGATCGGAATCATCGGAGGAACCGGAAGTGCCAAGACGAGTCTGGTTAACCTGATCAGCCGTCTTTACGATGTGACGAAAGGCGAAGTACTGGTTGGTGGCAAAAATGTCAAAGACTATGATATGGAAGTGCTTCGTAATCAGGTATCAGTAGTCTTACAGAATAACGTGCTGTTTTCAGGAACAATCCTTGATAATCTCCGCTGGGGAGACAAGGAGGCAACTCTGGAAGAATGCAGACACGCGTGTGAACTTGCATGTGCGGATGAGTTCATCGACCGTTTCCCGAAAGGATATGAGACCTATATCGAGCAGGGCGGAAGCAATGTATCCGGAGGTCAGAAGCAGAGACTTTGTATCGCAAGAGCATTACTTAAGAAGCCCAAAGTACTGATCCTGGATGACAGTACCAGTGCGGTAGATACCGCAACGGATGCGAAGATCCGGAGAGCATTCCGTGAAGAGATTCCGGATACGACGAAACTGATCATTGCACAGAGAATCTCCAGTGTACAGGATGCGGACCGTATCATCGTTATGGAAGACGGTAAGGTCAATGGATTCGGTACACATGAAGAATTACTGGAACAGAATGATATCTACCGTGAAGTCTATGAATCACAGACCAGCGGTGGCGGCGATTTTGACGAGAAGGAGGGGAAATAAGATGCCGGGACCGGGAAGACAGCCGAGAGGAATGAAATCACAGGTAAAAAAGTCCGGGTGAATTATTCCTCCGCCTTATGAAATATGTATTGAAAGACTATAAATTCCACTGCATCAGTGTCGTAGTACTGATCGTTGTCAGCGTACTTTGTAATGTGCAGGGAACGATGTTCATGAAGAACCTGATCGACGAATATATTACACCACTTTTATTATCGGATAATCCGAACTTTACACCGCTTGCACATGCGATCGCCAAAGTAGCAGCAATTTTATGCGCTGGGTGTACTTGCAACGTTCGGTTATAACCGTCTGATGGTAAATGTGACACAGGGAACACTCCGTAACTTAAGAAATGATCTGTTTTCACATATGGAAAAAGCTGCCGATCAAATATTTTGATACCCATGCACATGGTGACATCATGTCGGTATATACGAATGATATCGATACATTGAGACAGATGATCAGCCAGAGTATGCCACAGCTCTTAAACAGTGGGATTACGATCGTCAGTGTATTTATCAGTATGTTGATCTTAAGCATCCCGCTTACTATCGTAACGATGGTCATGGTCGGAATCATGGTATTCTGTTCGAAGAAATCTGCAGGACAGAGCGGGGCATATTTTGCAAAACAGCAGAAAGACCTGGGAACTGTGAACGGTTACATCGAAGAGATGATGAACGGGCAGAAGGTCGTAAAGGTGTTCTGTCATGAAGAAGAGAATATGCAGAATTTCAAGAAACTGAATGATGAGTTATATATCAGCGCAGACAGAGCGAATACATTTGCCAACTTCTTAGGACCGATCAATGCACAGATTGGAAATATCAGTTATGTAATCTGTGCGATCGTCGGAGGTGTGCTGGCACTTGGAAAAGTCGGAGGATTTACGCTTGGAGGACTGGCGAGTTTCCTGACATTTAATAAGAGCTTCAGTATGCCGATCAATCAGATCAGTATGCAGATGAATGCAATCGTTATGGCAATGGCCGGGGCTGATCGTATCTTCCGTCTGATGGATGGAAAAAGAAGAGCTGGATGAAGGCTATGTAACACTGGTCAATGCGAAAGAAGAAGACGGAAACTCACAGAGTGTGAAGAAAGAACCGAGCGCTGGGCATGGAAACATACACATCAGAATGATGGCAGTGTGGATTATGTGGAAGTCAAAGGTGAAGTTGTATTCAATGGCGTGGATTTCGGCTATAATGATGAGAAAATTTGTATTGCATGATATCAAATTGTATGCGAAACCGGGACAGAAGATTGCTTTCGTCGGCTCGACCGGTGCAGGTAAGACGACGATTACCAATCTGATCAACCGTTTCTACGATATTCAGGACGGTAAGATCCGCTATGATGGAATTAATATTAATAAGATCAAGAAAGCAGATCTCAGGCGTTCACTTGGAATCGTTCTGCAGGATACACATTTATTCACCGGAACGGTGCGTGACAATATCCGCATTTGGCAAACTGGATGCGACCGATGAAGAGATCGTGGCAGCAGCAAAGCTTGCCAATGCCGACAGCTTTATCCGCCGGCTTCCGGATGGTTATGATACGATGCTGACCGGAGACGGAGCGAACTTAAGCCAGGGACAGCGCCAGCTTCTTGCCATTGCGAGAGCAGCCATCGCCGATCCGCCGGTACTGATCCTCGATGAAGCGACCAGTTCCATCGACACCAGAACAGAACGGATCGTACAGGATGGTATGGATAAGCTGATGCACGGAAGAACAACATTTGTCATTGCCCACCGATTATCAACGGTCCGCAATTCCGACTGCATTATGGTACTGGAGCAGGGAAGAATCATAGAGCGAGGTACACATGATGAGCTGATCGAAGAGAAAGGCAGATATTATCAGCTGTATACGGGCAAATGCGATCAGTGCATAAGAACATGAAAAAAATAAAGAAAATAAAGAGCTTCCTTTGGGGAAAATAAGAAAAATCTTATGATCCGGAAGGAAGCTTTTTTATCGCCATGCGTTCATAAAGAGCTGCCAGGGGCAGGTTTTTCTGTAGTGTCATGTATTCGTAAGGATTTAAAATGTGCCTTGCAGAACACACCTAAAATCACTATAATGGAAACAGACATTCGAAAAGAGGTAGAATGCATATGAGATCAATCATGTTATGTTATAATCTGAAGGCACGAAAAAGGCAGAAAGATCGGGATGTTGGGAAGCTTTCTCGGATTTCGTGTAAAATATGTAGGAAAAAGAAGAGTATTCTAAAACAATCGGAGTACTGACCGGACTGAAAGAAGAAGTGGCGGAAGAAGCATCTGTGGAAGAAACTTCCGGGACAGACAATGCAAAAATGAAGAAATGACAGATTTTGAAGAAGAGATGATTGTCATGCTGCTGGCAGACAATCAGACACTGGATAAGTTATTATTCCAGATGAGAAAAGAAAAAGTACAGATTCCGCTAAAGGCAATCGTTACTGCAAAGAATCAGAACTGGACATCAACGGCTCTTTATAAAGAAGTAAAAACGAGAACATGAATCCATGACGAAAGCAGAACAGGCCGGAAAGAAAAAATGAAGAATAGAAAACCGGAAAGAAAGGAAACTATAAGATTGAGTATATATGATACATTAAATGAACAACAAAGAGAAGCCGTATTCCATACCGAAGGACCACTTCTGATCCTTGCTGGTGCTGGATCCGGGAAGACCAGAGTGCTGACGCACAGGATTGCTTATCTGATCGAAGAGCAGCAGGTGAATCCATGGAATATCCTGGCGATCACATTTACGAATAAGGCAGCAGGAGAGATGAGGGAACGTGTCGATAAATTAGTCGGCTACGGTTCCGAAAGCATCTGGGTAAGTACCTTCCATTCCATGTGTGTGCGTATCTTAAGACGCCATATTGATCTGCTTGGATACGATACCAACTTCACGATTTACGACAGTGATGATCAGAAGACACTGATGCGTGAAGTTTGCAAGCTTCTGCAGGTTGATACGAAGATGTTCCGGGAAAGAGCACTGCTGTCAGAGATTTCCAAAGCAAAGGATGAACTGGTGACACCGCAGGAATACAGAATGCGTGCAGAATGGGGATTACAGCCGGTAAAAAAATTGCAGAAGTATATGAAGTAATATGAAAAACAGCTCCGTTCAAATAATGCGTTAGATTTTGACGATCTGTTGTTTAAGACGGTGCAGCATTTTCCAGACGCAGAAAGATGTACTGGAATATTATCAGGAGCGTTTCCGTTATATCATGGTAGACGAGTATCAGGATACGAATACAGTACAGTTCGAACTGATCCATCTGCTGGCATCCAAGTACCGTAACCTGTGCGTGGTTGGCGACGATGACCAGTCCATTTATAAATTCCGCGGTGCGAACATTAAGAACATCCTGGATTTTGAACATGTATTTGATGATACCAAGGTGATCAAACTGGAACAGAATTACCGTTCTACCGGCAATATCCTGAATGCTGCCAATGCCGTAATCCGGAACAATCATGGAAGAAAAGAAAAAACTCTCTGGACAGAGAACGAAGATGGAAATATGATCCAGTTCCGCCAGTTCGATTCTGCTTATGAAGAAGCAGAATATGTAGTCGGGGACATCAGACGTCATGTCAATAAAGAACTCTGCAGTTACAAAGATAATGCAGTACTTTATCGTACCAATGCACAGTCTCGTATGTTCGAGGAACGTTTCGTCCGTGACAGTATTCCATATAAAGTCATCGGCGGCGTGAACTTCTATGCGAGACGTGAGATCAAAGATCTTCTTGCGTATCTTAAGACAATTGATAACGGAAGAGACGATCTGGCTGTCAGACGAATTGTAAATGTTCCAAAACGCGGTATCGGACTGACCAGTATCAACCGTGTGCAGGAATATGCATCATCCAGAGAATGCAGTTTCTATGACGCACTCCGGGCTGTAGATCTGATCCCGAACATCGGAAGAGGACAGGCAAAACTGGAATCATTTGTTGCGATGATTGAGCATTTCAAAAATGATGTACAGGATATGAGTGTATCCGAACTGATGGAAGAAGTCATCAAAGAAACTGGCTATATCGATGCGCTGATCCATGAATGTGAAAGTGAAGAAGCAACATCAAGAATCGAAAACATAGACGAGCTCCGTAACAAGATTGCAGCTTACGAAGAAAACTGTGAGACACAGAATGAGGCATCGACACTCAGCGGTTTCCTTGAAGATGTAGCGTTGGTGGCAGATATCGACAGTCTGGACGAAAGTACGGATTATGTAGTACTGATGACACTGCACAGTGCGAAAGGTCTGGAATTTCCCACATGTATATCTGGCAGGAATGGAAGATGGTCTGTTCCCAAGCTACATGACGATCACAGCCGACGATCCGGCAGAACTGGAAGAAGAAAGACGTCTCTGCTATGTGGGAATCACAAGAGCTGAGAAAGATCTGACTCTGACCTGCGCAAGAAAACCGTATGGTGCATGGCGAGACGCAGTATAAGAAAATGTCCCGTTTCTTAAAGAGATTCCGTTAGAACTTCTGGAAACAGGACCGTCTACAAAGAAAGAGAAGAAAGAAGAAAGCGAACCGGTAAGAGTGAAGACTTCTTTCATGCAGGCAAAAGAAGCTTTCAAGACCAAAGCATTTACCGCACCGAAGCCGGTACAGCAGTTCGGCACACCGAAGGGCGGAAAGCTTCCTTACGGAGTCGGGAGACCGTGTGAAAACATATCAAATTCGGAGAAGGAACCGTAACTGCGATCACGGAAGGCGGAAGAGATTATGAAGTCACCGTTGATTTTTGACGGACCAGGAACGAAAAAGATGTTTGCAGCATTTGCCAGACTTCAGAAAGTGTAGAAATCAGATAAAAATATTACATACAATTAGGAAAAATGTGTATAGATTTCAGAATAAAAATCTGAAAAAAAATAAGTAGTAATACATCATGTAAAGTGATATAATAAACGCAGAATTGATTTGCCAAAAGAGCAGAGGAAAGGACGTGGAAGCATGAGTAAAGTAGAAGATATTATTGCAGCATCCAAGCTTAGCGAACTGATGAATAAAAAAGAAGAGGACAAACACGGCAAGACCGTACTCTGGATCCTGGCATTAGTTGGAGCTGTAGCTGCAGTTGCAGGAATCGCTTATGCAGTATATTGTTTCTTCACCCCGGATTATCTGGAAGATTTCGAAGACGATTTCGATGATGATGATTTCGACGATGACTTTTCGATGATGACGATCAGGTATAAGAACCGGGCGGATGAATAAGTGAAGAAAGAAGCAGGTTAGAAACCGATCTGATATAAGAAAGGCGACTGGCCTGCTTTTCTCTTGCGGTCTCGAGTGCAATCCAATACAATCCGAAGATATAAATCTATGAACATATAAAATAAAAGGCAAGGTTATATAGATATATGAATAAGTAACGGGAGGGAAAGAATGGAAGAACAGTGTTATGCACTGCTGATCGATGCGGATAATGTATCAGCAAAATACATCAAACCAATATTGACAGAGTTGTCAAAATACGGGATTATTACATACAAAAGAATATATGGAGACTGGACCAGCACGCAGCATTCGAGCTGGAAGGATGAACTTTTAACGAATTCAATCACGCCGATCCAGCAGTTTAGCTATACACAGGGGAAGAACTCAACTGATTCGGCTATGATTATTGACGCAATGGATATTTTGTATACCAATGATGTCGACGGTTTCTGTATCGTATCCAGTGACAGCGATTTTACAAGGCTGGTAAGCAGATTAAGAGAAAGTGGAAAGATGGTCATCGGTATGGGAGAGAATAAGACGCCGGAGCCATTTCGAAAAGCGTGTGATAAATTTACAATCTTAGAAAATCTGTGAGTGAACAGAATCCTGGAACCACAAAGAATGAGACATCACATGACAAACGTAGCAAGGAGAAGATTGAAGATGCGATCATCAAGATGATCATTGAAAACCAGGATATTAACAAGCCGACTGGACTGGGCGAAGTCGGAAGCCGATTGGTAAGTCTGTATCCGGATTTTGATGTACGTAGTTACGGATATAATATGTTGTCCAAATTCCTGGAAGAATTTACAAGGATACAGATGGTAAAGCATGGCAACATTGTGTCTGTTACTTTAAGAGAAGATCAGGATCTGAAGGAAAATTATCGACAGCTATGTTGTGCAGATCGTAAAAAAATGCCGGAAAATGCAGGAGTAGAACTCAGTACACTTGGTAATAAATGTATGAGAAATACAAAGATTTTAAAAGTTCGCGATTATGGATATTCCCAGTTTAACCAGTATGTGAAGAGTCTGAAACATGTACGGGTAGAGCAGGAAGGAACGATACTGAAGGCCGTGTATAAAGGATAATATGGAAGCTTTTATAGAATACCGGAACAGTAGATGATTTGAAATAAGAGAATAGAAAAGAGTTACAGCAGAAAGGATATATATGAAAAAATGGACAGGTATACGAAGGAATTATAGAATCCGTGGAATTTCCAAATAAAGGGCGATATACGTGCCGGAAGAAGACAGATGGGTAGTCGTAAAGAACGGCGTGCCGGGACAGAAAGTAAGATTTTCTGTGAATAAGATCCGGAAAGGAAAGGCAGAGGGACGCCTTTTAGAAGTGGTGGAACCGTCAGCAAGCGAGATCCCGTCAGCCTGTCCACATTTCGGTCAGTGCGGAGGGTGTACGTACCAGAATCTTCCATATGAGGAGCAGCTTGCGATGAAAAATGAGCAGGTGAAAAAGATGATGGATGAAGCGGTAAATGGTGAATATATCTGGGAAGGCATCAAACCAAGTCCGGTCAGATCCGAATACCGTAACAAGATGGAATTCTCATTCGGAGATGAATACAAAGATGGACCGCTGGCACTTGGCATGCACAAAAGAGGAAGATTTTCATGATATTGTTAATGTAACGGAATTGTCAGATCGTAGATGAAGATTACAGGAAAATTCTTGCATGTACACTGGAATGTGCCAGAGAATCAGGCCTTCCATATTATCATCGCATGCGTCATGTAGGATATTTCCGTCATCTGTTAGTAAGAAAAGCAGTGAAGACAGGTGAAATTCTGGTAGATCTGGTCACAGCATCCGACACAGCAGAACTGGGGATTGATCCGACAGAAGCAGTTTCTAAAATCCAGGCATTTAAGACAGTATGGCTGGAGAAAATGACATCACTTAAATTTGATGGAACATTGGTTGGAATCCTGCATACAAAGAATGACAGCCTTGCAGATGTCGTAAAAGACGAGGGAACAGAAGTGCTGTTCGGACAGGATTATTTTTACGAGGAATTACTTGGATTAAAATTCAAGATCACACCATTTTCTTTCTTCCAGACCAATTCGCTGGGAGCAGAAGTCTTGTATGAGACAGCCAGAGAATACATCGGAGATACGAACGAAAAAGTTGTCTTTGATTTGTACAGTGGAACCGGAACGATCGCACAGATCCTTGCGCCGGTTGCCAAAAAAGGTCGTTGGCGTGGAGATCGTAGAAGAAGCAGTAGAAGCTGCAAAAGAAAATGCAGAATTAAACAATCTGGACAACTGTACATTCTGGGCTGGTGATGTATTGAAAGTCATCGATGAACTGGGCGAAGTTCCGGATCTGATCATGCTCGATCCGCCGAGAGACGGTGTGAATCCGAAGGCACTTATGAAGATCCTGAATTTCGGAGTGGAACGTCTGGTATATATTGCATGTAAACCGACCAGCCTGGCACGTGATCTGGAGATGATACAGGGGCGTGGATATAAGGTAGAGAAGATTAGCGGGGTAGATTTATTCCCGGGAACGGTGCATGTGGAGACGGTTGCTCTTTTGTCCAAAAAAAAAGCCGGTGACACGATAGAGATCGACTTAGACCTGGACGAGCTGGATGCCACCAGTGCCGAGTTGAAAGCAACTTATCAGGAAATCAAAGATTATGTGCTGAAAGAATTTGGCTTGAAGGTTCAAATTTATATATTTCTCAGGTAAAACGCAAATGTGGAATTGAAGTGGGAGAAAACTATAATCTTCCAAAATCAGAAAATGCAAGAGTTCCACAATGTCCGAAAGAAAAAGAAGAAGCTATCAAGGCTGCCCTGAAATATTTTGCGATGATCTAAGGACATCGCTGATTTCAAGGAGGAATAACACATGAAAAGCACATTTGAAAAAATGGGTGGAACCTACATACTTGGCGCAGACGGAATTACTATCCGAATCTGGCAGTACAGATGAAGAACCGCATTATGGGAAATATGGAATGATGCGAAAAACATATCTTAAAGAGCATCGTCCGGCAATGTATTCACTGTATATGTTGGAAGACAGACTGACAGAACATCTGAATACTGTGGACGATGAAGCACAGGAGAGAATGGATATTCTGGTGCGTCAGATGATGGATAGGCAGGGCATTACGGAAGAATTGAAAGTTCGTGATCAGATGGAATGGGTCAGAGCGGTAAATGGTATTCGTAATATGGCGGAAGAGATTGTGTTAAATGAATTGATTTACAGGTAAACAAAGAGCTGAACAGGTAGGAAGAAAAATCCTATTTGTTCAGCTTCTGCATTTGTAAGGGTTCAAAGAAGAATCAAATTACAATTCCATATCAGGTGACCATTTCTAAGTTCCGGAAGGTTGGTTTTTTTCTGCCATGGTTATAAGTTACACAGATTTAATTACTTCATAGTATGGCTTCAAAAAATATCCAAATATAACTTCACAGAAATAATTATAATGGGGAGATTATTTGATATATTTGTGCCAATATTCTGCAATTCTACTGCTAGTCGATTGATTTATGCGTACTCCCATTATAATATGTGTGCAGGAGGTGGATGTATGTATCAAATTAGTAATGCAAAAATTCGGTTTATTTGTAACCGAATTAAGAAAGAAAAAGAATTTAACTCAAAAGGATTTGGCTGGAAAAATTATATGTATCAGATAAAACGGTCAGCAAATGGGAACGTGGTCTTAGTATGCCTAATGTCGTATTACTCATACCAATAGCTGATATATTAGATGTTACCGTTACAGAATTGTTACGTGGAGAAAAAATAGATACACAGAAAAATATTGATACAAAAGAAGTCGAGGAATTGGTAGTAGGCTCTCTCGATATGGCTGTTAGGAATTCTATTCATCAGCATAGAAAAAACTGGATATTAGCATATTTGCTATGCTTTTTAATATCTATTACAGAAATTATTATGTTAGTCGTATCTGGGAATTCAATAGCTGAGATGAAAGATGATATATTGCTGGTTACAGGGTTAATGCTTTTATTTGGTGCATGGTTTTGTTTCTTTGCCAAAGACATATTACCAACATATTATGATGCAAACAAGATAAATTATGTTTGGAGCAATGCATGAAGAGTATTATCAGATGTTTTATTTACTCTCAGATCATAGGGGAATAGAAAAAATTGGTAGGTGTATTCCCTTTTGAAGTTTGAGGATATAAACTATGCCGTGGCAAGTCGTGAAGATAAGGAAACGATGTTCCTTGAGTACTCGGAGCTTCTTAATTCCCTTGACAGCGGTGCGGCTACGAAAATTCACTATCAACAACCGTCGCTGGAACAAAGCTGATTTTGAACAGACTATTTTAATCCCAATGGCTGATGACGATCTGGATAAGTATCGCAAGATTGGCATGAAGATTAGAAACGAGGCGAGCGTTGTCAGCAGTGATATTTTGCTATCTAGGCAAGTGCATCTTTTTCCAGTTGGCAAGTCACTTTTCCGATGCCGGCGATTCCGCAAATGAAAAACGTGACGGTCTTCCTCAAGCATGGTATATAATTCTTCCAGTTCTTTATCGCTTCCAAATAAAAGTGACGGTATGGTTTCGGAACCTCACTATCCATAATATAATCCAGCACAATGGGGGATAAAGCCCCTCCGGCAAGTAGACAGAAGCACCGGAATGACCACCGTGAGCCAAGCTTTTGTTCCAGCGTTAGCTTCATGAGTTC
>ENA-OQES01000634-OQES01000634.1-human-gut-metagenome-genome-assembly--contig:-NODE-634-length-14319-cov-3.409879_pt1 | contig 14319 bp, 26 predicted proteins | sample MGYA00242798_ERZ504641 | MGnify/ENA primary metagenome ERZ504641 (study PRJEB26092, sample SAMD00036327) | human gut metagenome | host: Homo sapiens | study: EMG produced TPA metagenomics assembly of... | reverse complement strand
ATTTATACAATAATTGATATTAAATAGCTTCATGCATATTCTGTAAGTTAACGTTTTAAAGTTTCGTTCACATCAAAGCTTTAAAGCTTTTATTTGTTCTCTACATTATTAGTATAAAGAATTTCTATATTACTTTTTTAATAAGCGTTTTACTTGTGCCATAACTAATGAGCTTGATTTATTATTAGATAAAATAATATAGTTTTTAGCAATATCGCCATGAATTAAATTAATTAAATCACCAACAGCAGGGCCACTTACCTTATCTTGAGTGATTACTGCAATTGCACCTAATTGTTCTAAACTTTGAGCTGCTTTTTTCATCATCAGCTACTGCTTAAAATAGCGATATCCATAATAGTTTTATCTACAATTTTTCAAATCATGTGGTATAGCCAAATTTTGAATTTTAATGTCTTCGATTTGACCCCAATCTACAGCCTGACCAACTACTAAGCCTGGACAATCTGTGTGTAAATACACAGTTATTCTATCATCTAATGATTTTACTACTATTACTTTACCTAATGGATTTAACATTTTTTGCTAAATCACTGATACTAGCACGGCATTTTACTAAACTAAATGATACTGCATATGTATAAACAATATCGAATTTAGGATTTGGCACATCATGAGATTTTTTGAAATCCAGAAGAAAATTAATAATACTGGTGATACATAATTTCCATCCAAATCCAGCTCTACAACCTTGTAAAAAGTACCATTAAAGCTTTTGCCCCTGCATCTACAAAGCCATTTTTCCTTTTCAGCTTGACTTAATGCAATGCCACCTGCTTTAATAGCTTCTGTTAAAATTTCAGCAATTGGTAAATTTGCACGAACAGCATTATAAGCACCTTTTGCCACTGCTTTTGCTGTAATAATCAAAGGACGTTCTACTTCATCATTTACTGCACGTTGAGCATATAAAATACCATATTGGAAAGATTTTCCAAAAACAGAAGATGATGCATCATATTTTCCTGCTAAACCTTTAGCAATACCACGTAAAATTTGTGAAATCAAATACACCTGCATTGCCATGAGCACCTAAAACTGCCGCACTACCTACACGTTTAGATACTCCACCAATGCTATCTGCCTGTAAATCACGAAGAGACATCGCAGCTGCACCAATTGTACGTAAAATATGTGTACCTGCATTTTTCATCCATTAAAGAATCAGCATTTAAAGCATTGATATTTTCATATTCTAATAAAAAGGCACTGTAGGCACCTGCTATCATTCTTTTAAAATCGTTACCTGTTATTACTTCTCTATTTCCTGTCATCAAAAACCACTCCAATATTCTACCTGAATAATATATATATTCTACTAGATAATATTCTAAAAATCCATCAATATATCCTTTTATTATTTACCAAAAAAATGGATGCATTAAAATTATACATCCATTTTATCACTTATTTATCAAAAAAATTTCCCATAAATAAAGTTAAAATTTAAGCAAGTTACAATTATACCAACAATGATTAAAATTATTTTCTGATATAAATGATTTGCAAAATTTACCCATTACTTTTTTTACTAGATGTTAAATATATCAATGAAAAAAATAGTAATTGGTAATTGTATGCTTAAAAACATCTGAGAATAAATCAAACCCTCAAATGGGTCTTGAATAAATAATATAACTAATATAGCTAAACCATAAGTTATCAATACACCATGCCATGAATGATAATCTTTAATATTATAATCTTCACCAAAAATACCAGAGAAAATACTGCCTCCTGCTATTCCGCATGTCGCTGTTGAAGATATCCCTGCAAATAATAAAGCTATGGCAAAAATCAAGGCTGCACTATCACCTAAAATTGGTCTTAATAATTCTGTCGCTTGTGCTAAATCATCTACTTGTAAATTATTTGTAAAAAATACACTGGCTGCAATAATAATCATCGCACTATTTATTGCCCAACCAAGTCCCATAGAAAATAAAGTATCTCAAAAACTCATATTTCAATTGTCGTTTTATAATTTTTTCATCTTGCAAATTCCATTGACGCGATTGTATTACTTCTGAATGTAAAAATAAATTATGTGGCATGACTACTGCCCCTAATACACTCATGATAATTACAATTGAGCCTTCTGGAAAAGAAGGTGTTACCCAGCCACTTATAGCCTCAGTCCATTCAACTGAAACCATATTCAATTCAAGTAAAAATGAAAAACCAATAATAGATACAAAAGCTATGATTATTTTCTCCATTTTAGGATAAGAATTTGTTTTTAATAAAATAGCACAAAAAATCTGCTGTAATTATAGAGCCTATAACAAGTGGTATATTAAATAATAAATTGAGTGCTATAGCTCCACCTAAAATTTCTGCTAAAGCTGTTGCAATAGATGCCATCATTGCCGTTGCTAATATTGGTCGTGAAAGCCACTTCGGTAGATATTTAGTAGATGCTTCCGATAAACAAAGCCCTGTTACTATTCCCAAATGAGCTGCATTATGTTGAAGCAAAATAAGCATTATCGTTGAAAGTGTTACCATCCACAACAATAAATAACCAAAATCTGCACCAGCTGCTAAATTTGATGCCCAGTTACCAGGGTCAATAAAACCAACTGTAATTAAAAGACCTGGACCAATATAGCGAAGAATTTCTCTAGCTCTTTCGCTTGCTGAATGTTTTTTAACTATAATCTTTTAACATAAATTTATTCCTTTACTTTATTTATTTGAAAATATTTCTCAATTAATATTTAATTTAAATTATAACAAATATAAATATATAATCAACAAATATTTCTTACAGGAATTATTATTCGATTACAATTTCCAAACAATCTAATAAATCAATTACATCAGGATAAGAAAATTTAGCAATTTTTTAAAATGCAATCAGTGATATCTATTTTAAAGCTTTTTAGCTTTTCTAAAATCTGCTTTTTGCTAAATTACAATGCTTAAAATTTTGTATTTTGCAAATCAAGTTTTCTAAACTTACAATCTTTTAAATCACAATTTTCAAAACTACATTCATATATTTTATTATCTTCAAAATTAGTATTCACCATTTTTAAATTCTCAAAATAATTATATTCCAAAGAACAATTTTTTAATTGCTCTATGATTTTTATGCCCTTAATTTTCGCTCTAAAATCCTGCCATAAAATTCCTACTAACTTACAATTCAAAAAAATTGCTATATTTTATTTGTGAATTTTCTATTTTAGGATTAATAATTTGACAATCTATAAATGTACAATTTACAAAATCACAATTGATTATTGATTTATCCCACCAAAACATATGATAAAATTTACAATCTATAAATTCCATATTCTTAATATCATTTTCAAATATATCTAATTTAAATATTTCATTTTCATAAATAATTTTATTAAACATTTTATATTCCTTTAATTAAATAGCATTATTAATAGTATTTAGCTTCATGATATAATGATTATATCATTATAAAAAGGAGATTATCTTATGAAACAATGTATGGAAACAGAAAAGCTCCATCGCCGTATAAAAAAATTTATTGGGCAATTAAATGCCATAGATAGAATGATTGATGATGAAACTATTCCTTGTGAAAATGTTTTAATGCAGGTAAATGCTGCAAAATCCGCTCTACATAGTGTCGGCAAAGTAATTTTAGAAGGACATTTAAAACACTGTGTAATTGATGGTATACAACATGGTGATGCAGAAAAAATCAGTTGAAGAATTTGCTAAAGCCATTGACCATTTTTTCTAGACTATCATAAAAAAAACGCGATTGATTTTCATCAATCGCCATTTTTATTATTAGAGCATTTGTTCTTTTTTCGCTAAAATATCTGCTACAGCCTTGCATGCTGGACAATCGCAATATTTCGCGCCTTTTACCTTAATATCTTGAGCATGAGCTAATACATTTTTTGCCATTTCTTCACCAAAAACTTTAACACCCATTTCAGAATTAGCAAAAGCAATCAATCCATCAATCGGCATAATATCAGCTTCAAGCTCTGCTATATAGTTTTTTAGTTTCTGCTAATTGATTATCTGTGCCAATAGCATCAAGCCAAATTTTGTGCTGCTTGATTTTGCTTCTTTGCTACAAGAAGGAGCATTCATTAATTCATGTGATTTTTTCTGCAACATAATCTAATACTTTTTGATCCATGATAAATCCATCGCCTTTCTAAGTATTATTTTCTCATTACTTTTATAATATAACTACTCAAAACGGCTGTAAAGTAAGCACCTTTTAGTAACATAGTTACTTTAAAGTAACTAATTATCAAATAAAAATGCACCTTAAAACTATATTAAGTCTTAAGGTGCATTATTTTATGCTTCTTGTAAAAATTTCTCTTAATTTTTCCATATTCATATTTTGACGAACAGTATCTGCTAGACGATTAAATGCTGCTTGTTTCGCTGCTGCATAATTTGTACTTACAGGTAATGCCTCTAAACCTTTGCGTTTACGCAATATATTGATCAGACTACGACGATATTTATCATTATCAAAAATACCATGAATATATGCACCCATGACATTTTGTTCTTGATTTATCATACCTTCTGCCACCTGTACATCTTTATCAGCACGTTTTGTGATCATGAATGGATGATTTGCTTCTTTTGTAAATTTAGTAGTTCCCATATGAATTTCATAGCCAAATAAATCATCTATAGATAATTTTCACCTAAAAATTCCCAAGAAAACATTTTGCTTCAACTTGTGAAGTAAGTTTTTTCTCTACAAAAGTAGTTTCCATTGGCAAGAAGCCAAGTCCTTTTACGCTATCATTATCTGATTCAGTATGCAATGGGTCACTGATTTTTTCACCAAGCATTTGATAACCACCACAGATGCCAATGATAGGAGTGTTTTTTTTCATGAGCTTCATTTAAAGCTTTCTCCATACCACTATCACGCAAATAAAGCATATCTTCTGTAGTGTTTTGCTACCTGGAAGTAAAATTAAATCTGCATCACCGATTTCTTGACCTTCTTTTACATAATAAAGATTTACATCATCTTCTTTACTCAAAGCATCAAAATCAGTGAAATTGGAAATTTTAGGAGTTTGAATTACTGCAATTTTTATTGGTGCATTTGCTTTATCTTTGCTTGAGTCTTTTATCATCTAAAGATACAGAGTCTTCATCTTCAATACCTAAATCAGGTAAATAAGGAATTACACCTAAAACTGGTTTTCCTGTTTTTTCTTCGAGGAAATCAAGTGCAGGCTGTAAAATAGTTACATCGCCACGGAATTTATTGATGATAAGTCCTTTTACTAAAGCTCTTTCATCTGGTTCTAAAAGCTCTAAAGTTCCTACAAGTGAAGCTAATGCTCCGCCACGGTCAATATCAGCAATCAACAATACTGGTGCATTTAAATATTTAGCAATACGCATATTTACAATATCATTTGCTTTTAAATTCACTTCTGCTGGACTGCCTGCACCTTCAATTACCATCATGTCAAAGCGTTCTTCTAAACGGCGAATAGCTTCTTTTACAGTATCAAAAGCTTTTAATGAATATCCCTTATGATATTCACGTGCAGACATATTGCCTACAGCTTTTCCCATTAAAATAACTTGTGAACAAGCATTTCCTGTTGGCTTCAATAATACAGGGTTCATCTCTACAAATGGCTCAAGACCTGCTGCTTCTGCTTGAGCTACTTGAGCTCTACCCATTTCATCGCCATCTTTAGTTACATAAGAATTAAGTGCCATATTCTGTGCTTTAAATGGCACTACAGATATACCTTCTTGATAAAAAATTCTGCATAAAGCTGTAGTTAAAATACTTTTTCCTACATGAGAAGAAGTACCTTGTAACATAATATGTTTAGTCATCAGTTTTCCTCCATCTCTAGTGATTTTTTATAAGCTCTTATTTTTTCCACAAAATATTTAGCATTTTGCTTTGAGCCTAAAAATGTAAATGCAAATATGAACCTACAATATTATCTTTAGCATATCCTGCTTTGTATTTCATATTATTACGCATTTTCGTAAATTCAAATGCCCATGGAAAACTTTCATCTTGTGTATCAATCTGTGTTGAAAAATGAAATTCATGACCTTTTATCTCATCATTTTGTTTTCCTAAAATATTATCTTGCAGAATTTTTGCTTTCACATAACCCACAGTCTGCAATTTTTTATTCATTTGAGCTTTCGCAGGAATAAGCCCCACCATTCATAAAATTTTTGCTCAAAATCATAAATTCCCTGCATTAAATACATAAAGCCACCACATTCAGCATATATCGGCATTTTACGTTCATTAGCTTTGCGTATGGATTTTATCATCGAAGTATTTTGCATAAGTTCTTGAGCAAAAACTTCTGGGAACCCTCCGCCAAAAATCAAAGCATCAACATCATCAGGAATAGCTTCATCTTCTAATGGACTAAAAAATTTCAACTTCGCCCCTAAATTTTCTAATTGAGCTAAACTTGCTGGATAATAAAAAGAAAAAGCTTTATCTTGTGCAATACCTATAGTTATATCTTTTTTGATATTTTCAGCTTCAAATTCTTCAACTTCAATAGCTGGTGCTGTTTTAGCAAGTTCAATGATTTCATTTAAATATACCTCTTGAGCAATTTTTTCAGAAATCTTTTCGATGACTTCACGTGCATTATTTTCTCCAGCTGGTGTCAAACCTAAATGACGCTCTGGCATATGCACACTATCATCACGGAAAATTGCACCATAAACAGGCACATTTATTTTCTTCATAGCTTCTTCAATCAAAGCTTTATGTGTTGGTGAACCTAATTTATTTAAGATTACACCGGCTAAATTCACATCACTATCATATAATTTAAAACCAAGTGCTATAGCTGCGGCTGAATCGCCCATTGATTGCACATTAATGACTAAAATCACAGGTGCATTTAATTTTTTGCGCTAATTGTGCTGTAGAACTAACACCATTTTTTCCGCCATCATAAAGCCCCATAACACCTTCGATAATCGCTATATCGGCATCTTTTGATTCTTGCACAAATAAATCATTTATCATGCTTTCATCGACAAGCCATGTATCGAGATTATGACCTTTTCTTCCTGCTGCCATGCCATGATAACTAGGATCAATATAATCAGGGCCAACTTTATATGGTTGTACTTTTAAACCTTTATTTTTTAATGCACGAAGTATTCCTGTAACGACTGTAGTCTTACCTGAACTACTTTGAGTGGCTGCAATAACTACACGAGGAATATTTACTTTTTTCATCATTAAATCACCTTATTAAATGCGTGTATTATCAATGATATACATTACTGCATTAATGCAAGAAGCAGCAATTGGGCTACCGCCTTTTGTTCCTGTTACTGTAATATATGGAACTTTTGATTCAGCAATTAATAAATCTTTTGATTCAGCAGCTCCTACAAAACCAACTGGTGTACCGATAATAGCAGCTGGACGAATATTTTCTTCATTCATTAAACGAATAACTTCAAATAAAGCTGTTGGTGCATTACCAATAGCAACGATTGCTCCATCTAATTCTTTGCCAAAATGACGCATAGCAGCAATAGAACGAGTGATACCATGTTCTTTGGCATATTTTGCAATTTCAGGATCTGCAATTTTACATTCTACAGAGCCACCCCAAGAAGCTAATTTGCGTTTATTGATACCAGTGCGAACCATTTCTACATCAGTATAGATTTTGCAACCAGAAAGCAAAGCTTTTTTCATGGAAGCTACTACATCTTTATGAATGCGAATGATTGGTGCATAATCCACATCACCAGAAGCGTGAATAATACGAGAATAAATTTTTGTTTCTTCTTCGCTTAAATTTAATTTTTCAATATATGGTTTGATAATTTCAAAACTACGAACTTCTATCGCCATTGGGTCTTTGATAAATTCCATCAAAATCCCTCCTATTTTTCATATTTGGCAACAAATGTGCCTACACAATCATAATCATGAGTTAAATTTTTATAATCTATTCTAGGTCTATCAATAATGACAATTTCTAGACCTAATTTAATTGCAGCTGTCAATTTTGTTTCTGTGCCACCTAAAGTGCCACTATTTTTCATCACAACAACATCTGCATTGTATTTTTCATATAAAGCTATATTCAAGCTTTCCGAAAAAGGTCCTTGCACAGCTACTATATCTTTGGGAGATATTCCACAGTTTTCACAGATTTGCAAAGAAGCAATCGCAGGAAGTACTCTCGCTATAATATGCTTATTGTATTTTTTTACTATCTTTAGCAAATAAGTCTAAACGATTGCTACCTGTTGTCAAAAAGATATTTTCACCTAATTGCATAGCAAGGTCAGATGCTTCTTCATAAGTTTTCACTAAATGAAGTTTATTATAAGCAGGTATTGGCGTTACTTCTCTTTCATAGCGAATATAAGGTATATTTAATTCATCACAAACCTGCATAGCTGTTTTAGATACATTTACCGCATATGGGTGCGTAGCATCTACAAAAACTTTTATCTGATTTTCTTTTAAGCAATTCTTCATAGCTTCTTCATCTAATTTATGGTCATTGATGATTAAATTTTCATCTTTCGGTAATAACTCTTTACCATAATTAGTAACTACAGAAGCCATAACTTTATAATTTTGCTTTAATAAATATTCTACAAGACCTCTACCATCTTGCGTTCCTGAAGCTACAAAAATCATACTTCATAGCCTCTAGGTGTTATCATAAAGCCTTCTTTAGCAAAAGTTTTGCTATTGCCAATGATTACCATAGAAAACATATTGATATCTTCTTTTGTGAAATTTTCTAAATCAGAAATAACCATTGTTTCATTTTCACGGCTTGCACTATTTACAATGCCAACTGGAGTTTTAGGGTCTTTATGTTTTAACATAATTTCACGAATTTCTTCGATATGCTGTACACGTTTATGGCTTTTTGGATTGTATAAACCAATTACAAAATCACCTTGAGCTGCAAGGTCTGCACGTTTTTTAATCAATTCCCATGGAGTCAATAAATCACTCAAACTGATGATTGCAAAATCATGCATAAGTGGAGCACCTAATACAGCAGCAGCCGCATTTACAGCAGAAAGTCCTGCTACAATCTGAACTTGTGGTCTTTCTTCTTTTGGCAATTTCAATAATAATTCTAAGACAAGACCTGCCATACCATATACACCAGAATCACCACTTGAAACTACTGCAACATTATGACCTTTTACAGCTTCTTCAATAGCCATTTTACAGCGGTCAACTTCTTGCATCATTCCTGTACCAATTACATTTTTTCCATCTAAAAGATGTTTAATCAATTTAATATATGTGTTATATCCTGCTACTGTATCAGCTTCTAAAATAGCATTTAAAGCACGAGGAGTCATATCCTCTTTACCACCTGGACCAATTCCAATTACTTTAATCATTCCCATGCTAAGGACACCGTCACTTTCTCAAATTTTGTTTTCGGCAAAATTACTTTTGCCCTCTCATTATATGCCAATATAGCAGCTTGACATACATTTCCTATACCAATTTGTTTTTTTCACAAAATTAGATTCAGGTAATTTATATTTATCAATCACATTTTGCATGATTGTATTATCATAAAAATAAGTTTCTACTTTATATTTTTCTGCCCATTGATGTAAAGCTTTCTCATTTTGCTTGACGATTGTAGAAACTAATGCTTTGATTTTTAAATCTTCACAATCTGCCATTTTTTAGCTTCATTTATTGCCTGTTCCACAAGATTTAATTCAACATCTTTGCGACAACCAACGCCAATTATCAATTGTTTTCGCGTTAAAATAATATATTTTCTCGTACTTGTCGTTTATCTGTGATAAATACACAAAAGTCATTTTGCCTATCAAGTTCTTCTACATCAATCAATTTAACTTCAATCTTAAAATCTCTAGCTAAATTGACTATCATCTGTTCACTTTTGCTTTAAATCTTTATCTACATAATAAATAACTTTTTGCTGTTGAATTAATACTGAATTAATTATTTTTTATATGTTCTAAAGGATATGGCACTAAATTATATTTTCTTGCCACCACATCAGGAGCAATTATTTTATTCGTATCTGTAGCTGTAGTAATAACTGGCATAGCATTTAATATATCAGCAATCTTCAACGTGAGTTCATTTGCTCCACCCAAATGACCAGATAATAAACTTATCGCAAAATTAGCTTTTTCATCTAAAACTATTACAGCTGGGTCTTTGACTTTATGCACAATAAATGGTGCTATCATTCGCACGGCAATACCTGTCGAAGTGAAAAATATAATCGCTTCATACTCAGCAAAAATATTTTTTATCACTTCACTCATTTTTTCATACTCATGTATATGACCAGTTAAACTAATATCATATCTATCTTTTTTTGACATAGATATCACACGTTTTCAAGATATTTTGCAATTTACAAGCTAAATCAGCACCATTTTTAGTTACAGTGATAATTGCATATTTCATTAAGCTTTATCTGTGCCTTGACGATACATATGACTAAATTCTGGTGCATAAAGACGAGATTTTGCATATTCTGTATCTAAACATTTACTTACAACAATCATAGCTGTACGAGAAATATTATTTTCTTTAACAATATCGGCGATAGTTTCAAGTGTACCGCGTACAATTTTTTCGTTCAGGCCAAGAAGCTTTCTGCACGATAGCAATAGGTGTAGATGGTTCATAGCCACCTTCAATCAGCTGTTCTACTACTTCAGAAATCATATGCACACTCAAGAAAATGCACATAGTAGCTTGATGAGCTGCTAAAGATTTTAATTTTCTTTTTCAGGAACAGGTGTTCTACCTTCATTGCGTGTGATGATTACAGTCTGAGAAATTTCAGGAAGTGTATATTCCTGTTTCAAAGCTGCTGCTGTAGCTAAGAAAGAACTTACACCTGGAATTACAGTATATTCAATATTGCGACGAGATAATTCGTCCATCTGTTCTTGAATAGCACCATAAATTGCAGGGTCACCAGTATGAAGTCGAACTGTCATTTTGCCTTCTTGTTCTGCTGCTGTAATTGTTTCAATAACTTCACCTAAAGTCATAGAAGCACTATTATAAATTTCACAATCTGCTTTTGCATAATCTAATAATGCAGGATTTACAAGAGAACCAGCATAAATAATTACATCTGCCTCTTTTAATAATCTTTGACCTTTAACTGTAATAAGTTCAGGATCCCCAGGACCTGCACCAATAATATAAACCATAAAAAATATCCTCCCTAATTTATCTTATTTTAGTTTTTTACAAGTAACAATATAAACTGGATTTTGTGCATTAAACATATCGTATGAACCGATTTGTCTTAAACGATTTACTTGTATTTGAATTGCTTCATAAGTATAATTTTCTTTTTGCTTCATATATGTCGTAATTTCAGATATTGTCTGGATTGTCACCGCATTTACGATAATGCGTCCACCTTCATTTAATTTGCTATCAATTATATCTAAAATCTCAAACATATGTTTGCCACTGCCACCGATGAATACTACATCACAATTTGGCAATTCATCTAATCCTTTTGGTGCTTCTGTGGCAATGACTTTAACTTTATCTTCTAATTTAAATTTAGCAATATTTTGATGTAATAAATCAACAGCTAAATCCTTTTTTCTCTATAGCATAAACTTTTCCTTGGGGAGCAAGTAAAGCCGCTTCAATAGATAAAGAACCTGTACCAGCACCAATATCCCAGATAATATTATCAGGACGAATTTTTGCCTTGCACATTGTCAAAATGCGAATTTCTTCTTTTGTCATTGGCACTTTATCGCGAATAAATTCTTCATCTGCTATTCCTGGTAAATTCAAATATGCACCAACTTTCTATTCATAATTTATTTTATATTAACCTTCAACTATCATCACACAATGACTCACACATGCTTTTGTCTGTGCTTCATCTAAAGATAAGCTGACTATCTTTTCATCAGGATAAGAAAGTCTAGAACAAATATATGCTCTTGCATTTTTATCCCAACCTCTTGCTATCAAATATGTGGCTATAGCATTAGAATTAAATTTATTATCTGTGAGCATACCGATTATGCGACCTGGATAATATTTTAAGTCTTCATCACTTGGCACACGTCCATGAAAACTAAGTAGACTAGCTTCTTGCCATGGAAGTGCTATCTTGGCAAAAGCTGTTTGCATGGAACTTAGCCCTGGAATTACTTTTATATTTTCTAAAGGAAAACTCTTGCGCAAAGCACTTAACAAAGAATAATATCCAGGATCGCCAGATACCATCACTACTACATCATTATCATTTAATTCAACTTTTATAAAATCCATTACAGCAGTGATATCTGCTTTTATGGCAAAAGTTTTTTGACCTTGATGAGAAAATTCATTTAATGCTCTTGTTCCTCCAACTAAAACTTTTGCTTCGTTTATAGCTTGCATAGCCATAGGAATGACATATTCTTTCGCCCCTGGACCAATTCCAGCCACAATTATTTTATGTTCCAACCTAATCTACCACCTATTTCTCTTGCATTATCGTCCATACCCAAAATTTCACCTTTCAAAGTAACCATCACAGTTCCTACTTTGAAAGCATTAAATACATGTTGTTCACTGCGAAGACTAGCTCTTTTAGCTAATAAATCATAAAAACCTTTTTCTACCAATCCATATCTTTCAATGATTGGCATAGCTGCTTCTGTTGTCTTCACTTTAAAAATTTCTTCTACGCCTTTTTTATCCATGCCCAAAAGAGCAGCATAAGAAGCTAATATTTCCAAGCGAGCATCAGCTATTTTACTATGTGTATAGAAAATTCCTCCAGCTACTTTTACCAATTTACCTAAATGACCAAATAAAAGCACTGATTTAATTCCTTCATCAGCAGCAAATTCCAACATATGACCGATAAAATTACTTGTCTGTACCATAGCTTTTGCTGGAAGATTTAATTTACTAGCGATATTTTCACCAATTTTTCCAGGAACAAAAATAATATCATCAAATCCATTTGCTTTGGCTACAGAAATCTGCGGTGTAAGCGAATTTTTAAAGCCTTCTTCAGACATTGGACGCACCACGCCAGTAGTGCCAATTACAGAAATACCGCCTTCTATACCTAATATAGGATTAAGCGTTTTTTTCCGCTAGTTCCACTCCTTTAGGAATAGAAATTGTAATATCACAACCATAACCTTCTGGCAACAATTCGCGAACGACTTTCGTCATCATTTTTCGTGGCCCTGGATTTATTGCCGGCTCTCCTGGCGGAATAGATAAACCTGCCTCTGTAACTTTTCCAATACCTAAACCAGCATAAAAATTTGATTTTATCATCATCTTTATTTATTTTTACTTCCGTAAATACAGAAGCTCCATGTGTGATATCTGGGTCATCACCAGCATCTTTTATGACTTCTGCTTTTGCTCCAGTTGATGTAAGCTCTACATTTTTAATGGGAATATGCAATAATTCTCCACTTAGAGCGTATAATTCAATTTCTTGAACCACATTTCCCTGCAAAGCAAGTATAGCAGCTTTTGTACCAGCAGCTGCACAAGAACCTGTTGTATAGCCACTTTTCATTTCTTTACGCATAAAAAAATCTCCCTTTTGGGCAGGGAGATAGACTTATCCCGTATTTCTACGGAAAAATTCTCCACCTGCCCATCTCTCGTGAGTCTGAAAAATATATCATCTATAAATTTCACGGTGTTTTTCCAATAGGCAAGTCTCCTGACTTAGGTTCCTCGCTAATTTTCGCCTTCCCAAAATAAATTATTTCAGTGACATAATTGAAAATAGCTCCCCTTACAGTGGCGGGACCGTACTGGCTCTTCCAGTTTCCTTATTAAGCTTACGCACCTATCTCTATTTAATTTAATATATTATATTATAGGCATTATCCATTAATACTGCAAATCAAATTATTATTTCTGCAATATCTTTTCCACTAAATTTTTATCTAAATCAGGTAAATAAATAATTTCTTTTGCCAATGTTTCATGTTTATTTATCACTTTTTCCATGAAAATCATATCATACCAATAATTTTGTTTATAACCACATTTTGTAAAATGAGCTATTTTCTTATAATTAAATTTTTCATGAAAAACTATACTTTGCGGATTGGGATATGTTATGCTTGCTACTAAATTAGTTATATTTTGCAATTTTAAAATCGCTTCTAATTTCGTATATAAAATTTCTCCTATTTTTCTACCTTGATATTTTTCATTAATATAAATAGAAGTTTCTACACACCAATTATAAGCTTGTCGTTCTCTAAAAGTAGAAGCATATGTATAACCTACTATTTCATCAC
>ENA-OQES01000633-OQES01000633.1-human-gut-metagenome-genome-assembly--contig:-NODE-633-length-14386-cov-4.640788_pt1 | contig 14386 bp, 12 predicted proteins | sample MGYA00242798_ERZ504641 | MGnify/ENA primary metagenome ERZ504641 (study PRJEB26092, sample SAMD00036327) | human gut metagenome | host: Homo sapiens | study: EMG produced TPA metagenomics assembly of... | reverse complement strand
GGCGGACTTGTCCTGGACGCTGTAGGATCCGGGCTCAAAGCCATCCTTCGAAATTTGCCGACCCGCTTCATCTGGCAGAATGCCCGCGCCGCCACCGTCGATGACCGCTTGGAATTCGGACACGTCCTTGCCTGACATCTTGGCCGCGTTGGCGATGACATCGGACACCCGTTCGCCGGCCTTGACTTCGGCGAAACCGCCGGCCTTGCTTTGGTCGGACAGGATCTTGACGACATCGGCCGCTTTCATATGCGTCTTCAACGCGTACGAACCCGGGTAAAGCGTCGCGCCGGCGGCCGCGACTGCGGAGGTGAACGCCGATTCGGATTTGACGATGTCCGCCTTGACCAGATTTCGTGCGATTTCGGCTGCGCCTTGTCCGGTTTCCACGGTGAACGTCGTGTCTTTGTCTCCCGAACCGGTGTAATCCTCAATCTGGATTTGCGAGCCGTTGGCGTTCATTTGCCTGAGATGTTTAACCATGCGCACACCGAAAAAGCCGCCGACGACGACAAGAATGACAACGACGGCAGCCGCGATGATTGTGACATAGCGACGACGACGTTGTTGCTCACGTCGTTTACGCATGTCGCGTCGCGATTTCGGCGGTTGCGGCGGCAACGCGGCATCGAATGACGAGCCCGCTGACGTATCATCGACCCACTGCGCGTTATCGGAGAAAAAATTCGTTCAGATTATCGGTCAAAGGTCTCTCTCCCCATTACTCTCTGCTTCGGTCGAGCGCCGTCTGCAAAATTCACCACCGCAGATTGCTGGTCGACCATCGGACGGTGCTTGCGTCCGCCGATGCGCGCATCGAACAACTGATGATGTGCGGTCACTGTCGTCAGACGCTCATCCACCAATTCAATGGTGGGAACCCGCGTCACCGAATATGATTCATCCTCCACGGCCGCATGCAGTCGGTTTTTCAAGATTGACGGACCAGCGTCTCGCCTTTTTTGGCGCTTTTCCCCTCTTCGCCGTTCAGCAGCAACGGCAGGCCAATCACCACATGGTCCACCGACTCGTCCCCAATGACGTCGATGACTTCATCCAACGCGCGGAAAGAATCCCCATACACTTGAATATTGCCTATGGGATGTGCGAGGGTGAGCTCGGGATCGGACAACGCAAGTCCGACCCGAGCATCACCCAGATCGATACCAAGCCAAACCATGCTTGGTGGTTCAGCCCTTCAGAGCCTGGCCGGCCAATGCCTCAAGTGCCTCGTCGATCTTGGTGGCGTCCGCGCCGCCACCCTGTGCGAAGTCCGGCTTGCCGCCGCCACCACCGCCAAGAACCTTGGAAGCGCCACGGACCAGATCACCAGCCTTGATGCCTTGCTTGCGTGCCGCTTCGTTGGTTGCCACGGCGACCATGGGCTTGCCGTCCTCGTTCATGCCGGCAAGAGCCACCACGACCGGAGCATCTTCGCCGAGCTGGCCGCGCACGTCGAGCACGGTCTTGCGAAGCGCGTCGAAGGAGCCGAAATGTCCAACGTTCTTCTTGGCGACCTTGACCGGAGCCGAGGAAGCTTTGGCCTCAGCCACCAGCGTTGGCACAGAGGCCGCAAGCTGGGACTCGTACATTGCGGCAAGACGACGGTCGGATTCCTTGAGCTTGGCAAGCAGCATGTTCACACGCTCGGCGAGTTCGTCGGGACGGGCGTTGACCATGTCGGAAAGCTGGGAAACCAGCGCGTGCTCGCGGGCGTTGAACTCATACGCGCCCTGGCCGACGACCGCGTCCACGCGGCGCACGCCGGAACCGATAGACGCCTCGGACATGATGTTGATGGCGCCGATCTTGCCGACGTGGTCGATATGGGTGCCACCGCAGAGCTCGCGGCTCCAGCCGTCCTCGCCGATGGACACCACACGCACGATGTCGCCGTACTTCTCGCCGAACAGATGCATGGCGCCAAGAGCGATGGCGTCATCGAACTTCATTTCCTGAGTGGTGACGGCAAGGTTCTCACGAAGCTTCTCGTTGACGCGGGCTTCGACGGCGTTCATGGCGTCCTTGCTGGGGGCGCTGGACCATTGGAAATCGAAGCGCAGACGGTTCGGAGCGTCTTCGGAGCCACGCTGGGTGGCCTGCGGACCAAGTTCCTCACGCAGCGCCTTGTGCACCATGTGGGTGGCGGTGTGGGAACGTGCAATGGCTCCACGGCGCTCGAGATCGATGTTCGCGTTGACTTCGGCGCCCACAACCAGCGTGCCTTCGGTCAGACGGCACTGGTGGACGATAAGGTCCTTGATCGGCTTCTGCACGTCGTCGACCTCAAGCACCGCGCCATCGTCGGACAGAATCTCGCCCTGATCGGCGAGCTGGCCGCCGGCCTGCGCGTAGAACGGCGTGCGGTCGAGGATGACCTCGATGTTGGCCGGGCCGGTGACGGCGGGAACGGAACCCTTGCCCTCCTGCATGATGCCCAGAACCTTGGCACGTGCGGACATGTCGGTGTAGCCAAGGAAGTCGATCGGCTGGAGCAGGGTCTTCTTGAAGTCGTCATAGACGGACAAATCCACGTTGTGGCGCTTCTTCAGCGCGTCCGCACGGGCACGGCTCTTCTGTTCGGCCATCAGCTCGCGGAACTTGGCTTCATCCACCTTCACGCCCTGGTCGGCGGCCATTTCGAGCGTGATTTCAATCGGGAAGCCGTAAGTGTCATGCAGCTTGAAGGCATCCTCGCCGGACACGAGATCCGAGCCGCCCTGCTTGGCCTTCGTCACGGCCATGTCGAAGATCTCGGTGCCGGATTCGAGCGTGCGGCGGAACGCGTCCTCCTCACCGTAGGCGGCTTCGGACACGTCGTGGAAGGTGTCGTTAAGCTCCGGATAGCTCGGTTCCATCGCGGCCTTGGAGGTCGGCAGCAAGGTCGGCATGACCGGCTCTGTCACGCCGAGCTCGCGCATGGCCTTGACGGTTCGACGCAGCAGGCGGCGCAGCACATAGCCACGGCCGTTGTTGGACGGACGGACGCCGTCGGACATGATCATCAGCGCGGAACGCACGTGGTCGGCCACGATACGGAAACGCACGTCCATGGCCTCGTCATCGCCGTAGGTGCGGCCGGAAAGCTTCTGCGCGGCTTCGATGACCGGGAAGACCTCGTCGGTCTCATAGATGTTCTGCTTGCCCTGCATCAGATAGGCGAGACGTTCCAGACCGGCGCCGGTATCAATGTTCTTGTTCTCAAGCTCGCCGACGATATGCAGGTCGGTCTTGGACTTGACGTTGTCGACCTCGTAGTTTTCGAACACGAGATCCCAAATCTCAATGTAACGGTTCTCGTCGGCGATCGGGCCGCCTTCGACACCGTACTTTGGACCACGGTCTACATAGATTTCGGAGCACGGACCGCCAGGGCCAGGGCCACCGGTGGTCCAGAAGTTATCTTCCATACCCATGATCTGGATATGTTCAGGATCGACGCCTTCGTTCTTCCACATCGAGCGGGCTTCCTCGTCGTCGGTGAAAGTGGTCATCCACAGTTTCTCCGGATCGAAGCCGTAGCCGCCCTTATCCTGCGGGGTGGTCAGCAGCTCATACGCATAGTGGATGGCCTCCTCCTTGAAGTAATCACCGAAGGAGAAGTTGCCAAGCATCTGGAAGAACGTGCCGTGACGGGTGGTCTTGCCGACCTCGTCGATGTCCAGAGTACGCACGCACTTCTGGTTGGAAGCCATGCGGTGCTTCGGCGGGGTCTGCTCACCCATGAGGTACGGGATGAACGGAACCATGCCAGCGATGGTGAACAGAGTGGTCGGATTCGGAGAAATCAACGATGCCGAAGGAACGACAAGATGATCGTGCTGTTCGAAATAGTCAAGAAAGCGCTTCGCGATTTCAGAAGTGCGCATGTGGATTTGAGCTCCTTTGTTGTTGGAGGCCTGATGCCTTCCAAACGTGTGATTGGTTGCTTGAGCGTATCTGTCGGGCGGAAAGCGACTACTCGTTCCGCGCCGCATATTTGCTGTTAAGTTCAGCCTCGCGGGCTCGACGCGTGGCATTGAACTCATTGACCAGACCTTCAAGCGTGCGCATGGTCACATGGTCCTGGTCGGGACCAAGCAGGAATTGGCGGGCGGTGTCCGGTGTGTTGGCTTTAACGTATGCCTGCGCTTTTGTGACAGCGACGACACCGATGCCCACGCCGATGGAGACCCAGAAAAGACGCTTGAACATCACTCCCCCTTATTGCCTGCCGCGTGATTGACGTCTCTCTTAGCCAAGAAAGACTGCACAGTGGACTTCAACGCATAGGTGGCGGACGCAACCTTGATGACGGGCTTGCCCAAGAACGATCCATATAGATCAGTCAGCGCGCCGACATTATTGGCCGTGGTGGACGCCGCGGCGGAGATCTTGTTGACATCCTCCAGGGACTTGTTCACCTGCTGCACCGTGGTCACGCTCTCGTCAAGCGCCGGAATCGCATGGTCTCCGGTGTCTTTGACGGTCTGCGCGATCTGGTCGAACAATTTGCCGAGACGGATCAGCGGGTAGATCATGAAACCGGCAAGCACCGCGAATGCAATTGCCGCAATCAGACCGGCGATCTCTCCAACACCCATCTTGTACCTCTTTTCAGCTCCACGGTTGCCCGCGAACACAATACCCGCATAAGACTAGTAAAAAGCCACGACTGTGGCAAATACGTTCACTGGTTGTACGAGACCACACTCACCGCGCGGTCCATGGGTTCGTTCGTGTCAAAATCAAGGCAGGTCACCGAACCGTTGGCCGGACGTTCGCTCAAATCGTATCCTTCCGGGGCGAATCGGTGCATAAGGCTCAACAATGTATTGCCGTGGGAGATCTGCAGCACGTGGTCGCCGTCCTTAAGCCGAGGGTTGTCCGCAATCAAAGCGAAGCCGTCCTCCACACGATGCCAATACTCGTTATCGGATTCGGCGTCATGGAACGGATCGGCTTCTTTGAGAAAGTCGCGGGTGGCGGCAAGCCCGTATTTGCGGACGATGTCGTTGTAGTTCTTCGCACCATGGGGACCACCGGCAGCGGTCCATGCGACGGACATGTCCTGTCCCTCGAAATAACCGTAGAACTGCTCACGGAAATGCATGTCGCTGACCAGTGACGGACGAACGTGTCCTGCGGCTTCGTTCGCATCGAGGATCCGTTGTGCCGTCACCTGGGCGCGTGTGGTGTCGGAGCAGTATGCCGCGGCGAACTCAATGTCCCGGAGTTTGGCGGCGGCCTTGTCCGCATCGGCAAGTCCCGCATCGGTCAACGGGGAATTCGACCATCCCTGGAGTCTGTTATATCGGTTGAAGAACGTCTGTCCGTGACGGACCAGATGAAGATGAAGCAACATGGTTTCCATGGTACCTGTGGAATCAGCCAAACGACATGCCGCCGGAAACGCCATAAAAAAACGAGAAGCCTCGCAACCGTAACGGCTGCGAGGCTTTCGCTGTATGTCCTTAAACTGTATGTTCTTACAGTATGGTGATCCAGATCAGCGGGCGTAGAATTCGACCACGTACTGGATGTTGACCTGCACCGGGATCTCCTCGGCTTCAGGCTTGCGGGTCAGGGTGGCCTTCAGGGAAGGCAGGTTGACGTCCAGGTAGCCCGGAACCGCCGGCAGCACATCGCGGTGCACACCTTCGGCAGCGGCCTGGAACGGAACCATGGTCTGGCTCTTGGCCTTGACCTGGATGGTCTGGCCCGGCTTGACGCGGTAGGACGGACGATCGACGATGTTACCATCGACGAGGATGTGGCGATGGACCACGAACTGGCGAGCCTGGGCGGTGGTGCGGGCGAAGCCTGCACGCAGGACCAGAGCGTCGAGACGGGTCTCAAGATCGGTCAGCATGGCGTTGCCGGTCTGGCCAGCGGTGTGGGTGCCCTTCTCGTAAGCGGCGCGGAGCTGCTTCTCGGAGATGCCGTACTGGGCGCGAAGACGCTGCTTCTCGCGCAGACGCACTGCGTAATCGGATTCAGTGCGGCGACGGGTGCGGCCGTGCTCGCCAGGAGCATACGGACGCTTTTCGAAGATGCGCTGAGCCTTAGGGGTCAGAGCGATGCCGAGGGCGCGGGAAAGACGCACCTGACGGCGGGAACGCTGAACGTTCGTCATTGGTTTAATCCTTTGTTTGTTCTGTCGTTGTCTGAACGGAACGTATGCCGAAGTCCGGCATACGCTGAGCCAGCCTCTCCAGTGCTTCTTCGCGCAATGCGCGAACGGCTTGACCCGCAATGCAGAACACCACGGATGGCCGCCGACCCACTGATGGGCTAAGACTCCAGACGGCATACGTCCTTCCGGGCGCACACCAATCGCTAATCATACACATGGGGGACGGACGAGATGCTCCGATTCACCTATATCGGCATGTCTTAAAACGTCAGGCCCGAGTAAGCACTCCCCTATCCATACGATAGGTATGGTCCACATAAGCAAGCGCGTCCGGATCATGGGTAACCATAAGCACCGAGGTACCGTCATCCGCTACTTGCCGCAGCAGCCGCATGACGATTGCGGTGCTTTCGGCATCCAGATCTCCTGTCGGTTCATCGGCGATCAGCAGTTTCGGCTTGTTCATCAACGCTCGGGCGATGGAGACGCGGCGCATCTCGCCACCAGAGAGCTCCTTCGGATAGCATGTCGCAAGCTCGCCTACAAGCAGTTGATCCAACAGATGTTGCGCGCGTTGCGTCAAATGGTCGGGCTGAGATGAAGAAGCCGTCTGCGTCGAAGCTGGTTGGACGACGTCGGGAAGGCCATCGACCACGACGGAAGACGCCGTCTGTTCCTGTGATTGTGCGTCATTCGTCCGTTCATCGATTTCGGTTTCATACCGAGACGGATTGCGATGCAGCACTGCGGGAAGGACCACATTGTCGATTGCGGTGAGGTTCGGCAATAGTGTCTGGATCTGCGTGACGAAGCCGATGGTGTGGTTGCGCAAAATCGACATCTGTTTGTCGTTTAACGTGGTCACCTCGTTACCGGCCAGCAGAATCGAACCGGATGTAGGTTTCAGCAATCCCGTGACGAGATTGAGCAAAGTGCTTTTGCCGTTTCCGGATCTGCCGACGATCGCCATGAATTCGCCTGGATCGAGCGTGAGATTCACGTCATCCACCGCGGGGAAAGGTTTGCCTCGGCGTACGAATTCACGGGTAAGGCCACGAACCTCCAATATGGGCTGTTCCGGCATCACTGCCCCCTCCCTCAGCGTCAGGTATGCCTGTGGGGCGGAAAGACGCACCGCTGTGGCGAGGGATGCGACCAGGCCCGTAAGCACTGCGAACAGGAGAGCGACGACTATCAGTACCGCCACTTTACCGACGCCAATCTGCAGATACGGCAATTGAAGTTCCTTGGCGATCAGACCGCTGAACGGAAACACGACCAACGAGGTACAGGTCACACCGATCACACCTCCAATAGCTCCGATGGTCGCCGATTCCTTGACGATAATGCCCACCAGGGTCGCACGATCGGCGCCGAGAATACGGTACGCGGCGAATTCACGCTTGCGTTCGTTCATAGCCGACGAAAACACCGCCAACATCACGACCAATCCCATAGTCCAGAACACCGTGATGAACACCGCCACATAGCGGATGATCACCTTGAGATTCGTTTTCGTCGTAGCCGTGATACCGCCCGGATACACATATCCCAGACTTTTGATCCCCGTGGCTTTTGCGATATTCGAGGCGACCTGTTGTGCGGAATATCCGTCCTTGACTTTGACGAGCACGGCGGACACCGCTTTGCCGGCGTATTCTTCAGGAATCGCGGCATGTCCGACCTGCGCGGAATAGGAAACGACATCCGGCACCGTGTCCAGGTTCACGAATACGGAATTGTCCAGTGACGTTCCGGTATCGGCCAGTTGCGCGGCCACGGGGAATTCATGACCGTACAGTTTGACCGTATTGTTGTCCGACACGTTGATGCTGGCGCCTGCTATGATTTGGCCGCGACGGAGTGTGCCGTCGAATTGCGAAGCCACCCAAGGAGTGATGACGAAGTCGGTGTCGGGGTTGAAGCCGATGATCTGCACCTTTTCGTCGCAGCAGGCTGCCGCAAGCGAGGAGATGTACGTCTGCACCGTGCTTTCGCCCACACCGTCCGCTTCGGCGATTTGGCTTCCAATGTCATTGGTGAAGTAGAACGTGCTCGAAGAGTTTCCCGTGAGCAACGCCTCAGCCTGGTTTTTCGTGTTCTGCGGCGTGACCATCAGATCGGCGCCCATACGTTCCCGCATGCTGTTCAGCCCGTTGTTCAGGTTCATGGAAAGCAGCGCGCCTCCATAGAACGCCACAGTGAGCATGACGACCACAATGACAAGCGCCGAAGTGCGGAATGGTTTGCGACGCAGATTGGCCAGCGGTAGTTTCGCAAGGGTGATATGCGGCACGTCAGCCACGCTTTGCCGGCTTGAGATCGAGATATACGGCGACTGCTGCGAGCACCGCCAGCAGCACGCCCAATACGATAAGCGTCGGCATCGTCACCATATGGCAATGCATCATGGAGCCTCTGCATACGCCTACCAGCATGGTCGGCACCAGAACGACAAGCACGCCCAGCACGGCATTGGCGATATCCAATCCGGCCCTGACCCGGCTTGGCGCGAAAAATCCGATTATTGCCAGCAATGCGATGACGACACCCAGTCCCAGAGCGACCCGAGCGGTGTAGCGGCATGCCATGGGCATGTCTTTGACGGCACACACATGCGCGAAGGTCTGCGGGGCGATGGCGATCAGCGCGCCCAGAACAATCTGCGATATCGCGGCGAACAGTTTTCTTGGCATGGTTCTTCCTCTCGAAAAGCAAACATCGCCGATTATCGCAACAAATGCTCCGAAAGAAAAGACTTGTTTTTTCACTCAATCCGTGTTATGAGCCCACAACGGCGCCGCCACGAGGGGCGCCTATTGGAAAAGCCGTCAGAGCCTTTTCAATAGGCGCCACACGAAGCAGCAATCGTTTGACGCCATCCGTGCCGAAATCGACGGTGATCACCGAATTCGCGCCCTTGTCCTGCGTTTCGATGACCTTTCCCAAACCGTAATGGTCATGGGTGATTCTGTCGCCTATCTGGAAATCCGAAATGCTCAATCCGTTGTTGCCGTCCAACGAACTTGCCGGAGCCGATTTCGTCAGATCCTTTGGCTTGGCGCGGCGCGTGGTGACCTTACCGGATTTGCCGGAGGGCTTGCCGGAACCGTATGACGACCGGGATGAGCCATACGAACCGTATGAGGACGAGCCAGAGTGCGATCCGCCAGAGAAACGGCGGCTTCCCGAGCCGTAGGAGGACCGTCCGGAACCATACGAGCTGTGCGATCCATGAGACGACCCATAAGTGGAATGCGATCCGCGAGAACCAGAACCATACGATGAGGAACCGTATGTCGACGATCCGTACATCGATTCGCCGAAGGAAGTGGATCCGAAATCGTCATCATCGTCCCACCCGCCGAACTCGTCGTCATCTCCCCAGCTGGCGCGCATGCGCTCCACACCGGCCTCACGACGTTTCCAATCGATGAGTTCATCCGGAATCTCATCCAGGAACTGGCTGGGCATCATGTCATTGGCCTGCCCCCATTGGGCACGCACCGCCGCACGGGTCACATACAGCCGACGCTTCGCACGGGTGATGCCCACGTATGCCAGACGACGCTCCTCGGACAGCTCGCTGGTGTCCTCCATGGCACGCTGGTGCGGGAACGTACCCTGTTCCATACCCGTAAGAAACACATACGGATATTCCAAACCTTTGGCCGTATGCAAGGTCATCATCGTGACCTTGCCGGAATCCTCGCCCTCTCCCGGCAACTGATCCGAGTCGGCGACCAATGCCGTGGTCTCCAGAAAACCGGCCAACGTGGCATCCGGCGTGTTCTGTTCGAATTCGGCGGCCACGGACTGCAACTGGGAAAGATTGTCCACACGCGAAGCATCCTGCGGATCCTCGGAACGTTGCAATTCCTCCAGAAGACCGCTTTTATCCAATACTTCGGCCACCACTTCGGATGGTTTCGAATCATGTTCCTTGGCGAAATCGGCCAGCTCGTGCATCAGATCACGGAATGCGCCCAACGGTTTGGTGGTACGGCCTGTCATGCCTTCAATCTGGTCCATATGTTCAATGGATTCGAAGAACGTGAGGCCATGCGCGTCCGCGTAGCCGGCCACCAATCCCTCCGCGCGTGCGCCGAGTCCTCGTTTAGGCACATTGAGGATACGCCGCACGTTCACATTATCCGCGGGATTCACGATGGCCTGCAAATACGCGATGGCGTCCTTGACTTCCCTACGTTCATAGAATTTGGTGCCGCCGACCAGCTGATACGGCAGATTGGCGTTGATCATGGCCTCTTCAAGCGAACGTGATTGCGCGTTGGCACGGTACATGATGGCGATGTCACGGTAAGCGACGTCTTCCTCGGTGTGGATTCGTGCGATTTCGTTCGCTATCCATCCGGCTTCCTGCTGTGCGTTGTCGGCGGCATAGCCGACGATTTTGTCGCCTTGACCAAGCGCCGTCCACAGTTTCTTCGGCTTGCGGCTTTTCGGTTTTTCGCGATCACCGCGTTCGCCGCGTCGAGGATGGTCTGCGTCGAACGGTAGTTCTGTTCGAGCATGATGGTTTTGGCGTTCGGGAAATCCTGTTCGAAGTCTTGGATGTTACGGATGTCCGCACCTCGGAACGCGTAGATGGATTGGTCGGAATCACCCACCACGGTAATCCAGCTCGGTCCCACACGGCCCGCTCCCCTCGCCTGCGGGTCGGGCTGTTCGTCCGAATCGATGCCGGACAATTCACGTACGAGCACATATTGGGCATGGTTGGTGTCTTGATACTCGTCCACGAAGATGTAACGGAACCTGTGCCGATAGTATTCGCTCACCTGCGGGCAGGTTTGGAGCAATTCCACGGTGCGCATGATCAAATCGTCGAAGTCGACTGCGTTGGCGAGCGCCAGACGATGCTGGTATTCGGCGTAGACGACGGCGACCAGTTCGTCGACGTCGCCGGCGCTCACCTGGTATCCGCGCTGTCCCGGGGTGTAATCGCAGTTCGCTTTTTTCCAGCTGGTCTTTCCAGAAAAGCCAACGCGTTCTTGCAGTCGGATATCTTGCCCAGCAGCATGCGTGGCGTATACCGCTTCGTATCGATGTTCAGGTCGGCTGCGATCAGTTTGACCAGTCGCTCGCTGTCCGCGGTGTCGTAAATCGAGAAGCCCGATTTAAGGCCGATTTCCTTGCCGTCGCGGCGTAGGATGCGTACGCAGGCGGAGTGGAAGGTGGAGATCCACATATGTTCGGCTTCCGGCCCGACCAAAGTCACGAGACGTTCACGCATTTCCGCGGCCGCCTTGTTGGTGAAGGTGATGGCGAGGATGCTGCTTGCCCAGAAGCCATGCGCCAGCAGCCATGCGATGCGACGTGTCAGCACACGGGTCTTGCCTGAGCCTGCGCCGGCGCCGATGAGCAATGCCTGGCCGTAGTATTTCACCGCTTCTTCCTGTTGGGGGTTGAGTCCCTCTATCAGGCTCCGCGGATCGCACATCACAGGTCCCATGCTCTGTTCCACCGATTCCTCTTTTCTTCGCGCACGCTCATATTCAAACATTTGTTCGCAGCATTCATGTTTATCACATGAGCAGGTCAGGGGTACGACTCGCACGGTCAATTGAGGCGCGTATGCTGAACTCCTATATACGGCTCGCCGTATGCCATCATCTGATGCCGCTTTCGCGGCCGACAAGATTAAGGGGTTTCATGAAGGAACTTGAAGAGCGCATTGCGCAACAAGGTACCGTCAAGCCCGGCAATGTGCTGAAAGTGGACGCGTTCCTCAACCATCAGTGCGATGTCGAGCTGTTCGACCATATGGGCGCCGCCTGGGCCGAGCATTTCAAGGGCAAGACCATCGATAAGATTCTGACCATTGAGGCTTCCGGCATTGGCATCGCCTGTGTCGTGGCCCGTCATTTCGGCAATGTCCCGGTGGTGTTCGCCAAGAAGGCGCAGTCCATCAATCTTGACGGCGACCAGTACACGACCACCGTGTATTCCTTCACCAAGCAGAAGGAGTTCCCTGTCATCGTGTCCAAACGCTATCTCAATGAAGGCGACCACGTGCTGCTGATCGACGATTTCCTTGCCAACGGCAAGGCGTTAAAAGGCCTGATCGAGCTGTGCCATGAGGCCGGAGCCACTGTGGAAGGCATCGGCATCGCAGTGGAAAAGGGCTTCCAAGGCGGTGGCGACCAGCTGCGTGAGGAAGGGTACGACGTCGATTCCCTGGCAATCGTCGAATCGATGGATCCGGAAAACGGCACCATCGAATTCCGCTCCTGATTTTTTCAGTACGCTCAAACGATTATAAGAGAGGATGTAACAGTTGAGCGAAGAGAAGAACACAGAGAAAACCGTAAAAAAAGCGAGGCAAAAGACACTCAAAAAAGGCGTGTCTTTTGAGGCGTTGAGCAGTCTTGACGCACCGGTGTCGTTCTGGAAGGGCATTCCGTTCGGCCTGCAGCACGTCATGGCCATGTTCGTGGCGAATCTCGCGCCTATCTTCCTGGTGGCCACGGCCGCCAAGATGGATGCCGCGCAGTCCGCCGCCATCATTCAGGCCGGCCTGCTGGTCGCAGGTCTCGGCACCTGCCTGCAGCTGTACGGTGTGTGGCTGATTGGTTCCCGTCTGCCGATGGTCACCGGCATTTCCTTCACCTACGTCGCGGCCGCCATGTCGATCGCGCAGCATCAGGGTTATGGCGCAGTCGCCGGCGCCGTGGTGCTTGGCGGCCTGTTGGAGGTCGTGCTTGGTTTGACGGCCAAGTATTGGCGTCGTTTCGTCCCGCCGATCGTTTCCGCGATTGTCGTCACCTCGATTGGTTTTTCGCTCCTGTCCGTCGGCGCCACGAGCTTCGGCGGCGGTTCCGGCGCGAAGGATTTCGGCAGCTGGCAGAATCTGACGCTTGGCCTGATTTCGCTGGTGGCTTGCCTTGCGTTCCAGCTGCTCATGAGGGGCACCGCCAAGCAGCTTTCCGTGCTGTTCGGCCTTGTCGTGGGCTATGTGGTCGCGATTTTCATGGGAAAGGTCGATTTCTCCGGTTTCGCCAATCTGCAGGTCGTGTCGGTGCCGCATTTCATGCCGTTCAAGCTTGAGTTTGATCCGGGTGCGATTATCTCCTTCGCTCTGCTGTATGTCGTTTCCTCGGTTGAGGTGTTGGGCGACACAGCGGCGCTTACCAAGGTCGGTCTCGACCGTCAACCCACCGACAAGGAAACCGCCGGAGCTATTGCCGGCGACGGTTTGATCTCCTCCGTGTCCGGTTTGTTCGGCTGCCTGCCATTGACTTCGTTTGCGCAGAACATCGGTCTGGTGGCGATGACCAAGGTGGTCAACCGCAAGGTGATTCTTTCCGGCGGTCTGATTTTGGTGCTTGCCAGCTTCGTTCCGGCCGTTGCAGAGGTCTTCAACTCCCTGCCGCAGGCTGTGCTTGGCGGCTGCACCATCATGATGTTCGGCAATATCATCCTGTCCGGATTCCAGATGATTTCCGAGGCCGGTTACACGCAGCGCAACATCACCATCGCCGCGTTGAGCCTGACCATTGGCATCGGTTTCACCCAGGTCGGCGACATTTTCGCCAACTTCCCGGCGCTGTTCCAGTCCATCTTCGCTTCCAACTGCATCGCGGTGTCGTTCGTGGTGGCTGTGATTCTCAACGCCGTTCTGCCTAGCGAGGAGCACTTCCTGTCCGCTCCTCAGCATCAGGAGGCCTGATTTCCCTAATATCGGCATCGTCCGCATATGAATGATCCCCATTCCGATTTCCACGGAATGGGGATCATTCATATGCGACGGCATGTGGCGGACCTCGTATGGAAGTCGTCAACGCATCAATCAGTGCCCTTGCTTGATCCAAGCGGCGATTGAATCCTTGACCGCCTGCGCGTAGATCGTATTGGACATTCCCGGATGGATGCCATCTCCGGCAAGTTCGTCAGCATGCTGGGAAATGGTCCCTTCCCAATCGACCAGTACGACGTTGTTGGAATGCGCCGCGGCGAATTGCTTCAACACGGCATTGGTGCCGGGAACCCATGAAACGGGAGCGTGCGCGTTAATGAGCACCAGCACATGATCGGGGCCGACATCATTCAGCAGATCGTCAAGCTGATCATTGGTCACCACGGAGTTGGTGGCAAGTCCCACCAAGACCCAGGGGCGCAGATTTCCTTGCGCTTTCAATTGATCGACAAGACCCTGTCCCTTCGCCATCGACCGTGAGACTTCGGCATCCACAATGATGTTGGGGAACGTGTCTTGCAATCCTTTGCTGGACGCCAGCATCACCGAAT
>ENA-OQES01000632-OQES01000632.1-human-gut-metagenome-genome-assembly--contig:-NODE-632-length-14390-cov-2.173386_pt1 | contig 14390 bp, 20 predicted proteins | sample MGYA00242798_ERZ504641 | MGnify/ENA primary metagenome ERZ504641 (study PRJEB26092, sample SAMD00036327) | human gut metagenome | host: Homo sapiens | study: EMG produced TPA metagenomics assembly of... | reverse complement strand
AGAAGAGGAGGATTTGTGACGACGGGGGATGCGATCAGTTATTTATGGGAGGATGAATGTACAGAAAAAACGAATAAAAGATAAATTCCGCAAAGTGGTAAAAGAACTTCGGAGAACGTTAAATGCATACGGAATCGAAAGAGTCCTGCACCGGGTAAATCAGGAGAGCCGTATCCGCACAGAGCATGTGGAGTGTGATCTGTATGACTACCTAGAGGATGAGGAAAAACATAAAAAGCTGTTCAAAGGAGTATATATGACGAATTACAGCTGGGCGGAAAACACTTTGGGAACTTTGTTGAATCAAAAAGAATAAAGGGGAATATAGCAAAAATCGGGAGACTGTTATCAGACAGCCTCCCGACTTTTTTTGAAGAGAATTTTATTGGACTACACATTCTTTGTACAGTTTTTTGATTGTGAATGTCTGCTGTAAAAGGAATAAAAAATGAATGGTTCAAAAGATTTTGTAAAAGAAACGAAAAAAGGATGAAAAAAGAAACGGTTTCTGGACGGAAAAGAAACGGAAATCGGTTGTATGGATGTGTAAAATGAGGAAAGGATCCGAAAATAAAAAGAAAGAGAGGAAAAAGAATGAGACAAATGAGACGGCTGTTATCCGTTTTGGTAATGGTAGTAACGATCGTGGGGATGTCGATGACGGCATTTGCACAGGAAAGTGTATCGGGGGCAGGAGGTAATGGCAGTATTACGATTGAGAATGCATCAAAAGGGATTCATTATACAATTTATAAGATATTTGATGCCAAAAGTGAATGCGGAAGGGACTTCGGTAGCATATACAAAAAAAGATATTTCTGAAAATCCTTATTTTAAAAAGGATTCAGCAGGAAATATAACTGCGACTGAGGATGCATATGAAGCTGGATCTAAAGAGCAACTTTCTGAAGGGGCAATTGCCTGGATAAAAGAAAATGGAAAGGAAGTATGCAGTGAAACTTCCGATGGCTCTATATTAAAATTTACCGGTCTTCCATACGGCTACTATTATGTCACCAGCACTTTAAAAGATGGCGGTATGATCATGGTAACGAGTGTTGCAAAAAGACGCGCAGATCGTGGACAAAAACAGTAAGGAGCCGCAGTGGACTCCGGGGAATGACGGGAATGCCGGAGGGAAAAGTATTGTACTTGACGATGGTAAACAGGTAAAGGAAAATAATGTCAGTATCGGTGAAACGGTTCATTTCCGTTTACAGATCAACACCTCGAATTATGTTGCAGACAAGCAGATCAAGGAATTCATTATTGAAGATACTCTTCCGACCGGATTTGATGCAGCAAAGATCACATCTGTGATGATTGAAGAAGAACCGCTGGAACAGTTTGAAAATACAACTTTCCCGGTTACGATCCCTTGGGCAGCGGATGAAGGAGAAAATGGCTGGGAAAAAATCTTTATGATACCGGGGCAAGAATTACCATTGATTATACGGCTGCGTTAAACGATAAAGCAGTGATCGACGGTGAAGGAAATAAGAACAGTGCCAGATTTTCATGGAATTATACGACAGAGGAACCGGGAAAAAGCTCGATAGAGGATTCTACAACAACAGATACCTATGCGGTTGTGATCCAGAAGGTCAATGAAAAAGGAGAGGCACTTACTGGAGTGGAATTTGAAGTGCCGTTCCCGGTTCAGGCAGAAGAAGAAAGCGGTGTGTATACTGTAAAAGGCGGACAGACCGAAAACGGAAAGGTGAAAGCCGGCAGTGATGGAGCTGTGGTGATCAAAGGTCTGAAGATGGGTGATTACAGAGTTACAGAAACAAAAGCACCAGAAGGATATAACAAGCTGACGGAGTCATTTCTGGTAAGTGCCGAAAAGATCAGGGCGACAAGGACGGACGCCAGTACATATCTTGATGAAAACGGAAATGTTACAGAAAGTGAGACTGAGACAAAGGTAACTTATACAAATGCAGATTTTGCAGCAAAGGTAAAAGTTGTTGTAAATAAATCAGGAAAACTTCTTCCGGGGACAGGTGGAACAGGTGAAATGATCTTTACGGTCAGTGGAGTACTGATTGCAATTGTTGCAGGAGTTGTCCTGTTGAATACAAAAAGACGAAAACGAATTGTATGATAGTGAATGAGCCGGAACAAAGGGGAAGACTTTTCTTTTTTATATGGACAGGAATCCTTCTTGTGGGAATCGCGGTCATGCTCTATCCAAAAGTCGGAAAGATCTGGAATGCCGGTCGGCAAAGCAGGGTGGTAGATGGATATGAAAGGTCAGTGGAGAAGCTGGATGCCAGGAAGGAAGAGGAAATGATCGCACAGACAAGAGCGTATAATGTGATGCTTCTGGAACAGAATAACCCAGTGCCGAATGACCAAAAATGCTGATAGTTATGGAGCACTTTTGAATATGACATCTGACGGTGTGATGGGATATCTGGAAATTCCGGAAATCCGGTTGAAACTTCCGATTTACCATGGAACGGGTGATTTTGCAATCTGCAATGGCGCAGGACATGTGGAAGGAAGCAGTTTCCCGATAGGCGGAAAGGGAACACATGCGGTGCTTTCTTCCCACAGAGGACTGCCGGGGGCGAAACTTTTCTCGGATCTGGACAAGCTGAAGGTGGGAGACTATTTTACAATTACAGTGCTCCGGCAGACGATTTTCTATCAAATTGATCGGATCGATATTGTAGAACCGGAGGAAACGGGACTGCTTGCCCTGGATAAGGAGAAGGATTACTGCACATTACTGACATGTACGCCTTATGGTATCAATACCAAACGGCTTCTGGTGCGGGGCGTACGCTGTGAGGTGACGGAGAGAGCGGAGCCGATCCGGACAGGCGAGAAGACGTATCGGGGATGGTACGCTGTGATCGGACTGAATCTGTTTGTGGCAGGCGTGATCTTGTGCTGGAAAAGGAAGAAAAAAAAGAGAGGATAAATATAAATGAGGGGGATAAAAATGCAGACAGTATTTGCTGAAAAAACAGAAGACCGGTCGCTGGATGATAACAGACATATCGGGGAGCTTTTCTTTATCCGGATGTACTGGGAAAAAGGGAGGATTCCGTCTGGAAATATTCTGTACTGGAAGGATGCCAAAAGAGAGGATGCACAGATCAATTTCACAGGATTTGACGGGCTTTTGCTGTATCTGGATGAAACTTGCGAGCAGAATGGTGTATTACTGAGGAAAGCACAGGTCAGAAGAAATCAGAAAAGAAGACGGTATCTTGAAGCGGGAAAGGAACTGGAGCTGGTAAAAAAATCGGAGCATGCAGCTGTTTTCTGGTTAAAAGTAATGGGACGGGAGTTCGCATCTTTTCAGGGAATAGTGCATATCTGGGGAAGAGATTATCCGTACCGGAGCGGTTTTGAACTGATTATACTGCTGAAAGATATTGTAGGATTTACAGAGAGAAGGAGTGTAAGGAAAAACTGGAAGGCGGAGAGAAACTGACGATAAAGGATTGTGAAGTTCTGAAAGACATATTATAATGACATAAGAAACTACAGACAAGAAGAACAGGAGATGCAGACAATGGAATTATGGGATATTTATGATGCAGATAAGAAACCAACAGGAAGAACGATGAAGCGCAATGACTGGTGTCTGAAGAACGGGGAGTATCACCTTACTGTTCTTGGCGTTGTAGCAAGACCGGACGGGGAATTTCTGATCACTAAAAGGGTAATGACGAAAGCCTGGGCACCGGGCTGGTGGGAGGTATCCGGCGGTGCTGCGCAGGCGGGAGAAGCGTCTTACGATGCTGTATTAAGAGAAGTCAGAGAAGAAACAGGACTGGATGTAAGCCGGGCAGACGGAGGTTATCTTTTCACTTACAAGAGAGAGAATCCGGGGGAAGGAGATAATTATTTCGTAGATGTGTATCGTTTTTGTGATGGATATTGATGAAAAATGATCTCCATCTTCAGGAGGCAGAGACAGATGGTTATATGTTTGCAACATTAGATGAAATTAAGGCATTTGCGGCAGAAGGAAAGTTTCTGCATTATGACAGTATAAAGAAAGCATTTGAGATGTAAGTAAAATAAAAATCGGATTATCGGGGAAATGACAGATCGCCTGATAATCCGACTTTTTTATAAAACAGAAACTCTGGAAAAAATATGCAATACATAGCGAGTATCTGTTTCTTTCTGCTACTTGCAATATGATGCAATCACTTTCAACACCTTATCCATTTCCAGTGGCTTTGCGAGATGCTCATTGATTCCGGCATTCTTTGACTTCTGGATATCTTCCGCAAAAGCATTGGCGCTGAGGGCAATGATTGGAACCGTTGTGGCATCAGGGCGGGAAAGTCCGCGGATCGCCTTTGCGGCATCCAGACCATTCATAACCGGCATCATAATATCCATAAGAATGATGTCGTATTCGTATGGCCTTTGAATTTTTCCAAAAAAGCCGGACGGCTTCCAGTCCGTTGATGGCTGTGGATACATTAAGTCCTGCGGCTTCCAGAGAGAAAACAGCAATCTCAAGGTTCAGTTCATTATCCTCTACAACAAGAATATGAAGATCCGTAAGATCTGCCGGAGTATCAGTGGCAGTTTCCGCAGAGGCGGAAGGTTGATGCTCGTCAATGGTAAATGGCAGGATCAGAGTAAAAGTTGAGCCGACACTTTTTTTCACTTTTCAACTGGATCGTACCGCCCAATTTCCTGTACCAGTCTGTGAACGATCGCCATACCGAGCCCGGTCCCTTTGTAAATCGTCCGGGCACCGGTATCTTCCTGTGCAAAAAGGTTCCAAAAAATATGCTTCTGAAATTCCGGACTGATACCGATACCGGTATCAGAAATTATAAATTTGTAAATAACATTCTGATGTACCTGCCTGATGATCTTTGCGTGTACAGAGATCGAACCACCGGGCTTATTGTATTTAATTGCATTGCTTAAAAGATTCATGAAAATCTGACGGATATGTAATGGACTTCCGATCAGATAAGGATATTTTAAACTGCCCGGTTTTATTTTTTTCAGAGTGATATCAAGCCGGGAAGCCTGTGCCTCCAGCATACTCCAGCAATTGTCAAGGATCTCGCGGATGTCGAATGGTATCTGTTCAAGGAAGAATCGGTCTGTTTCCATCCGCTGCATATCCAGGACATCGTTGACAAGAGCTTTTAAGTGAAAAGCAGCAGTACGCATTTTTCTCATGACACTCCAGCAGTGCTTTGGGATTTGTTTCATTTTTCTGTGCAATATCAAGCATTCCAAGAATTCCGTTAAGAGGGGTGCGGATATCATGTGACATCCGGTTGAGGAAGTCGGTCTTGGCTGTATTTGCCTGATTTGCGGATTCGACCGCCTTAACCAGCTCCTGCTGGTAAGCCAGTTCTTTCTGCTTGTAATCATCGATGATCTGGGTTACATAAAGAATTTCTGTAACATCGTCATCAGTGTCGCGGTTCTGGACGATAAAGGTGGCACGGCGCCAGATCCCCTGTGGAGATGGATACTCCCGGCTTATAAAAAGCTTTCCGTGCAGCCGGTCATTTACCGTTGTCAGATCAAAGAAATACTGCATGATCTCGTGATGTGACGGTGCAACCAGTTTCTCAAGGATATCATTTAACTGCGCAGTGGCGGAAGTGACAACTCCGGTCGGTGTATAGTTCTGGTTGGCACCGGCAAGCTTTTCAATCCGGTCTTGAATCAGATCGATATGGTAAATTGCATGATAAATCTGGCTGGTTGCAGCGGTCAGGTTCTGGTATTTACGTTCATTTTCGATATTACGGGTGACATCCTGATGGTATCCACGGATGCATATTCCATTTCCCTGATAATCCGGATAGAGGATACCGCCACATCGTATCCAGATCTGTCCAAGTAACGGATGATTCCATGGGTATGTGATTTCTGAATAACTTTCGTGAATGACCTTCTGTATATAATCAAGCACCGGGGTTACGTATTTGGGAGGAAGCCGGTGATACCAGAACTGATAAACTTCTTCAGGAGACATCTCTTGTGACACACCAAGAAGAGTACACATTGTAGGATTTGGGTGCAGCCGGGGAGCTTTAACGCCATCCATCTCAAGCGTCCAGATACCGATCTGTGCGCCACGAAGAATTTCGTCCATCTCCAGCTGATAATCCAGACGGGATTTGGAGGCAACAACCTCCAGGCGCATCTGCTCATTCTTATGATCTTTGATCATGGTTCCGACATATTTTCCAAGAAGGGACAGCAGGCGGTGGAGCAGGTTGGATTTCTCCATATCCGGATTATCTACGCCAACGAAACCAATCAGCTTTTCGTGTACAGAAATAGGAAAGGCGATCAGGGTAGAAACGTTCTGAACTTTTAACAGTTCATATTCCAGAGGCATAGATTCACGGTAAGCCTCCAGATCTTCGATCAAAATATTTTCACCATGAAGAAAAAAGCCTCGATCCATTTTGGCATGCTTTTAAAAGGAATATCATGCAGATTCCGGATCTGCGGGGTGACTCCTGCGGCGCACCACTCATAAGTATTGGTAGAAGTATGATTTTCACTGGTTTCAAATACATAAGCACGGTCGGCGTCTGTAAATTCTCCGAGCGATTTGAGCATAAAAGTTGATACCGTCAGTCAGATCCTCTGCTTCATGAAGCAGGGAAATCTGATCTGTCATAAAATCGTTCGGCTTCCAGCTCAGCATATAAAGTTGCATTATCCTTGTCATTATTCATAAGGAAATCCCTCTCAGTAAAGTGTAAAGTTTATAAAATTACTTTACCTTGTTTTTACGAATTCGTCCACGAAAAATTTTAAAATATAAACAAATTGTCTGGTGGTTGAAAAAAAGAAGGAATGATTCTATAATTTCAATTAGACGAAAAGATTTTGTCAGGAGATAACAGGAGGAAGATAAAATGGCTTGTACAACAATACTGGTTGGAAAAAAGGCATCGTATGACGGCTCCACGATGATCGCAAGGAATGATGATTCACCGTCAGGCGCTTATATGCCGAAAAAATTTGTGGTGATCCATCCGGAAGATCAGCCGAAGGTATATGAATCGGTGATTTCGCATGTGAAAATAGAATTACCAGAGAATCCGATGCGTTATACCGCCATGCCGAACGCAGTCAAGGGGGAAGGAATCTGGGCGGCAAGTGGGGTAAATGAAGCGCAGGTAGGAATGACGGCAACCGAAACGATCACATCCAATCCACGTGTGCTTGGAGCGGATCCGCTGGTTACATATCAGCCGAAGTCAGACGACCAGGAAGAAATTGCAGGTGGAATCGGGGAAGAGGACATTGTATATATCGTGCTTCCTTATATCCACAGCGCAAGAGAAGGCGTGCAGAGGCTTGGAAGTATTCTCGAGAAATATGGTACTTATGAGATGAATGGAATTGCATTCGAGGATGTAAATGAGATCTGGTGGCTGGAAACAATCGGCGGACATCACTGGATTGCCAGAAAAGTGCCGGATGAGGTTTATGTGGTGATGCCGAACCAGCTTGGAATGGATGAATTTGATCTGGAAGATGCACTTGGTGAGCAGAAAAATTATATGTGTTCTCCGGATATGAAGGAATTCATTGAGAAATATCATCTGAACCCGTCCATGGATGGAACCTTAAATCCAAGAGATGCTTTTGGAAGCCATGATGATTCAGATCATGTATACAATACACCGAGAGCCTGGTTTATGGAACGTTACCTGAATCCAAATTCATACAGCTGGGACGGACCGGATGCAGATTATACACCAGTATCCGATGATATTCCGTGGTGTATGGTTCCGGAAAAGAAGGTTACAGTAGAAGATGTAAAATATGTTCTGTCTTCACATTATCAGGGAACACCTTATGATCCGTATGGAGCTTACGGGGACAAATCAATGAATGGTGCTTATCGTTCCATTGGTATCAATCGAAATGATTTTATGTCTTTGATCCAGATGAGACCGGATCAGCCGGAAGATTCCCGCGCAATTGAATGGGTGGCATTTGCATCAAATGCATTTAATGTAATGGCTCCATTCTATGCAGATATTGATGAAACACCGGAATATTTTGCAAATACGACAGGGGAAGTTTCAACAGAGAACTTCTACTGGTCAAGCAGAATGATCGCTGCGATGGCAGATGCTTCTTATAAAAAGTCTATTTTCCATATTGAGCGTTACCAGGAACATGTGATGGCAAAGGCACATCAGATCATAAACCGGTATGATGACGATCTTACGAAAGAAAGTGATATAGCAAAGCGTATGCAGATTAAACGGGAAGCGAACCGGGAGATTGCGAAGATGGTGAAGAAGGAAACTTCGGATACACTGTCTAAGGTTTTGTACGAACTGAGTAATCAGATGAAGAATTCTTATGCGAGATCGGATGCATAAATAAAATACGAGTGGGGAAAGAAGCAGAAAAATTATAAAATGATGTAAGTGTTAAAATAAGAAAAAGCTGATAAAAAATAATTTATAAACAGAAAGGTTTGAATTTTGTAGACTAAGGTATTATAATAGCGTAGGAAGTTGAAAACTTCTTAATCAAATTCAAACAAAAGGCAGGTGAACAGAATGGACAGTTGTGATTCTCATGGGCGAAGTTGTAGCTCTCAGAGTGAAAGATGGAAAGAACAGAGAAGGATGAGACTGTTCCATTCTGTTTTAAGTGTACAGAATATCTGTGAGAATATTATGTCTGTATATCAGAAGGATATATTTGACAGGATGTATCGGTGCCATCAGAATCTGTACGATATTATTACATTATAATTGTAGCAGGATTATAATAGATATCGTTTTTCATTCTTCTCATTCTGAGAATCTTACAGTAAGGCGATCATGTATAAATTCATTTCGCTTTATACTCAAATCCCAAGGAAACACAATCGGAAAATCAAACAGCACATAGACATGCTTTAACATGTCTGCTTTTTGGTGTGCGTGTTTTGTGCGATACTATGTGAGGAGGATGAGAAAATGACAAAAAGAAATCAGGATTTTCAAAAGATATTCTGAGTCTGATCCGAAGCAGTGTTTCTCCGGCAGTTTTAAGTGAAAGGCTGCAGGATTTCCACGAAAACGATCTGGCGGAAGTATTAAGAGAATTAAGCACTGCGGAGCGCAGCAGACTATACCGTATCCTGGAAAGCAGTATGCTGGCAGATGATTTTTGAATATCTGGAGGAAGAAGAAACTGTACAATATCTGGAAGAGATGGATGTAAAAAAAGCGGCAGCCATTCTTTCCAAAATGGAAACCGATGCCCTGGCAGATGTTTTAAAGCAGATCGATAAAGAAAAACGCAAGCTTCTGATCCAGCTTCTGGACGAACAGGTGCGGAAAGATATTGAAATGATCCGTTCCTTTGATGAGGATGAGATCGGAAGCAGAATGACAACGAACTGCATTGTGATCCGTGAAAACCTGACCGTAAAGCAGGCCATGAGTGAGCTGGTTTCCCAGGCGGCAGATAATGATAATATTTCTACGATCTTTGCAGTGACGGATAGAGGGGAGTTTTATGGAGCCCTGGATCTGAAGGATCTGATCACAGCAAGACAGGACCACCCTATGGAAGAGCTGATCGTAACTTCCTATCCATATGTGTATGGTACTGAGCAGATCGACGACTGTATGGAACGGCTGAAGGATTATTCTGAAGATTCCATTCCTGTATTGGACGATGACAATCGTTTCCTTGGAGTGATCACATCCGCAGGGATCATCGATCTGGTAGATGATGAGATGGGAGAGGATTATGCAAAGCTGGCCGGTCTGACTGCAGAGGAAGATCTGAAAGAACCTCTTTTTGAAAGCATGAAAAAAGAATGCCCTGGCTGATCGTTCTTCTGGGCCTTGGTATGCTGGTATCTTCTGTTGTGGGAATGTTTGAAAAAGTAGTTACCTGTCTGCCGATCATCATGTGTTTCCAGTCACTGATCCTGGATATGGCAGGAAATGTTGGAACCCAGTCCCTGGCTGTAACCATCCGTGTACTGATGGATGAAACGCTGACGGGCAGACAGAAAGCAGAGCTTGTGCTGAAGGAAATGCGGATCGGTCTTTGCAACGGTGGTCTGCTCGGTATTCTGTCTTTTGTACTGATCGGATTGTATATTTTCTTATTCAAAGGAAAAACACTCGTATTTGCCTATGCGGTATCCGGCTGTATCGGATTATCCCTGCTGGTGGCCATGCTGGTATCCAGTGCAGTGGGAACCTGCATACCGCTGTTTTTCAAAAAGGTTGGTGTGGACCCGGCAGTAGCCTCAGGTCCTCTGATCACTACGATGAATGACCTTGTAGCCGTGATAACATACTATGGAATGAGCTGGATATTCCTGATCGAGATGTTCCACCTGGCTGGCTGAGAGTAAAATGCAGCTATGCTCATAAAAATTAGACAGATATCAGAAATCTGTCGAATAACAGAAAGTTACCATACAAAAAAATTCCGGATCGAAAGATTCGGGATTTTTCTTACATACAAACAGAAAGCTATTATAATGAAAGACACGCTTTGCCCGTTTAAAACGTTGCAGAAATAAATACAAACAACGGGCAGAAAAAAGAGAACAAAACGATCACATGGGGTGATTGGGGAAAAGGAAAGCAGTAACATGATAGTAACAATGATCGAAAAGGTCTATACATTTCTGTGGGGAGATCTGATAAGGATCCCGCTTCCGGGAGGAAGTACGCTGGGAATCTCACTTCTGATCCTGCTTCTGATTCCGACCGGTATCTATTTTACCATCAGGACAAAGCTTCTGCCGATCCGTCTTTTTCCGGATATGGTACGAGCCCTGTCAGAAAAGAAAAGTGACAAAAATAATCTTTCAGCATTTCAGACGCTGATCGTATCTACAGCTACCCGTGTGGGAATGGGAAACCTGGTCGGGGTGGTAGCTGCGATCTCGGCAGGAGGTGCAGGAGCGGTATTCTGGATGTGGATTACGGCGCTGATCGGTTCCTCTACTGCTTTTGATCGAAGCAACCCTGGCACAGCTCTATAAAGAAAAGGATCCTCTTTACGGTGGCTACAGGGGCGGTCCTGCCTACTATATCCACCGTTACTGGGAAGAAAAACAGGGCAGAAATCGAAAAAAAGGTTTGAACCCAGCCGGCAGATAACTCCTCAGGTGATCAGGAACCCATGCGCCGGAACTGTTGACATAACTGGAACCGATCCAGGTGTTGGCTGCCATAGCACCGGAACCATTCAGATAGTACCAGGTACCGCCGAGATTGATCCATCCGGTAGCCATAGCACCGGAGCCGGTGAGGTAATACCAAGTGTTGCCAAGTTTCAGCCATCCGGTAACCATCCAGCCGGACTGATCAAAGTAATACCACTGTCCGTTAATATATTCCCAGCCATTGGTAGTGTAGCTGCCGTCCTGATGACGATACCACCAGCGGGAACCGTTCTGGATCCAGCCGGCAGTGTATTTTACTTTGCCGGGAACCCATGCACCGGATGCGTTGACATAGTAGGAACCGATCCAGGTGTCAGCCGCCATAGAACCGTTAGAATACATATAATAGTAAGTATTATTTATGATATGCCAGCCGCCAGGGTACATGGCACCATTTCCACCAAAGTAGTACCAGCCATTGCCAAGATATGCCCAGCCGGTAAGCATGGCACCGGATGCGTCCATATAATACCAACTGCCTCCCAGGTGGAGCCAGCCGGTATGCATAGCACCATTCTCATCCAGATAATACCAGGTTTTTCCAAGTTTTAACCAATTGTTGCTGATCATATATCCACTGGCATTGAAATAGTACCAATGCCCATCGATACTTTCCCACTGACTGACAGGGTAAGTACCATCAGGACGCTGATACCAGTAACCATTGGTATCTTTTCTCCAGTTTTCGTTTTTGTAATATGGAATCCATACGCCATCAGCTCCGTAATATTTATTTCCAACCCAGGCAGATGTGACCATAGATCCGTCAGAATTGAAAGTATATTCGGAACCATTGATGGTATGTGTACCGGTGTACATAGCACCATCTGCCCCAAGATAATACCAGATATTATTAAGCTGAATCCATCCTGTGACCATGGCACCGGTAGAAGAGTCCAGATAGTAATAACAGCCGTTTACATAGACCCATCCGGTTGTTCTCTGACCGGAGGCATTCACATAATACCAGGCATTATTATCCTCAACGAATTGATTAGTCAGCGGAGTTGAGGAATTTTGAAAAGTAATAATAATTGCCATAATTATCTTTTTTCCCAATCCACTGCAAACTGTCGGGAAACCATTCTCGTAATAAACAGCGACTGTGGAACCATCAATATTGCCAATAGCTACCAGACTTCTTCCAGATGAAATGTTGTTGTCCAGAGACGGATTCAGATGAATCACGAGAGCGGACTGAATGCCTGCGTACCATCCAGTAGCATATAGTGGAGTACCACGTTCACCCATCGCGAGCAGTGTGTCACGGGTACCGCATTCACCGTTTATGGTGGTGTTGGTTACATAGGTATAGGTTCCTGTCAGAATTGCCATGTCAGGATTTAAGGAGCGAATGTAACCATCAGTATTGGATCCATAGGAACCGTGATGTCCGAGCTTTAATAGATTTACATGCCCAAGCTTTTTTGCAAGTTCTGTTTCGGTACCATTATAGTTGTTGATGTCTCCGGACAAGAACGCAGTAGTTCCGGTCTGCATAGAAGTTACTTTTACACCAAGACTGAAGTAATTGGCATCTGGTTGAGGGCGTGGAACATCGTAATTCATAATTTCTATTTCGAGTTTATTTTTCGTTGCCTAAATAGAAGATTGGTGTGGACACATATCCTGTTTCATTTTCATAAATACTGCGCTGTCCGGATGCTGCCTTTTCATCCTGATTTGCATTAGTCGGGTCACTGTCAGTTCCGGCAACTACGCGGTCGCTGGATGGAATACTGGAAGTAACCAGATTGTCTGAGGTACCGGAGAGTGAAGAACTTACATCTTCATCCAGAATACCACTATCCAGGGGGTGGATATTCAGAGATTCTGCTGATGTAGAGGCTGTTGTTTCAGCAGAAGCATCAGCGGGTGCACAACTGAAATCATAATCAGAATCTCCAAGTTTAGAGAAAGAATAACCATCCGCTTCCGGTGTAACGGTATACGTATAAGCAGATTTGGTATCATCGTATTTGGGAATGGACTGGAACTCATAGTCCCACTGGTTCTCAGAGACTTTGGTAACAGATCCATGTTCCGATGTGGTATCGGAAGTTAACGTTACAGACTGGTTATCTCCCCAGGACAGAGTAACTGACATCGTATCCGGAGGGTTGATCGAGGCTGAATCATCATTCTGTGTGGAAGTTTCTGTGACCGGCGTTGCAGCTGTTGAAACAGTTGCAAGTGAAACTACATCACTCTGCGTTTCCGTAGAAGCGGAAAGATCTTTTATGGTTTCAGAAGAAGTTTCCGTGACAATATCGTTGTTCTGCACAGATGGTTCTTCGGTAGCAGCCGGTGCATCTGGTTCTGACTCGGATTCAGAACCAGATGAAGAATCTGATGAAATATCAGATTCAGTAGTATCAGGCTCCTGCGCCGGGACATCAGAATCATCCTCCCCTTTAAGTTCAGTGTCTGTATCTGAATCGTTCGGGGTACTCTGTTCTGGTTTCTGAATTTCTTCGGGTTCTTCGGGGACTTCCGGCTCCTCCGGCACTGTCCAGACAATGCTTCCCTTTACTGTGACTGTCTCAGGATAGAGTGGTGCATCCGCATTAAAATACTGAATGAGTGTTGCCCCGGTCTCCTTGGCAGCGGCAACAGCGCGATCATAGACATAGAGATTATCCCCAATAATGTGTGGAATCAGTGATATCGCTGTCTGAATAAGGTTCCAGATAGACACGTTTTGGATGAAACGCACGGATGATTTCATCTGCAGATCCGATATGATCGCTGTGAGGATGAGTTCCTATATAGAATTCAAAGTTATCTTCTGTAACACCCATACTTTTCAGATAGGAAATCACCTGAATTTTTCGAATCCCAGTCCTTTGGTAATGCCTGCACGTAAAGGATAGCGGGGATCACTGCCATCTGGATAATCATTGTCTTCACCGGAGTCGACCATGCCGAATTTTCCATCACATTCGATGAGAATGGCATCGGTATTATGATTTAAGGTAAGAAAATGAATCGTGCCGTCTGTACTGTGAAAAAGTAGTAGCCGCCTGAACGTACTTATCCCAGAAGGCGATGCAAACACCAGACTGCCCGCCATACAAAGTGCCGAAAACGCACACAGCAGGTGTTTAATCTGTTTTTCATAAATAGTTTGTGAAAACAACCTCCTTTACCTAAAAAATAACACGCTGCAGAAAGAAAAAAATTAAATAGGCAACGCGTTAACAATAAT
>ENA-OQES01000631-OQES01000631.1-human-gut-metagenome-genome-assembly--contig:-NODE-631-length-14403-cov-2.947674_pt1 | contig 14403 bp, 16 predicted proteins | sample MGYA00242798_ERZ504641 | MGnify/ENA primary metagenome ERZ504641 (study PRJEB26092, sample SAMD00036327) | human gut metagenome | host: Homo sapiens | study: EMG produced TPA metagenomics assembly of... | reverse complement strand
ATCTAATTTTATTTTATAATCAGACAGATGATATAACTTCTCTATGTCTATCTCACTGATAAAATATTCCTTCACTTTAAATCCTCCGATTTTTAAGATTTTTAAATGTTATCTATTATTATATCACTCTCTTATCACATTACACCAGCATTTCATCCTATATTTCTGCTCTTTACATCTGACAGTACTCTATAAATTTCTCCATCTCTTTTGTCATATATTTATTCGCATGATAAAAACACCTGCCGGTACATCGTAATATCAATATCTTTTACATCTAATTTTGCAATCTTCCCTTCTTCAATATCCTTTTCTACAACAAATAATGGGAGATAAGAAAGCCCTTTTCCTGTCTTTAACATCTTCTTGATAAACGCAGTATCACTGCATTCAAGTACTGGCGATAATGTCTGTTTATGCAGAGCTAATTCCTGTTCTAATGCCTGTCTGTAGTTTGCATTTCGTTCTGTTAGATAAAACGGTGCATTTAAGATTTCCTCAACCTCAATATTCTTTTTCCCTGCCAACTTATAATTTGGTGCAGACACAAAGATCACAGGCTCCGCTTTTTCCATGACTTTCACCCAGTTTTTATTCCATCTTGGTGTGTCCAGAATATAAATGACATCGAGTTCATTGTGTTCCATCTTCTGGATCAGGCGTTCTGGAGAACCGATCGTGATCTGAATTCTAACCTGTGGATGTTCTTTCCGAAACCGCTGTACGATTTCCTGCAATTTGACAGTGCAGAGTGATTCGATCGTTCCGATATGCAATGGATTTTTTCAACTCTGCAGTATCATTCATTGCATCTTTTGCCTTGTGCATTTCATCAATGATCTTATTTGCATGTATTAAAAAATTCTTTTCCTTTCGGTGTGAGTATCACTTTTTTTCCTGTACGGTCAAATAACCGCACTCCCAATTCTGTCTCTAACTGACGGATCTGTACTGTCACGGCAGATTGCGAATAACCTAGTAATTCTGCGGTTTTTTGAGAAATTCTTCACTTGTGCTATCTGCATAAATGTCTGTATCTGACGGAATTCCACTTTTTTCTCCTTTGTACTATTATGAATAATTTTCAATGTTATTATTAAATCTATGAATTTGATTCATCTATATGTGGATGATACAATACAAACATAAAGACGTCAAACATTTTTTGTGCACATTAAACAAACTACGATGATATGTGATTATGCTTTTAGAGGAGTAATTAAAAATGGAAAAGGAAAAAATTTAAACTTGGTCTGGTACCAAAACTCATTATTGCCATCATTATTGGTATCCTGTTTGGACAGTTCCTTCCAACTGGATTCTGCCGCTTTGTTGTAACACTGTCTGGATTCTTCAGTACCTACTTAAAATTCATCATTCCACTGATGATCCTTGCTTATGTAACCATGGGAATCGCTGATCTGTCACAGGGTGCTGGACAGCTGCTTTTAATTACCGTTGCTCTTGCTTATGGTTCAACTTTACTTGCTGGTACAGCTTCTTACCTTGTATCATCCAATCTGTTCCCACACTTTATGACTGCTGGGGCATTAGATCAGATTGCTGCGACTGCTGATGCGTCACTGAAACCTTATTTTTCACTGACGATCACACCGCTGTTTGATACATTATCTGCTGTTGTTCTTGCTTTCATTTTAGGATTATGCTTATCCACAATGAAAGGTAAAGAGATTGGAAACAGCCTTTACAACGGAATGAGCGATTTCTCAACAATCATCGATAAAGTCCTTCACAAAACGATCATTCCTTTATTGCCATTGTATATCTGTGGTACATTTACTGATATGACGAAATCAGGGAAAACATTTGCAATCCTTGGAATCTTATGGAAAGTATTCCTTGTAGTGATCATCATGCACTTTGTATGTATCACGATCCAGTTTATAATTGCAGGTTCTGTCAGCAAAAAGAATCCACTCTCTCTTATTAAAAATCAGGTTCCTGGTTATACTACAGCTTTAGGAACTCAGTCTTCTGCCGCTACAATTCCTGTCAATCTGGAATGTGCAAAGAATGACGGTGTCAGTGCTCAGATCCGTAACTTTGTAGTGCCTCTTTGTGCCAATATCCACATGGCAGGTTCTATGATCACGATCACAGCATGTGCAACTGCTGTATGTTTGATGAATCAGTTACCGATCAGCCTTGCAACTGTTATTCCATTTATTATGACACTTGGTGTTGCAATGGTCGCTTCTCCTGGAGCTCCAGGTGGATCTATCATGACTGCATTGCCTTTCCTTTACATGGTATTTGGTACAACAGCAGGAGATACAAACGGACCAATCTGTGCTTTAATGGTTGCACTTTATATCACACAGGATTCTTTCGGAACTGCATGTAACATTTCCGGAGATAATGCGATTGGAATCGTCGTAGATTCTATTTACAAGAAATTTATTTTAAAAGAAGATACAGTGGAGGCTTAATTTATGTCTTTTATCAGTGCATTTGATGTTATGGGGCCAAATATGATTGGTCCCTCAAGCTCCCACACAGCCGGAGCTGCAAGGATTGCATTTCTCGCAAGAAAAATGTTAAATAGTACACTGAAAAAAGTTCAGTTTACACTCTATGGATCTTTTGCAAAAACCTATCATGGACACGGAACGGATCGTGCCTTATTAGGTGGGATCATGGGATTTGGAACCGACGATATGAGAATCCGCGATTCTTTCGAGATTGCAAAAGACATTGGACTTGATTTTTCTTTTGTACCAAATGAAATAGAAACTGATATCCATCCAAATACAGTGGATATCTTAATGACAAATGAAAACGGAGATCACATCTTGATCCGTGGGGAATCTTTAGGCGGTGGAAAAGCCAGAATTTGCCGTATCAATGATGTAGAAGTTGATTTTACTGGGGAATACAGTACCTTGATCGTGATCCAGAAAGATAAACCTGGCGTTGTTACTTATATCACAAAATGTCTGAGTGATCAGGATGTTAATATCGCTTTTATGCGTCTTTTCAGAGAATCTAAAGGAAATACAGCTTATTCTATCGTTGAATCCGATGGTCTTCTTCCTGAAAACATCGCAGAGGAGATTAGGAAAAGCCCAAATGTCTCAGATGTTATGATCATTCAGCTGTAGAAAGGAGACTGAAATATTATGGAGTTTTAAAAACGCAAATGAATTGCTTGATTTATGTTAAAAAACATGATCTTCCAATCTCCGAAGTGATGAGACAGCGTGAGATCGTAGAAGGGGAAAAAGAAGCTGATACGGTTCATAATGCAATGGCAAGAGTTCTTGAGATCATGAAAAATGCTGCTTTTACTCCGATCAAAGAACCGGTTCGTTCCATGGGTGGACTGATCGGTGGCGAGGCAAAGAAGATTGCTTCCCGGTACCATTCTGGTATTGGAATCTGTGGTGATCTGTTAGAAAAAAATGTATGATTTATGCGATGGCGACTCTTGAGACGAATTCATCCATGGGGTTGATCGTAGCATCCCCAACCGCAGGGTCTGCCGGAATCGTTCCTGGACTTTACTTGGGCTTCAGGAAGTTCATAAATTAGATGATGAACAGATCATTCAGGCACTGTTTAATGCCAGTGCGATCGGATATCTTGCTATGAGAAATGCAACGGTTGCAGGTGCTGTCGGCGGATGTCAGGCGGAAGTCGGTGTTGCTTCTTCGATGGCTGCTTCTGCCACTGTCGAACTGCTTGGCGGTAATCCAGAACAATGTCTTGGAGCTGCCTCTACCGTTTTAATGAATATGTTAGGTCTTGTTTGTGACCCCGTTGGCGGGTTGGTGGAATATCCATGCCAGAACCGTAATGCCGCAGGTGTTGCAAATGCGATCATCGCAGCTGAGATTTCTTTATCTGGAATCCATCAACTCATCCCGTTTGACGAAATGTTAAACGCAATGTATATCGTTGGTAAACGACTGCCAGCTGAACTAAGAGAAACCGCCCAGGGAGGCTGCGCTGCAACTCCTTCTGCATGTGCTGCATGCGGAGGTTGTGCGTAAAAAATTCCTTCAGAACACATTTTTAAATAGTAGGTAATAAATCAATCTCTTTTTTGCCTCTTTTGGGTGTTTTCATATATTGGAATCTAAAAGAGTGTCTGCATCACTTAATGATGCAGACACTCTTTATTTACTATATCTTAAGCATCCGATATCCAATACCTATATGTGTCTGTATATACTGCATGCCATCTTTATCTGGCTGTAATTTCTTCCGTAATGTTGCCATAAACACTCTAAGTGATGCAACATCATTTTCCAGTGAACTGCCCCAGATCTGTTGCGTAATATAAGTGTGCGTCAATACTTTTCCAACATTATGAGACAGCAAACATAATAATTTATATTCGATTGGTGTTAAATGCAATTCTTTATCTTTTAAATATGTAGATCCTGCTGTATAGTCGATCTTTAACTCTCCATTTACAAAGACTGCTTGTTCTTGTTCCTCGCCTGACTGGATCAATGCTAATCGGCGCTGTGTAACCCTGATCCTTGCAAGCAGTTCATCAACTGAAAATGGTTTTGTGATATAATCATCTGCTCCTGCATCCAGTGCTTCTATTTTATCTACATCTTCACTTCTTGCACTGATAACGATAATTGGTACGTTAGACCATGTTCTTACTTTTTTGGATCACATCCACACCTTCCATATCAGGCAATCCAAGATCTAATAAAATGATCTCTGGTTTATGAGAAGATGCTTCTAAAATAGCTGAACTTCCATTTTCTGCTGTAATATATTTATAATCATGTGTTTTTAATGTTGTCACGATCAGATTACGGATCGGCCGGTCATCCTCCACGACTAAAATTAATGCTTTATTCATTTAATGTAACCTCACTTAATGGCAGTGTGAAAGAAAAAAATACAACCATGTGGTGTATTGTCCTCCAACACCAGTTTCCCGTTATGCACCTCTATGATCGAACGGCAAAGTGCCAAACCTAAACCAAGACTTCGATGGCTGTCTGCGATCGTATTTTTCCCTGTATAAAAACATTTCAAATATATGCGGCTTCATTTCATCACAGATCCCAGGGCCGTTATCTTCTACTTGAATCTTTGCTTTTCCATTTTCATTCATGGCACAAATGCGGATTGTAGATCCTTTCGGTGTATATTTAATTGCATTATCGACCAGATTGATCAACACTTGCAGGATCAGCCGCACATCCATATGTGCAAGTATCAATTCATCGCATTCTGTAACGATCTGATACTCTTCATGTTTCCTGCTGATATGCCGTAATGATTCCGCGATCACCTCATCTAATAATTGATCTGTAAATTTCAGTTTTAATCTTCCATCATTTAATCTTGTGATCGATAATAAATTTTCAACGATATTGATCAGCCATTCTGAATCATCATAAATATCTGTATAAATCTGATGTTTTGTTATATCATCAAGACGTTCTCCACTATTTAACAGCATGTCTGCATTCCCAGAAATGGAACAAAGTGGTGTCCTTAGATCATGTGAGATCGCACGAAGCAGATCTGCTCTTAACTGTTCATTTTTGGCAAGAACGGAGATTTTTCCTTTCTCCATGATATTCTTTTTATTTTCCATGGCAAGTGCACATTCATTGATCACAGAAAGTAAGATACTATATTCGAAGGAATCTAATGTATATTCGTCAACTGGTATTGCGATCACACCATACACATTATCCTCAATACAAATGGCAAGGTATAGACACTGTGCATCTTTAAAACGTTCGGTCGTTGCTCCAGCACGCTGCTTGTTTTCATACACCCATTTTGCGATCTCCTGCTCCCTGCTTGTCAATAAATCTTCTGTCTGTTCTTTCTTTTATTCGAAAATATATGTGGTGCTGACAATTCATCGCCTTCCACAACATATGCTACAATACTGCGGTCTAATAATTTGATAAGCTGTGTACATGTAATACTTAAAATATCCGTATCGTTTTTTTCTTTTTGAAGTAATCGGTCTGTGTCAAATAAAATCTGTGTACGAAATGCAGATTGTGCTGAAAGCCTTGCATGTGTTTTTAATTTTGCTGCAAGTGTTCCAGTAATGACAGAAGATATTAACATGATCACAAAAGTTACCGGATATCCAACTGCATATGTCTGAAATGACATTCTTGGTTCCGTAAGGAAAAAGCAGAACAAAAATACACTTAAGACAGAACCTCCAATGCTGTATAAATATCCATCTGTAAGGATTGACGTTAATAAAACACCCAAAATATAAATTGTAACGATGTTTGTATCTGTAAATTGAAGTTTCTGGATGAATAGACCGATCAACGTACAAACTGCAAATATAAATAATGTCAATAAACTGTCTTTCATCGTAGGCTTTCCTACATAAACCGCTCCATGCGGTTTTCGATAATTATCTAAGTTCATCGCATCTGGAATAATGTGGATATCAATATCAGGAACAGCCTCGATCAACTTCTCTGTTAATGTCTGTTTGCTGAAAAAGTGATTTCTCTTTGCACTGCTTTGTCCGATCACGATTTTTGTGACATTTGATAAATGTGCATATTCCGCGATCTGTACCGGAACATTTTCCCCCATGTGTCATTACGATTTCCGCACCAGATTCCTTTGCAAATTGTACATGAGCTTCCAGTCTTCTTTTGTCCGATTCTCTTTCTCTTTTTCCTGTCTGTACATACAATGCCGTAAAACGTGCCCGCATATCTCTTGCCATTTTTGCTGCTGTACGTATGATCTTTTCATTCGATGGTGAAGAAGAAAGACAAACAAGAATGTGTTCGTTTTCTTTGTTCAGCTGTACAAATTCTCCTGTGCTCATCTTGGCCCCCTTTCCTTATCGGATGCATTATATCACGATCGTCAATAATAATCCATAAACACATCAATCATCGTCATCATCTTGCTCCCTGTCAATTACTTTCCGATTTTCTCCAAGAAAATAATTTACTTTTTTCAAAAAGAATAACACAAATGCAAACATCAGTATTACCGCCAATGCTAAAATGAAATCTGACATAAGCTCTCACCTCTTTTTCATGACATCAGATACAAAAACACTTTTTGATCGCTTTATATTCTCCTAATACCAATAATGTAACATCTTCCTTAAAACAAGTATCCGCAGATATCGCCATACTTACTTTTCCATCATCTTTTACTGCCATAATGTTAATATCATATTTTTTTCTAATATCAAGTTTTCCCACTGTCTTTCCAATCCATTCCTTCGGAACCTCTACCTCAAAGATCGCATGTGAGGCATCGACTTCCATATAATCAAGAATATGATCATCGGTATAACGGATCGTTGCCCATTTTGCCACCATTTTTTCTGGATAAACTACCTTATCGGCTCCATTTCGTAAGAGGAATTTTTCCTGTACATCTCGTTCAGCTCTGGAAATGACCATTTTGCCTCCAAGTTCTTTTAACAGACAGGTGGTTTCCAATGAATTTTGGAAATTCCCACCGATCGTAACAAAACAGATATCATAATTTGCAATCCCCAGAGATTTTAAAAATTCCTCATTCGTACTGTCCCCGATCTGTGCATTCGTAACATATGGAAGTGCATCATTCACTCTTTCCTCATCCAGATCAACTGCCATGATCTCATGTCCAAGCTGACTTGACTGTATCGCTATATGTTTTCCAAAACGTCCAAGTCCGATCAATAAAATATTCTTCATCATCAATTCCCTCTTTCTTTTATCCCACTATGATCTTATCAAGTGGTAGTCTTGCTTTTCGTTTATTTTTATCTGAAAATACTGCATAGATCAGCGTCAAACCGCCAACACGTCCCAGATACATCAGTATGATCAAAATGATCTGTGACAGAATATGAAGTTTTGGTGTGATTCCTAATGTCAAACCTACGGTTCCAACTGCAGATGCTGCTTCAAACAGACAGCTTGAAAGCGGCAGTCCCTCATACACACTGATCGTCATTCCGCCTGCAAAAAATAAGATAAAATACATCATTGCGATCGTTGCTGCATTTTTTATCACACCCACATCGATTCTTCTTCCAAATGCTGTCACATCATCACAACTTTGAAAGGTCGCCAGTACATTTAAAAGTAACAGAGCAAATGTTGTTGTTTTCATACCTCCTGCTGTAGAACTTGGTGAACCTCCGATCAACATCAATAAAATCATCATTGCCTTTGATGCTCCTGTCAGCATCGAAAGATCTGTCGTATTAAATCCTGCTGTTCTCGGTGTCACAGCTTGGAACAATGATGCAAGCAGCCGGTGAGTCCCTGATAGATTCCCATAATCTTGAAAGAAAAAGAAAACAGCTGGTAACAAGATCAAACATAATGTTGTGGTTAGAATAATCTTGCTCTGCATATGGTAACGTTTGAACCGAAATTTATGAAGATAAATGTCTTCCCATGTAAAAAATCCAATTCCACCAATGATGATCAGTAACATGATCACAATGTTGATCCCTGGATTTACCGCATATGATGTCAATGATACAAATGGATGCCCTTTTGTTCCAAGAAGATCAAATCCTGCATTACAAAAGGCTGATACAGAATGAAAGATCGCCATCCAGATTCCCCGTAATCCAAAATCATGACAGAAAACAGGCATCATAAATAACGCACCGATCAATTCGATCAATAAAGTTCCTTTTAAAATAAAACTCATCAATCGAACGATACCCCCTACTTTCGGTGCAGAGATCGCATTTTGCATCGTACTTCGCTGCAGGATCGATAATTTTTCTTCCTGATAATATAAATACCGCTGTTGCTGTTGTTATAACTCCCAGACCTCCGATCTGTATCAGGAACATGATCACTGTCTGTCCAAAAGCGGACCAGTAACTTCCAGTATCCACAACTGCAAGCCCTGTCACACATACTGCAGAAGTTGACGTAAATAATGCTTTGTGAAATGGTGTTATGATTCCTTGAACCGATGAAATTGGCAGCATCAGGATCAATGCTCCAAAAAGGATCACTCCTGCGAACCCTAATATGATCACCTGAAATGATGTTAAATGTCCTTTTTTATGAATCTTCCATGGCATATATGATCTTACCTCTTTTTCAAATTATTTTATGACCTTTTGATCTTACCATCATTATATCTTTTATGATAAAAAGATAGTGTAAGGATATGTTCTCTTGTATTAAGATTGTATAAAGAAAAAAGGAGCATATATGATTTTAAGAAAGAATCCTGCTTTACAGGATTCTCCGCCTGCGGCGGGTCGCTTCTGCCTCTGGGATTTCGTAAAAATATCTGTAAAATATAAAATCCATGAGAACACGACTTTTTTGGTTTGTTGTTCTCATAGATTTTATTGTTTCTTATTTTTTCAAGTATTCTTCAATCATACATTCATGCTTCTTTTCGTTTTTTACTATAATTAATTCCCACAAGCAAAACATTACCTGCATAATTTTTGAATAGAATCTGGATAATTTTTTATCCTTAATCTGTTGCAATACACTAACAGCACTCTTATTCCACTTCAATTCCACAACAAGTGCCGGATAATCATTTCGATATTCTGTTTTTGGAATAAACACAAAATCTGCGAACCCACGTCCTGTAGGAAATTCCCTAACTGGTTTAAAATAATACTGCATTGCACTCAAATAAGCCAATGCCAACACACTGCTAAGTGAATTTTCATTGTTATATTGAATTGCTGAAACATATTCCTCATGGATCTTCTCAATCTGAGCTGCAACTATTTCTCCATCCATATCCAAAGTTGCATCCAGTAAATCCTCTGATTCTTGCTGAAATTTCAGCATTTCATTCCATTCTTTTCTTTTGTTGCACGAATCAGTTCTTGTCTTATCTCTTCATTCGGTACAAATGCCATCCTATTAACACTTGAATATGCTAAGTATCCCATATGAATCAAATATGTTAAAACGTCATCTTTATTTACAATATTCTCAACGTCATTTTGGGAATGACGCAACATCTACTTCAACAGATGCTCCCGACACCATTTCAATAATTGCGGTCTTCAATCCATTAAAATCCATATTGATCAATGGAACAATCGAATCATAAGAAGCTGTTCCTGACCAATAACTCTGGAAGTTTCCATCCGCCATCAAGTTTACAACTGCATTGGGATTATAGACATGATATTTTCCTAACTGATATCCATCATACCAACGTTTGACTTCTGTAAAATCCTTCTTATATGTCTCACAAAGTGCTTTTACTTCATCTTCTGTAAAACCGGTGTAAGAAGCTAAACATCCTGCATTCAACATGGAATATTCTCGAAAATTGTTAAGTGCTGATTGTGCTTTTTTTCTTTCTTGATCGGCAAGATGCCTGTAAGATAAGCAAGTTGAATATATTTCGTTGGTTCTGTTCCCTTAAACATACCTCTTAGGAATCGGATATACTCATCCTGCACCTTTTTGTTCGCTGATTCATCTCTGATCAGCACATCCCATTCATCAATGATAATGATAAATTTCCGTCCTGTCTTATCCTTAACCAGAGAAAGTGCATCTGGCAAAGATACCACTTCTTGACGTAAAATCTCTGGATAAACTTCACGCAATTCATCCAGCACAACTCTTGTGATATATGGCACAACATTATCCGCATCTTCGCAATTTATCAAAAACCATTGTACATCAATATGAATCACGTCATATTTATTCAAATGTTTCTTAAAATCTTCTGATTGTCCTATCTCAAGATCAGAAAACATCTTTTCTGATTCTGCTCCCTTACTGTAATATGCTGCAAGCATATTCGCTGCATATGATTTTCCAAAACGTCTTGGGCGGCTATTACAAATATACGCATCTGTAGAATCCAGAACTTCATTCATACATACGATCAATCCTGTTTTATCTACATAAATTCTGGAATTAAGTGCTGCTTGAAACGCACTATTATCTGGATTAACAAATCTGCCCATATTTTATACCTCTCCAATTCCTTTTACCTGCTTTTTAATATTTCTTTATTTTACACACGTGTTCTTTTGATTTTCTTATCATAATTAATACCAATCAACAACAGATTATCCTGATATTCTTCCAAACTTTCAAAATACTTCTTATCTTTGATCTGCTTGATCGCACCTTCTGCGCTCTTATCCCATTTTAATTCAACTACCAATGCCGGTTTCTCTGCAAATTGATTTTTTCGGAATAAAGACCAAATCTGCAAATCCTTTTCCACCTGCCAGTTCTCTGTGAATGGTATGAAAAATTCCTTGCTGCATATAATGCGAGTGAAATCGTATAACTCAATGCATTTTCATCATTATACTGGATATGTGATGTCTCAAAATGTGCCTGTTCAATGGCTTTCGATACCTGTTCTTCTCTGCCTTGCCAGATTGCATTTAATGTATCTGCAGAATCTTTTAGTGCTTTTGAAACAGATCCCCAGTCTGATACTGAAACTGTATTTACATATTCTGCCCGAATTTCACTATTTGGTATCTTGACTGTTTTTGTTTTATCATCATATGCAAGATATCCAAGATGGATCAATAATGTCAGTACATCATCTTCTGTACGAAACGTTGCCATATCATTCGTAAAACTTTCGGTATTCACCGCCACGCTTTCTCCAGCGATCATACTTAAAAGCATCATCTTTTAGATGCTCAAAATTCATATCAATATACATCTGTAATGCTTCAAAAGTCTCTGTCTGATTCCAGTAATTTGATATCTTTCGAAATCTCATACTATTTACAACCGATCTTGGACTATACACAGACAGTACTCCGTCAAATGAATATCCATCATACCAGTTCTTAACTTCTTCCATATCCATTCCGTATTGTTCACAGAGCTTTTTCGACTTCTTGTTCTGTAAACCCGACATAACATGCTAAAGTCCCGGGGCGATCATGGAAAATTCATCAAACATATTCAGTGCCGAATGTGTTCCATATTTCTTAATCGGTAAAATTCCTGTCATGTAAGATAGATAAATACATGCCTTATCTTTTAATAAGTCCCGTAGAAAATCTAAATATTTTTCCTGTGCTTCTTTATCTTGTTTATATTCCCTAAAAATGCAATCCCATTCATCAATGATCACAACAAATGGGTACTGCATTTGTGCATAAATATCCTGCATACACTCAATCAAATCTGTATCGTCAAAATAATCAACTTCTGGATATTCCATTTTCAAATCTCTGATCACAAGCTTCTTCACACGATCGATCAAATTCTTCTACATTATGACTTCGACTTAGAAAATTCCTGCATATTTAAGAATATGGTATTATATTGATTCAGATAGTTTTTCAAAATCTTTATCTTTTGCAATTCAAACTTTCCAAATAATTCTTTTGAATTACAACCGCGGCTGTAATAAGCTGTCAGCATATTCGCAGCCATTGACTTTCCCCAAAATCTTCTTGGACGGCTGACACAGACATAGTTTTGTGCTGTATCTAGTACGGAATTCGTATATTTTATCATCCCTGTCTTATCTACATAAATTTCAGACTGAATCATTCTTCTGAAACTTTTCATTCCCTGGATTTAGATAATTTCCCATACGATCACCTCCTTGAATCAATTTTCTATAATATGAAAAAACTTCGTGCTCTTATCTATATTGATTATGATAGCACGAAATTTTAGTCGTCTCAACTTATATTGATTACCTGAAATGAAAAAACACCTGCTCATAACATACATAAAATATACGTTACGATCAAGTGTCTTTTCATACAGTGATTATATATAGAATTTCTTCTATCCTAGTTGTTTACTGCAACATGTTTTGCCTGATCTGAATTGTAAACTTCTTCATCAACCAGACCTTCTGTTGCTGCTGTGATAACGGCTGCTGTTGCTGCTCCTGTTACATTTGTCATTGTTCTTGCCATGTCAACGATCGTTGAGATTGGTGCAAATACGACAACTAATTCGATTGGTAAGCCAAGTGCTGCAAATACAGCTGTTGATGTGATCGTCGCTGTTCCTGGAACCCCAACTGTTCCAACAGATACTACTAATGTGATCAGGATCAGAAATGCATACTGTGCAATTCCGTAATGATATCCTAACATATGAACACTAAATACCGCTGTTAATGCTGGCCAGATTCCTGCACATGCTGGCATTCCAACATTGGCTCCAAGACCTGCCGTAAATGATGCTACATCTCCATCAACTCCAAGTGCTTCTTTTAACTGTCTTAATGTAACCGGGATCGTACCAACACTGCTTTGTGTCGTAAATGCTACATACTGAGCTGGTGCGATTCCTTTAAAGAATTTAACAGGACTTAATTTTGCTACAAATTTAATTAATAATCCTTCTACTCCAAATGCCTGAACTGCACATAAGATATAAGATAATACTAATGTACTTAATAATGGCAGCAATTCCGTGACACTGCTTCTTCCAACAGCTCTTGCCAAGAAAGATAATACTGCATATGGTGTAAATCCAATGATCCAGTCAATTGCCTGTCCGATCACCTGATTTCCTGCATCAATAAATGCTTTAAATGGTTTTACGGATTCATTTTCTTTGGAAATTGCATTGTAAGATAATGCAATGATGATCGCAAATACGACGATCGGAATGATCTGTCCTTCACTCCAGTTTGTTGCGAAGTTGCTTGGGAATAAGTTTACGATCGTATCAACAACAGATGGAACTTCAACTTTCTGATATCCATCAGCTACTTTGTAAGCAAATCCATCACCGACTTTTAAGATGACTGCTGCGATCACTGTAATCGTACTTGCAATCGCTGTATTTAAGATCAGATAAAAGATTGACTTTCCACCGATTTTCTTTAAATGAATGGACTCACTTAGATTTGTGATACTTGCGATGATACTAAATAACAGCATTGGTACAACAAGTGCTGTCAATACATTGGTATAGATACGTCCGAAAATCTCAACATATGTAAAATGATTTCCAAATCCCAGACCAACTGCGATTCCAAAAACTGTTCCTAATAATGTTAAAAGTCCGAAGTCTACGCCTTTCTTATAATCTAAATAATAGATAACCGCAAACAAAACAATTGTAACTGCTAGTGCGGCAAAATCTGCTGTGTTAATGCTCATTTTGTTACACATCCTCTCTTATAGTTTTTCTTTTTTCATAGTTTTCCAGTAGGAATTATTCGTATAATATCATTTCCTAGTAATACTGTCAAGAATATTTGATGCTTCTTTTTTTGATACAATTTTGATTTGTTGATAGTGTTGCATGTATGAGTCAGAAAGAAACTTACGAACACCGATTTATCGAGATGTTTATGAAGCATAATAACATTACCTTCTGTCTGAAAATCCCCTATTTTACAATCAATGCTGTTCTCCATACACACCACTTAAATTTTCAATCTTGTGAATTGTCCACTCTATAGACTTCAGGTATATGATAAAAAACTAATAAA
>ENA-OQES01000630-OQES01000630.1-human-gut-metagenome-genome-assembly--contig:-NODE-630-length-14407-cov-4.364426_pt1 | contig 14407 bp, 20 predicted proteins | sample MGYA00242798_ERZ504641 | MGnify/ENA primary metagenome ERZ504641 (study PRJEB26092, sample SAMD00036327) | human gut metagenome | host: Homo sapiens | study: EMG produced TPA metagenomics assembly of... | reverse complement strand
GGCCGAACTGTACAACATGCAACGCTATCTCGCGCCCGACCTACTCAGAGCCCAAGGGCGTGGCAGCGTTCACCAGCTGGGCCAACACGTACGGCAGCATCGTCGAAAGCGTCGAGGTCAAGCCGGAAGGCAGCGGATACCAGATCAAGCAACGGTTCGCGAAATTCCACAACCTGCCCGAACTGATGAGCACGTTCCACGACTACGCGGACCTGCTGACCGCCGACAAGCTTGACCTGGACGTGCCCGACTGCGACGTGATCTCCGTCGCCGTCGAGGCGACCGAAGCGCAGAAACAGGCCGTGGACGCGCTCGTGCAAAGGGCGGAACTGGTGCGTGACGGAGCCGTGGACCCGTCGGACGACAACATGCTCAACATCACGAACGACGGCAGGAAGGTCAGTCTCGACCCGAAACTGCTCGACGTGGCCGATCCGGACATCCAACCCATGGAAGGAGGCAAGGTGCAGGTCTGCGCCGAGAAGATCCACGAGATATGGCAGGAGCATGCCGCAGAGAAGGCCACGCAGCTCGTGTTCTGCGACTCGTCCACCACGGCGTCCGGCAAGTGGAACATCCAATCCGATCTGAAACGCCGCCTCATCGACCTGGGCATCCCCGAGGACGAGATCATGTTCGCCGCACAGGAGAAGGACCCGCAGAAGAAGCAGGCCCTGTTCGAGAAGGTCCGCAAAGGCGAGGTGCGCGTGCTCATCGGCTCGACCGGAACATTGGGCACCGGCACGAACGTGCAGGACAGGCTCTTCGCCATCCACGACCTCGACTGTCCATGGAAGCCCGCCGAACTCGAACAACGCCAGGGACGTGTCCGCAGGCAGGGCAACATGTTCGACAAAGCGCAGGACTACCGGTACGTCACCGTCGGCACGTTCGACAGCTACATGTTCCAGACGGTCGAGCGCAAGGCCCGGTTCATCAGCCAGATCATGAGCTCCGGCTCGCCGTCACGCGAAGCGTCCGATGTGGACTCCACGGTGCTCAGCCTCGCCGACATGAAGGCCATCGCCACCGGAGACCCGAACATCGCCAAACGCATGGAGCTCGAGAACCAGCTCACGCAGATGAAACTGCTCAAACGCGCCCATGCGGACCAGCAAAGGTCGATCCGTTTCAAGATCGACATGCAACTGCAGCCGACCGTGGACAACCTCGAAAGACTCCACGGGGAAGCGGTGGACGACGAGCCGAAATTCCACAAGGCCGTCGAGATCCGCGACCAGCATCTCGCCCAGGGCGTATGCGGGCTTGATCTCGGCGACGGTCCGATCACGGACCGCAAGCAGGCCATCCACGACCTCGTCGGCATCGCGCACCGGCTCGACCACGGGCAGACGATGGAAGTCGGCGAATACTGCGGGCTGACCGTCATGGTCGCGTCGAAGAACATGGCCGTCAAAGGCATCAACGCGTTCCGTCCGTTCGTCGGCTTGAAAGGCGAGCATGAGCATTGGGCCGGCACCAGCGTGCCCGACATCAACAACAGCGCCGACAACGTCATCAGACAGCTCGACCGGATCATCGCCAACAACGCCGACACGGCGCAAGGCCTCCGCGTCAGACTCGACAATGCGAAAGCCAATCTGGAAAGCGCGTGGAACGCGTTGAACACGCCATGGGAAGGCCAGCAGGAGTACGACGACCTCACCGACCAGATAGCCAAAATGAACCTGGAAATCAAGAACAGCCAGGACACGGCGCCGGCCGGAGAGGACGAACAGGACACGCAGGCCGACCTCGCCAAAGCCTCATACCACTCCGACGGGCCAGCCGAAGCCCAAGCCGCAAGCGTGACCGTGGGATTCGACCCATCCGAACCGTCCGCCTTCCCCACGGCAGCGGAGACGACCGACGTTCCAATGCCCGACCCATGCATCGACCCATCCGATGATGTGTCCGCCGGACCGGGAATCGGCATGTGACGTAGGCATTCGAATAAGAGAACGACGGGCCGGAACGGGAGCCAATCCCATCCGGCCCGTTCCGATATCGGCAGGACCACACGTGAACCGGCTGGAACGAAAAAGAGGAAGGATCGGCCCCAATGTCCGAAACCGAAGAGCTGAAAACACGGATCGAAACCATCAGAGCATTGTCCGGCCAATTGCGGGAACGGAACCGGACGGTGAAGAGCCTGGAAGAGGAAATGACGGCGACCGCGCCGGAACATGCATGGTCCTCGGAAGAAGCATCACTACAACCTTTTGAAAGCCGAACTCGAAGACGAACGCCGGCTGGTGTTAGAAGACAAATACCGGCTGGGGAGCCTCTCCAAAGACCTGTTCGAAGACTTCAACATCGTCGCCGACAAGGCCACCTCCACCAACTCCCTGGAATCCATGCTCGACCTGATCGAACAATCCCTGGACACCGACCCGGAATACAGGGAGAGCGTCAGCCACCAAACCGGAATAACCGATGGGACGTCGTACATGCGTCTCGTTCCGCAGGACAATCCTGAAGGGATGCTGCCACCGACCCCATGGGGCAGGAAGGCCGCCGAAGAGGCATATCGGCAGGATCAGGTCCAACAGTTCGACCCGCAGCTGAAACTGCTGCGCACACTCGCCACGGGAAGCTTCAAGGACTATGACACCCCGGAAACGAACGACTATCTCGCCCTGATGGATTTCAACGAGGGAGACCGGGCTGACCATGGGTCCGGGACTATCCACGACCGTCACCACCCCGCATTGGCTCGGAGCGGGTGGAATCCTCCTCATCATCGAAGGCGCCTCAAAGGGAGTGCCGATGGTCGGCAGCAGGGGAGGCGTGCGCAACGAGAGCGAGGTCTTCATCCCGGACGTGCTGCACTGCACCGTCATGGAGAAAACAACGGACGGCGAATACCTAGGCAAGAAATTCGAACGGATCTACCGGCTCGGCGTCGAATCGGAGGAATCACCCATTCCGAAGAGGGATCTGCTGGAATTCCCCAGCATCCAGCCGGACGTTCCACTGCCGGATCCGGCCATCGACCAGGATACGGCAGTGGCGGGCCCGAACGATCCGGGACTCGAATTATGAGCGCATGCACGACGATCGGAAGCCGGCATGCGGCATACGACGGCAGGGAACTCAGGGAGTTCTGGACCCGGGCGAAACGACGCATGGGCCGACAGGACTTCGAAAAACTCAGACCTCCGTCCGCCATACGCCAATAGGACATCGGACCGGAAACCATCAGACTGTTTCCTCATCCCAAACACCATACGGGAAGCGGGAAGGGGATAAGAAAAACAAACACAACACAAAGCAAAGGAGAAGAACATGGCCGAAACCGCACAGACCATGACCGAATTCACTTACGCGCCCGGCGAGAAGAACATCGTCGGCGACCGATTCAGCCCGAGCGTGATCATCTTCTGGCTCAAAACCTCGATCGCCGCGTCCAGCACGCGCGTGCAATACAGGGCACCGAACACCCTGTTCGGGCTGATCCCGCTCGGCGCGTCCACCAAGACCATCCCACTGCGCAACATCGCCAGCGTCGACACGAACACGAAATTCAACCTCGGCAGCCTCGTCTGGGGTTTGTTTTTCCCTGTTCGTCGGCTTCGGCATGTTCGACTCCAACGCCCTGGCCGCCATCGTGTGCCTGCTCATCGCCGTCGCGAACTTCGCAAACGTGATGAGCGCCACCCTGACCTTCCGCGATCCGTCCGGCGGCGCGAACGACATCACCGTGAGCATCCTCGAAAAAGACAAGCTCATGAGCCTCGCACAGGAGATCCAGGCCCGCGTGTTCACCGACGCCGACCAGCTGCGCCACGAGGAAAGCATGCGCATGGCCGAGAAGCAGTACACCGCGCAGACCAACAGCGTGCTCATCCAACAGCAGATGCTCGCCAACCAGCAGACGCAAGCCGCGCAGCAGACTCAGGCTCCGGAGCAGTCCGAGCAAACCCAGCAGGGCGAGTGACGTCATCCGAAAAACCGAAACGGGAACAGGAGCGAAGAAATTGGACCGCACTCCGATTGTTCGGACTGAAGAAATTCAGATTCGACGATCGGGGCGCGGTCCTTTCATATGCGCGAGGTTCGAAGGAGATGTTACGACGACGGATTCCGGCGTGAGGCGCTGGAACTCATCAAGGCCGGAGCCGGCAAAGGAACACACGACAACGACACCGAGTTCGCCCGGCATGCCCGGTCGCGTGGCAAGCTGGGAATGGATACGTGCTTCGTCTACCCGTACTCCAGCTGGCGGCGGGGAAACAACGGGAACAGGAACGGCGTGGTCCGACGCCAACTACCCAAACGCTGCGAGATCCGGATGGATATGGTCAGGGGGCTGCGGGAGATCGTCGACGAACCGCTAGAATCGCAGGGCCAGCAAGGGCGTTGCACTTCTAAATAGACACCGGGGGGTCGAGATAGGACGGAGCGTGTGATATATTTCAATTGACACGAGACATTTATTGGCTAGGAGTATCCACATGATTACCGTTGCGGCTGGCGTCAAGGCGATGCCGGCATACGTCCCTCCGAAGGACGGGAAACCTCGCAACCAAGTGGACGCCAAATGGATGAAGCTCACGAAAGCATCCTCAGGAAGAACAGGCGTGGACGGGCTCAGTGCGTTTCCGAATGATAAGCAGCAGGATCTGCGGGCCGGACGACCAGCTCGCCGTCCGAAGATTCGTGTGCTGCGGAGCGGGGGCACCCGAATACGCGATGGACGTCCAACGGTATATCAGAGGTCTTGACCTGAAAGAGAATGCGGACGATGTTCTGCGCATGGCCCTGTATTGCGAAGGTGATTCCGACGTACTCGCATTCTGCGAGTTCGGATGGATAGGGTCTTCGGACGCGTACGCGATTTCGTATATAGCCACGGCCTTGTCCGAGCAGTGCAACGGTCTTGGCGGTATGCTGCTCGCCACGGTCCTTAGATGGGTCGGCAATGATTCGGCGGTCACGGGACGCGACCCGTACATCATGACCCAGATAAATCCAGACAACCACGCGAGCATGCGCCTGTTCAAGGCGTATGGGTTCTCCGACGAGGGCGCCGATGAGGATGATCCCGAATACCACATATGGTCAAGGAACGTCGAAAGGTTCAGAACCGATAAGCTATGGCTGTCCCAGCTGACGCAGGTCACCGAATGATCGGGGGTTCGCCTCTTCGCTGTGTCGGCTTTCCGTCTGTTTGTTGCCGACGATGATGTATTGTCTGCGGCGGCTTCTGGCGTGCCGGTGAACTTGCGGGGAGGGGCGAGAACTGCGGAAAAGCTGTCCACATGGCGGGGTTCCGGTCGCAGGCGATAAAAACCCTATCCTTATGATTGAGACGATATCAAGCAGCCACACCGGAAAGAAGCCTCATATGGAACAAATACCATTCATCCGCAGGCCAAAAGACTGGCCATTCCCGATTCCCGAAATCACCGCCGAAGCCATCAACGACCTCGTCGACGCGATTGAGCGCGGTGACCGCTATCTGGGCTCTCTATACGATGAGCTTGATGGCGCTACAAGAGAAATGGATAATCTGGACCAAGAAACACTCGTGCGTAATTACTATCTATTAGAGGAATGGGATTCTGATGCTAAGTAACGAGGCTTCCGCACTTTCGTGATTTCCCTGGAAAAGATCTACTTCTAAAATAGACACGTCAGTTTACTCCGTCATTCATATTTCAGGATTGCAAAGAGGTGCTGAATGAGATACGTAACAGGTATGCATGCGCTGAATCTCGGGAACAGGTCATCCACCCCGGGAGACTGGCATTTCAGCGCGATGGACTGGACTAAGCCCATGCTGCTCGACACTGATTCCTCACCATTCGGCATGTATGATATTAGCTATTGCGAAGTCCCCACCAAGGGAGTGATGCCTGTGGCCGGTCATGTGCGCGCATGTTTGGACTTGATTGAACAGGGGTTGTACGGCAGCGCCCAGGGCATGAAAGATAATTTCCTCGACAATCCTTTGACGGACGTGCCTGTTATGGAGCACGTTCTGATGCTTCATAACAGGTCCGATTGGAAGGATATTGATCGTTTCATGGGGCAGGAGTATTTATGCCCGTGGCTAGACTATAAAGCCAAGCATTTGAAAAAGGAAACCGCATGACGAAGATAAACCAAGAAAACCAGTCCCATGGTTTTGCTATACAACGAATGCTTCATGGAATCAATTCATCGCAGGGTAATCCATTCGTGCTCAAAGGCGGCACCGCTTTGATGGAATGCTATGGTCTTGATCGCTTCTCTGAAGATATTGATTTAGATTCTTTGCGGTCGAATGTCCCCTCCTCCCGTTTTTTTCGGCATGATCGACTCGATTTGCTCGAATGAGGGATACACGTGGAGGAAAGCCAAAGACACATCCACCGTTCGTCGAGCATTTGTTGATTATGGGGCATCGAACCGTCCTCTAAAAATTGAATTGTCATTGAGACATCGGACCATTCCAAAAGAGAAGACCGCAGTAGTCAACGGGATACTCACCTACACTATTAGCGAATTATGCAAGCTCAAATGCGCAGCTTATATGTCCCGGGATAAAATTCGTGATTTGTTCGATGTGTCCTTCATCGCGGATAAATATTACGATCAGCTTTCTCCTGACGCTAAAGACATGCTCGCAATGGCGTTGGAATATAAGGATCTTGGACAGTTTGACTATCTTATACGTACGCAAAGCGATCCATTGATCGATCCAGTCCAACTTGAGGATAGGTTCTTATCCACTCTTGACAAAGTAGGACTGTTGCAAGAAGAACCCAGGAAGAGCCAGAATAGCTCAACTAACGATAAGAGCGAGACGGTAGATGGTTTTTACTTACCGATGCCAGATCCTGCCATAGATAATCCAGACGATGGGCATAAAGACCCCACGCTTGGCATATAGATTCCCGGAAACTCAAAGAACGACTGTATGGCGCCAAGACAGCAAAGCATCCCCTAGCGACGATGACGGCGCATGGTTATCTTGAATTCATACACCGAACTAGATTTTAGAAACGATACACCGGGCTTATCGTCTTCTGCCCTGGAGATTTTCTCATTGATGTCCTGGACTCTTTCCTCGATTCTCTGTTTTGCGAGTCTTTTAGGGAAGACGCCAAAGCGGTGGCATTCTGAACCTTTGAGAGCAAATCATCTAGATTTTTTCTCAGTTTCAGCCTTGTCATCTTTTTTGATGGTATCCCAGAAGGCATTCAGAATCTCCAATGGGTATGCGATGATGGGCAAGGATATCATCTCTTTGCCGACATCCGCGTTTTTAACGAGATTCCCCATTCCTGGAATAACGTCCATCAAACTGCCTAGAAGAAAAATGAAGACGGGGTAGGAGAGTATTTTTCGAACATTTAAATTGAACTCTATCATCAGGAGTACGGCAAGAAATGTGATCTCGAGCATCCAGAAGATGGCGTTTACTGATTCCAGCGTTTTATCCGGATTGTAATAGAATACGATAATCTCGAAAGAAGAAATCAAGAGACAGCAATACGAGAACTGCCAGGTGAGAGATTCTCGATACACGCATAAACCTCGGATGCATATGCAACAAAGTGAGATTGCGATAACAGAAGGAAGCAGGTTTCCCTGCGCATGAGCGGAACCCAGAATATACATGGGAAGAATCATGAATGCGCAAATGCAAGATAAAGCACCTAAAGCAATGGAAAGTACTCGCACGAGTCGGTTTGTTTTGATGGGCATGAATATGAGACCTTTCTTCTGTCTAATTCCGGTTATACAGACATAGCATGCCCCTAATAAATGATTCCTCATCTGCATTCAGATTCTATGCTTATTCCGAAAACGTCCGTTTATGAAACAGATTCCTTCGGTATGCGAAATGCTTTGATTCGAAAGCGAAGGGTGTCCCACAACCCGTTCCACAATCAACGTTCCATAAGGTGAGCCGACTGACGGGTAATGGTACCATGACACACATGGCAAGCATGACATACGGCTACGCGCGCGTCAGCACCGGCGACCAGACCACCGACTTGCAACAGGACGCACTCGAAAAAGCCGGCTGCAACCGGATATTCATCGACGTGGCCTCCGGCGCGAAAGCGCACCGTCCCGAACTCGACCATATGCTCGACCTCCTGCGCGAAGGCGATACCGTCGTCGTCTGGAAACTCGACAGGCTCGGACGAAGCATGCAGAATCTTGTTGAACTCATCAACGACTTCGACACTAGGGGAGTTCAGTTTCGCTCACTGACAGAATTGATTGATACGAGCACTCCAGGCGGCACACTCATATTCAACATCTTTGGATCATTGGCCCAGTTCGAACGGGATCTAATCCGCGAACGCACCCGCGCCGGGCTCGAAGCCGCAAGGGCAAGGGGCAGAACAGGAGGGCGCCCCGCAAGCCTTGATGAGAAACAGGCCAAGGAAGTGCAGCGCCTGTACGAGTCCCGTTCGGTGACGGTGGATCAGATAGCATCCATGATGCGCGTCAGTCGAACCACCATATACAGATGTTTGCAAAAGAACAAAGAAACCAATTGAGGGGAAGAAAATGGCAGAGAACATGACCGAGGATGAAGTCAGGGATAAGGTGCGCGAAATATTGGGTCTGAACAACCACGGGGGGGCTGACCGCCGGCGTGGGTCAGCTGACGACATTCAACCAACTGGGATTTAAGGGGAAACTCGACAAGCCGGATGGCTGGTATCTCCCGGCCAACAAGTCCGATACCGCTGTTGTTCTGGAGACGAAGGCATCCAAGATCGCACTGGGTGCGACGCAGGCGAAGGAGCTTCTGAAGAACATCCGCATCATGAATGCGAAATACGAGCACGTCGTGGGCATCCTCTACAACGGGGAATCCACCAGGGTGTTCAAGAACGGTGAGGAATACAAGGAGAAAGGAAGCGAGAAGCTCCACAACATCGCCTACTACACGGCCCTGTTCAACGTCGACCACATCGACAAGCAGCGCATCTACGAACTGACTGCCCGTATCAACAACTGTCTGCATTTCGAGTTCGGCATCAAGAACCTCTACCACAGGATGATTTTCACCGCCTGCGCATTGGTAGCGAAACGATACGACGCGACAATGGTCAGCGGCATGGACTACTCCGAATTCCACAATGCTATTCTTAACTGTCTCAACAAGGAGCTGTTGCGGGACAAGCACCAGAATCAGAAGCTCGGTCTGCTCGCGGACGTGTTCTCCGAGATTCGTATGAACCTCAACGTGAACAGCGAGGACGAGAAGGAACAGGAACACGTCAAGGATCTGATCTCGAACTTCATTGACTGGGTGACGGAAATATCCGACTGCCTGAACTCCGACGCATGGCGGGGAGAGGACGTCATGGGCATCTTCTTCAACGAATTCAACCGCTACAAGAAGAAGACCGAATCAGGACAGGTTTTCACCCCCGAACACATCACCGACTTCATATACAGGATCCTCGAAGTAAACCAGAACGACAGGGTGCTCGACGCGACATGCGGCAGTGGAGGCTTCCTGATCAAAGCGATGGCGAACATGATCGACGAGGCCGGCGGAGTGAACACCGAAAAGGCCAAGGAAATCAAACAGAACCAACTATTCGGCATTGAATTCGATAGAGAGATTTATGCCCTCGCATGCGCGAACATGCTCATCCACAAGGACGGCAAGACCAATCTGGAACAGCTGGATGCCAGATCCGGCGAGGCCGGAAAATGGATTGCCCATCAGAACATCACTAAAGTCCTCATGAATCCCCCGTATGAGAAGAAGTACGGTTGTATGGTAATCGTCGAGAACGTGCTGGACAACGTCCCGCCGAATACGCCCTGCGCGTTCGTCCTTCCGGATAAAAAACCTCGAGAAGACGGGCAAAAAGCAAATGGCCCGCATTCTCGAACACCACCGACTCCGCAAAGTGGTCAAGCTGCCGGAGGACCTATTCTTCGGCATCGGAATGACTACGAGCATATTCGTGTTCGAGGCCGGCGTGCCCCAGAACGGACATGAGTTCTTCACCTGCTGGATGAAGGACGACGGTCTGGAGACTGTGAAGAACAAGGGACGGCACGACGTGCGCGGTCGTTGGCCCGCGATCGAGAGGTGCTGGATCGATATCGTGTCCAAGCAATCCGGAGACGATACATGCGTATGGGAGAGTCCAGACGAATGCCTTTCGTATCAGGCGCCCATCAAACCCTTCGAGATATCAGAGGAGGATTTCCGCAAAACGGCCATGGACTATCTCATGTACAAGAAAGGCATCGACGCAAAAGCGTTCAGCGGACAGCTGTTTGACCGAATAATGTATTCGGCGACGATTGACGGCGACGAAGACAATGTAATCATCAGTTTGAGGAAGGGGTGACTGTTTTCCATGAAAGGACCAGATTATCTTGAGTGGACGGCCTTTAGGCTTGGCGACCTGTTTGTTATTTCGAAAGGAACGAGACTCACAAAGGCACAGATGATCCCCGGGGAAATCAATTATATCGGCGCGTCGTCCATGAATAACGGCGTTACCGCACGCATCGGAAACACGGACCATCTCTTTCCGGCTGGAATGATTACCGTTTGTTACAACGGCAGTGTAGGCGAGTCGTTTTATCAGCCGGAGTCGTTCTGGGCATCCGATGACGTCAACGTGCTCGCCGCAAAAGATGAGATTGACGAGAATGCCTCTCTGTTCATACTTCCCATACTGAAGAATCTCGGAAAGCGTTATGGTTTCGCCAATAAATGGCGTCAAGATGTAATGGCTGACGAACTGATGTATCTGCCTGCGACGTCAGATGGAAAGCCCGATTGGACTCATATGTCGAGATACATGCAGGAGATGCTCGACAAGACGGAATCAGCGATTGATGAAATGGGCGAGGCGCATTTCCATGAAGAAACAATAGACAGTTCGAATGGCCTCCTTACAAAATCGGCGAATTGTTCACGGTACTGAAAGGAACGCGACTTACACGCGCGAATATGGAACCTGGAATGACACCCTTCATCGGCGCTACGCTGGAGAATAACGGTGTCACCGCACATATTGGCAACACCGGTCACCTCCATCCTGGCGGGGTAATGACTGTCGCGTACAATGGGCAGAAAGCTACAGGAAAGGCTTTCTGGCAGCCGGAACCGTTCTGGGCATCCGATGACGTCAACGTGCTCTATCCGAAATTCGATCTGACAGAAGAAGTCGCATTGTTCCTCCAGCCGTTGTTCTGGGAGGCTGGACGTTCATACGCGTACGACGACAAATGGAGCAAGGAGAAAATGGAACAAACAGAGCTGACGCTGCCAGCAAAGCCAGATGGTTCTCCGGATTGGGAGTATATGCAGAAGTACATGGAGAGCCTGAAGCAAGACGCCTCGGGAATCATCGATATGCTCAGCAAGGTGTGATCCTGGATAGGGAATTGCGTCGACCTTAACGGAGATAGGATGATCCAGGTTCGAAGGGATCCGGACCATCCTTCGTGTTCTTAGGAACATTCCGCAAATCCCAGCTTAGTTGCAGGGAGAGGGGAAGACGAGAAAGCTCTTCGAAAAAGATCGTGGGGCAAGTTGTCAAGCATGGAACGGTCCCACACCTAGACTGTTCGTATTGGTGAGGAGACCGTCATGGGGATGATGGTCGGCTGTCAGCCGCGCGGCCATTCGTCCGAGCATCGCCCGGCTTTAAGCTCGGCATGGGTGCAGATATGCAGTATGCGCAGGAACTCGCGCGGCGTGGGCGGATAACAGATCACGAGAACATCGTCCATGAAGTGGAACTCGAGAGCTCCACTGTATGCCGCCCGCGGATTGTCCAGTATGTGCGGGTCGTAGGCGTCGGGCACACGTCCCTGGACCCGCACCTCGTCGTGGAGCATGTCGAGCAGTTCGTCCGCATAACCCGGGTGACGCCTGTAGAGCCTTTTCAGATCGCGTTTGGCTTCGGATGAGAAGGCGATGGTCAGGCTCATAGCTTTTCCCCATGCATCTCGTCGCGTAGCATGCGCCAGTCCGTTTCGTCACGCAGTACGGTGTCTCCCGGCTGTGGCGTCGCGGCGAGGCTATTCGTAGAGGCGCCCCTGGCGTAGCCGGCCAGGAACGCGTCGATGAGGGAGCTGAGATTCTCTCCGCGGCGTTCCGCCTCGGCCTCGGCCTTCCTGTACGCGGGCAGGGATTCTATCGCTGTCATGATGATCCTTTCGGTTCCTTGGCTCAGGCGTTGGCGAGGGCGCTGACGCGCTGCGGGGTGACGCCGATGACGGCGGCGATGTCGCGCACGGTCATTCCTTGGGACCGTAGGACGCCCACTGCGTCGCGGGTGAGCGAGGAGGCACGTGACTGTGCCTCGCTGGCCCGTCTGCGCGCGTCCAGCAGTTCGGCGAGCATGCGCTCGTCCCGTTCGGGGAGCTTCGGCTCCACGGTGACGGTGCCGATCTCGCGGTCAAGCATGCCGGCGGCGTTGCGCACCATCGCGTCGATCTGGTCGAGACGCCGGGTCTGCGTGAACAGTCCGGGGATTTCCGGCACTTCCACGGACCACCGTCCGCCAGAACGCTCGGCTGCGGCGGTCACGTTCATTGGTTCGCTCATTTCGGTTCCTTCCAAGGCGGCGGATGATGCCTCACATTCCATAAAAATAGTCTACACTTATTTACTTAATGTGTAAAGGTATATTTACTTATTAGCTCCGTTGAACCGGTTCCGACATTCTGAAATATTGGGTTCGATGATGTCCATGTCGGTGACGATGACCACGAAGTAGTTTTGTCCCGACATGTCATGCCATTCACGTGAATGTCCCACGAATTCGATGGTCTCGCCGCCTTTCAACGAGTCCATTTCCAGGCGGAGTCTTCCCGTCGAGGGGACAAGTGTGACGAATCTGGCCGAATCTTTTTCGAACCAGCATGCCTTCACCGCTTTGATTTTCCTGCCTCCGGTCAGGTTCAACGTTTGGCGGACACGGATGGGAGGGATCTTCACCCTGCCGACCTGCGGGCTCATGCCGATCATGCCGTTTTGTGGCAGTAGTGCCTTCCATGCGCGGTTGTTCGTGGTGGTCATGTTTTCCTACTCCTTGTCTTCCTTGAGGGTCCCCTGTGGCTGTCCGAACACTTTCTCGAGGTCTTTCGGATCTAGGTTGGTGGCGCATCCGCTTGTAGCGGCGGTCAGATCCTGCTGGACTTTGGTCAAAGCGTCGTAATCATCCGATTTGGAGTCCACGAGCCGTTTCGCGGTCTCGTACGCGTTTTTGATGTCGCCGCATCCCTGCATGTTCTCCAGATTGTCCTGTTGGATGGTTTCCACGGATTTCGCGGTGTTGTCCAATCCGTCCGAAAGGTCCGAACGGCGTGCTTCGATCGCGGCGCGCATGGCTTGCGGATACCATTCGCGTGCGAGGCTGCGGATCGTGTCGATGTCCTCCTGTTGTCCGATCGCGTCGTACAGGTCGGTCGCTTCGGCGAGGTCCTGCCGTCCGTGTCGGTACAGCAGGGTGGAAAGCGTGTCGACGTTCGAGTTTTCGGGCGCGTTCAATAGGTCGCGCACGTCGTTCGAGATCTGCTCCGCGTCACCGGTGAACATGGTCTGGGCTTTCTGTTCCAGACTGTCGGACGTGGACGCTGCCTTTTCCCATTTTTCTTTGCCTTCGCTTCGTGTTTCGCAGCGGATTGGGTCTGGGTGGCCGAATTGGCCTGGGGCGCCGTCGTGGCCGGCTGATGTTTCCATGGGTTGGTCATCAGCATCATGACGGCCACGGCGATGACCGCGATGGCGCACCAGATGGCGGCTTGTTTCTTCGCTTCGGGTGAGGACTGTTTGCGTGGATTGTTCTTTCCCATAACAGTCTACTGTTCCGCAGGGGCGGAACTATTATAGAACAGGCAAGTGAGGAGGAAAAAAATGGAAACAACAATCGCAGCAAGTTTCCACAGCCATGAGTGCGTCCGGAATCGGAATCATCCGTATCAGCGGCGAGAATGCCATGGATGTGAATTTCCCGTATCTACAGATCAAAAGGCGGGAAGGAAAAAATAAAAGAAGTTCCGACTCATACCATTCATTATGGATATATTTATGATGGAGAGGAACTGATTGATGAGGTTCTGGTAATGATCATGCATGCACCGAGGACCTTTTACAGGAGAAGATACAGTAGAAATAGACTGTCATGGTGGTGTATATGCTATGCAGAGGGTTTTGGATACAGTGCTGGAAAAATGGTGCCGAAATTGCAGAACCAGGAGAATTTACCAAACGTGCCTTCCTGAACGGACGGATGGATCTATCCCAGGCAGAGGCTGTTATGGATGTTATACAGGCGTAAAAATGAATATGCGCTTCGCAGTTCCATGGATCAGTTAAGAGGTTCTGTGCAGAAAGCAATCCGAGATATCAGAGAAAAGCTGATTTATCACATTGCATATATAGAATCGGCACTGGATGATCCGG
>ENA-OQES01000629-OQES01000629.1-human-gut-metagenome-genome-assembly--contig:-NODE-629-length-14411-cov-4.448054_pt1 | contig 14411 bp, 21 predicted proteins | sample MGYA00242798_ERZ504641 | MGnify/ENA primary metagenome ERZ504641 (study PRJEB26092, sample SAMD00036327) | human gut metagenome | host: Homo sapiens | study: EMG produced TPA metagenomics assembly of... | reverse complement strand
CCTGTTCCCATTCCGAACACAGAAGTTAAGCTCACTCGTGCCCAAGATAGTTCGCTGGAAACGGCGCGTGAAAATAGGTAGTCGCCGACTTACATGAAACCCCTGAGGAAGAAATTCCTTGGGGGTTCTTTTTTACCATTTTCCGAGAAAGAATATATGTTAGAGGGTTGCAGACTGGGCTAAAAACTGGTATTCTCAGAACAGAAAGGGGTGAGAATATGCGTTCGGACATGACACGCAAAGATTCAGTAATGTATTATGCGATAATAATAGTACTTTTTGTATTTTGCAGTATTGTATTTTATGTGCAGACACATTACCAGCATACCTCGGCAATCAGGCCGGAGGACGATTATAAGGGCAAGATACCGCAGCTTCATAGTAGCGAGGATCGGGATGATGACGGTGTAGATGACCAGTTAGATATTCTGAACGGTGCACTGACCTATGTGAGTACACATCCAAAATACAAAAGTCGCTACTATGAGAACGGCTATCCTGACGATAATTACGGAGTGTGCACTGATGTAGTGGCTTATGCGTTGAAATATGCCGGATATGATCTACAAGTGCTTGTGGACGCGGATATCCGGGTACACCCACAAGATTATATGGTAGCCGAGCCGGATGCAAACATAGACTTCCGGCGGGTGCGAAACCTGAATATATTTTTTTCACACACAGCAGTTGCCCTGACCACAGATGTCTCAGAAATAGAAGCATGGCAGGGTGGCGATATTGTAATCTTCGAAAGACATATCGGCATCGTGTCCGACCGACGAAATAAAAATGGAGTGCCCTATATCATTCACCACAATGATCCATGGCAGATGGCCTACGAGCAGGACATTCTGGAAAAACGAACTGACATCGTGGGTCATTACCGAATTTCAAAATAAAAAGCGGTCCTACTGCACGGTTATGCACAATGCAGCAGGGGGGCATACTTTATTGGGCGGTATATCGGTTACGATACGGGCTTCTGCAGATAGTTCGCTGGAAACGGCGCGTGAAAATAGGTAGTCGCCGACTTAAACGAAAGCTCTGAGATGAAAGTCTCAGGGCTTTTTTGTTGTGTATTACCGAAATGCGAAGATATAGTTTGTTCAAACCGCGCATAGCGTACTGCTTGACAAACTTACTACTATGTAATACAATATAGATAAGCTACAACGCATTGCATAGTAGATAGAAAGGAGGAAGCGGATTGGAAAATAATGCACAGCTGCTAAAGGGTGTATTGGAATATTGTGTGCTGCGGCTGATTGAAAAAGAACCAACCTATGGCTATGAAATAGTGATGCAGTTAAAACAGGTCGGTTTTGCAGAGATCAGCGAAAGCACGCTGTATCCGCTGCTTTTACGCCTGGAGCAGCAGGAGAAGGTGACAGTGGAGCGGCGACCTTCTCCCAAGGGCCCAAGCCGAAAGTACTATGTGATCACCGAAAAGGGGACGGATTCTCTTTTGGATTTTCAACAGGAATGGAACCGACTGTGCGGTTTGGTAGAAAAGATTTTTCGGGAGGATAGAAGATGAATAACTATTTCACCTTGCGAAGAGCGAACCGTCTGCGCGTAAAACTGCTCAACAGCAAAAGCCAGGAGCAAATCAGAGAGGTTATTCGATATCTGCGGCGTACCAGTTGGGATGAGTGCGGCGTAGAGCTGATATACAGTGACCTGATCGATATGGCGGTGCAGGCCAATGAGAATGGACAGGAACTATTCAACGTGATTGAGGATGCAAAAATCCTTTGCTGAGGAGGTTAAGCCAAGCCTTAAAACTTTGAGGACTGGAGATTATTTCTGGTTTGTGGCACCACTGTATTTCTTCTTTGGCTGGGGGATAGAGAGTCTGCTGCTGTATCCGGTGGTTCCGGACTGGGTGTTTGAACTCTCACTTGGGTATTTGATGCAGCTTGTGGTCTGCATAACTGCTTTTTGCTGGCTGTTCCGGAGAATGATGGAGCAGGCGGGGTTTCCGCCAAGCAAGCATCGTCTGAAATACTGCGGCTGGCTGGTGCTTTATATTGCAGTGCTGTATGCAACAGGTGCATTTTTTACACGGATCGCTGGAGCTTTTGTTTTGCTGCGCCTGCCGATTTTGCCCTATGCCCTTTTCAGCCTCCTGCTGGGTGCGGGGTTGTATGGCATAAAATTTTGGAAGTATGGCAAAGATGAACGCTTGAGAGAACGTATCTGAATCCTCCTTATGATGCACGTCTGCCGGGCCGTGGAAAACGAGCTCATCCCTGACCTGAACAAAGTACAGAAGCGCTTCATCCTCTCCCGGATGAGGCGCTTCTTTTCTCATAAATAATGGGTGCTTACTGCCCTCCGTGGCGGCGGGCTTCGGCGGCAAGCTCCTGCTGCAGTGCGGCCTTGCGATGGTCGAGCAGCAGGTCTTTGTTGTACCGGAAATAGCGGTCGCAGCCATTTTCGGTGATGAAAGCATGGGAAGCAGGGTTCAAGGTCAGCTCCGTGACGAACACCACCATCTCCTGGCTTTCGGCAAAGGCATTCTCCATGAAGTCGAATGCTGCTTCCAGCGCGGCGCTGGCGGCTTCCTGTGCCTGATCCCGGGCCTCGGCAAGGGACTGGAACTGTGTGCGCAGGAGGTCAAAGGCGGGCTGTGTGCTCACAGCATTGGCGCGGCGCAGCTCCGCATCCCAGCTGCGGAGGGCGGCATACACCTGCAGGCGGGTATTCAGCGCGTCATGGCCCAGCAGACCGGCGGCACGCTGGCGCTGGGTCTCGGCATCATAGTCCGTGATCATCTGACCGAACAGGGTAAGCTCCCCATCCGGGATGTCTGCAGGCAGGGTGGAAAAGCCCTGTTTGGCCTCCCTCAGGAAGGCGTAGCAGGCATCGGCGACGGCATCGGCCTGCCGAGAAGCAGTGAACCGGGTGTTCAGACCGGACAGAATCAGACTGACCAGCGAGAGCCGTTCATCAAACGGTGCATTGAGCAGGCGGGCATAAACGGCAGGCTTGACCTGACCGGCCAGGATCTCCTCTACGCCGTAGTCGTCACGATACTTATAATAGAGATCAAGATAGGCAGAGAAGTCCTCTGCGATCTTCTGGTGCTGGAGATACTGCCGGATGAGCGCTTCATCTGCCTGCAGGCCCAGCGATTCATAGGTGTCCAGCAGGTTGGACAGATCCTCCCAGCCGCGGGCAGTGACGAACTGTGTGCCGTCCACGTCGGCGTTGATCTGGTAGAAGTTCTGGGGATGCAGATCGAGGTAGCTCAGGATGGCACTGTGGATGTGGGCTGTGCGGGCGTAATCTTTCCATACCTGCAGGTCGGGCTCAATGTCCATCCGACGGACACGATCCAGCGTGACGATATCGAAATCACGGACAGATTTGTTATACTCCGGCGGGTTGCCTGCCGCCACGATGACCCAGCCGGCAGGCACTGCCTGGTTGCCGAAGGTCTTGCACTGCAGGAATTGCAGCATGGTGGGGGCCAGCGTCTCGGAAACGCAGTTGATCTCGTCGATGAAGAGGATGCCCTCTTTCAGGCCGGTGGCTTCCATCTTGGCGTAGACGCTGGAAATGATCTCGCTCATGGTGTATTCGGTCACAGAGACATCCTTGTCGCCGTAATGGCGCTGCCGGATGAAGGGCAGGCCCACGGCGCTCTGGCGGGTGTGGTGGGTGATGGTGTAGGCTACCAGTGCCACGCCGCACTCCCGGGCGGCCTGCTCCATGATCTGGGTCTTGCCGATGCCCGGAGGCCCCATCAGCAGGATGGGGCGCTGCCGGATGGAGGGAATGGCATACTCACCCAATGCGTCCTTGGCCAGGTAGGCTTTGACAGTGTGTTCGATCTCTTCTTTGGCGCGTTTGATATTCATAAATTCACATCCTCACGAGTTGTTCAATTCACGGTAAGGGTCGTCCTCTTCGGCCAGCGCATCGGTCAGTGCCGATGCGGCCCGGGCCGTTGGCCCTGAAAATTCATCCTCATCCAGAACCACCTTCATGGCCCAGGGAGGAACATTGGCATCGTCGAATTTTTCGCCCAGGAACAGGAACGCGGTATCGTAGGCCGGGCGGCGGGCCGGGTAGGTGCCCATGCCATCGGTAAAATAGAGCAGGCCCCGCAGGTTGGAGAACTTCTTCTCGGCGCAGAGCTGGTTCACATATTCAAAGGCAGGCCGGAAATCGGTGCCGCCGCCGCCCCGCAGCTCAAAGTGGTTCATGGCATGGATGAGCTCGTCTTCGTTACGGATGAGCAGATCCTGCCGGATGGCATTGTCTGCCTGAATGAGATGCAGGTTCATCCGGTGAAAGAAGTTCTCCCGCCCTTTCAGCAGGGTGTAGGTCTCGGCCAGAAAGGCCCGTACCAGCTCGCCGGAGGTGGAGTAGCTGGTGTCAATGACCAGCGCCAGCTCCTCGATCTTCTTGCTCTCCCGGGTCTCCAGGGGCTCGATCAGGGGCATGTTACCGTAGACCGACAGGCCGTAGGTGTAGAAGTTCAGGTCGAACTCATCCGGATCGAGGTGGACCTCCTCCCGGGTCACGCAGAACCGCCGCAGGAAATCCTGATAGCTCCGGCGGCTGCGGTTGGCAGCCTTGACCTGCTGCTTCAGGGCATCGGCACCGTCACCGGCTTCCTTGTCCCGCAGGTCCAGCTCGGTCTGCATCCGCTCACCGATCTTCTGCCACGTCTTCTGGGGCAGGGGCGTGGGCATCTGCTGGGGCTGCTCGGGGGCATCCTTGGGCCACAGGCGGTGGTCATCGGTGTAGAATTCCCGCTCCAGCTGGCGCAGAATGCCGGGGGTCTGGCCAGCCAGCCACCGGTAAGCCGGTGCAGCAGCCACCACCCTGCCCTCCGCAGCAATGGCGGCGTAGGCGTTCTGGCGCACCCAGGTCAGCGGGCGCTTGACGCTGGAACGATTCAGGCTGTCCAGCACATTCTCCACGGCAATATCGCAGGCCAGATTCCACAGCCGGGCATCCCGCTTGCCCTTGAGCCAGAGATGCCGGAATACGCAGTGGAATACCGTGTGCAGATACAACCGATTGAGATATTTTGGGTTCTCCTGGTAGAGCCGCAGCAGGGCGCTGGGCTGACAATAGAGGTTCACGCCGTCTGTGGCCAGCACACCGCACCGCTCGTCCGGTACCGGGGTCAGGGCACTGAGCGCCATATCCAGAAAGCGGAAGTCGAGGTACAGCCCGCTGCGCACCACAGCCAGAACCTCGCCGCCCATCCGGGCCTGCCACTCTTCGTGGGTCTCTGGCCGTTTGGACGCAAAGGGCTTGCGGGGGTCGAAGAATTTCTCGTTTTTCAGAAATCAAAATCATACCTCCGCTTCTTCGGGGCGGAACCCCTCTTTTTGTGCTCTGCGTCGGCCAGCAGTGCAGCAGCTGCTGCGTTGTCTGCCTTGGCGGCAAGCGCCGCGCCCTCAGCAAAGGCAGCAGCATCCAGCACATCCAGCGCCAGCAGATCCTTTATGCTGTCGGTATCCTGTGCCTTCAGCAGGCGCTGGAGCACAAGGCCGGTGTGAGCGGCCAGAAATTCACGGTAGGGGGCCTTTGCCTTTTCGGTCAGGTTCCATGGCCAGCGCAGGCGGTCGAAGCAGAGCATGGCCGCCACACCCTGATCCTCGGCAGCGTGGCCGTCCGGGAAGATGGCATCATATTCTGCGGAAAGGATTTTTCCATCCAGAAAACACTGCCTGTAATGATATCCCTGCCCCGAAAAGGTGTGAAGCAGGATGTGGGCGGGGCTTTCCTCTACGTCCTCCCAGTAGGCGGGGTACCATAGCCCTGCCCGGGGACGTGCCTCACCCGGGAGCCAGAACAGTGCCCGCACGGCCTCGGTGATGTTGTTCACAAGGGCGAACAGGCCGGTCTTTTCCTCGGGAGCGGCCCGGACAAGGAGGTCTGCCAGCGCAAAGCAGTTCAGGAACACGTCGCTGCCCACGGTCAGATCTCCGGCTCCCACACTGAGCCGCCGCAGCCTGCGGCAGTTGTAAAAGGCGCAGCTGCCGATGACCTGCAGGCTGTCCGGCAGGATGATCTCCTCCACGAAATTGCCGCACACCGGGTGCAGCTCCTCCGGGGCAGCAGACCCTTCCCCGAAGTCGAGGTCATAGCGGCCATGCCGTCCGGTCAGGTCGCGGCCAAAGGCCTGCACAAGGGTGCAGGTACCGTCCGGGCCGACTTCATAGCGGCAGAGTGCATCGGCCCCGGGCAGGCTTCTGGGCTTCTCGGAGAAGCAGTAGTCCCCCAGCTCGGCGATGGCCAGCACCCCGCCCTCCGGGCCCGGCACGCTTGCGGGAAGGGCCGCACAGGGCGCGTCGCCGTAAACACGGGTCAGGCGGGCGGTGTTCTTCTGTAACGGGATGATATCGATAATCATAGGGTCTCCTAACTAAAAAAACTGCTGCACGGGCAGAGCCGTGCAGCAGTTGGGAGGGATGCGGTTACTGTGCGGCCTGTGAAGAAGCGGTAGAGGCGGCCGCATTGTCGGCAGCTGGAACCGTGCCGGTATTGGCAATATACAGGCTGAGGAACACACCCATGATGAGGGTGGCAACAGCCATCAGGATCGCATTCCGGATCAGATGCTTTTTCATCTGTTTGTACTCCTTTGAAAGGATTTACTTTGCAGGCTTGAAGCTGTCGCGCAGGGTGACCACGCGGTTGTACACGCCGGGGTTCTTGCTGTCCGGGGTGAAGAAGCCGGTGCGGACAAACTGGAACTTCTCACCGGGCTTGGCATCCTTCAGGCTCTCTTCCAGCTTGCAGCCCTTGCGCACCACAACGCTCTCGGGGTTCAGGTAGTCCTTGTAGTCGCTGCCCTCGGGGATGGCGTTCATGTTGGCCTCGGTAAACAGCTTGTCGTACAGGCGGACTTCAGCATCCACAGCGTGGTCAGCGCTGACCCAGTGGATGGTGCCCTTGACCTTGCGGCCATCGGCGGGGTTGCCGTTGCCGGTCTCAAGGTCGGCGGTGCAGTGGATGGCGGCGATGCTGCCGTCGGGGTTCTTCTCCACGCTCTCACACTTGACGATGTAAGCGGCCCATCAGACGGACTTCACCGCCAATGGTCAGGCGCTTGAACTTCGGGGAGGCACCTCGGCAAAGTCCTCGCTCTCGATCCACAGCTCGCGGGTAAAGGCGACCTTGCGGGTGGAGGCATCGTTGGCTTCGCGGTTGGGGTTGTTGGCCACCTCCAAAGAATTCGGTCTTGTCGGCCGGGGGTAGTTGTCCACGACCAGCTTCACAGGGTCCAGCACGGCGATCCGGCGCTGGGCGGTCAGGTCCAGCTCACTGCGGATGCAGGCTTCCAGCTGACGCATGTCGATCAGGTTGTCGGACTTGGAGATGCCGGCCTCCCGGACAAAGGTGAAGATGGAGGTCGGGGGTGTAGCCGCGGCGGCGCAGGCCGCACAGGGTCGGCATCCGGGGATCATCCCAGCCGTCCACGATGCCCATTTCCACCAGCTCGCGCAGGTAGCGCTTGCTCATCACGGTGTTGGTCATGTTCAGGCGGGCGAACTCGCGCTGCTTGGGGAACTCGGTGCCGAAGATATTCTCGATGACCCAGTTGTACAGGGGACGATGATTCTCGAACTCCAGGCTGCACATGCTGTGGGTGATACCCTCAATGGCATCCTGGATGGGATGCGCAAAGTCGTACATGGGGTAGATGCACCACTTATTGCCCTGGCGGTGGTGTTCGGCATACTTGATGCGGTAGATGGCCGGGTCACGCATGTTCATGTTGGGGCTGGCCAGGTCGATCTTGGCACGCAGGGTCTTTTCCCCCTCCTGGAACTCACCGGCACGCATCCGGCGGAACAGGTCCAGATTCTCCTCCGGGGTGCGGTCACGCCACGGAGAGGGACGGCTGGGCTTGCCGGCATCGGCACCACGGTACTCGCGCATCTCGTCACGGGTCAGGTCGTCCACGTAGGCCTTGCCCTCCAAGATGAGCTTCTCGGCGTACTCGTAGCACTTGTCAAAGTAATCGCTGCCATAGAAGATGCCGCCGTTGGGGTCAGCGCCCAGCCAGTGCAGATCCTCAATGATGCTGTTGACATACTCCTCACCCTCGCGGGCGGGGTTGGTGTCGTCCAGGCGCAGGTTGAACTTGCCGCCATACTGGTTTGCGATGGACCAGTTGATGTAGATGGCCTTGGCGCTGCCGATGTGCAGGTAGCCGTTGGGCTCCGGCGGGAAGCGGGTATGGATCTCGCTGATCTTGCCCTCGGCCAGGTCAGCATCGATGATCTCCGTCAAAAAGTTTTTATCTGCCATAGTGGTTTCCCCCTTGGTTTCAGGGCATCGCAGCCCGGAATTACACTTTCTTTCAATACACTTTATAATACACCATTTTTGGCTCTGCTTCAAGGCAAAAATACAAAGTAAGGGTGGTTTTTGGTGCCATGAGCAGATTTCTGCATTCTGCGCACTTGACGAATGCACAAAAAAATGGGTATAGTATGGTAGTATTCATTTTTACGGGGTGTTGCGCAGTTGGTAGCGCGCCTGCTTTGGGAGCAGGAGGCCGCGAGTTCGAGTCTCGCCACTCCGACCAGACAAAAATAATCCGAACTTGTTTCCGATAGGAGATGGGGTCGGATTTTTGTTTCTCGGAAAGTTCAATAGAGGTTTCCGACAGAAGCTGAAATCCGAAATCATAGATTGACCGAAACAAATCAAACACTGATTTCAGGAGGACACGATTATGAAGTACGATGCAAGAGCCTGTTCGTTCAACATGGATACTGGCTGTGTGGAGCTGCTGCTCCGGGATGGCAGAAAAATTTCCATCGACTGCACCGGGGTCGAAGATGCGCTGGATGTTACCATTGCGCAGCGGTCTGAACTGGACTACCTCATCTATAATGACCCGCTGGCGTATGCTGAGCTGATTCTGAACGGCGAACCGGGGGAATATTTGAAGAATGTGGCTGGGAGTCACGGACTAGAGGACTGAACGCAAAAACAGGGTGCGCCCTGCCGGACGCACCCGGAAAAATCCACACACGATAAGTAAGGCAGGGAGTTCCCCATCGGGAACTTCCTGTTTTTCTTTGCCGGAGAGATGAGCCTGTTCTGCCTGCCACGCAGCAAACTCCCGCTGACCTTCCTCGCTGTTCCAGCAGGCAAGAATCGCCGGGTAGAATGCCCGTGCCAGACGTTCGATGGCTTCATCGGGGTAAGGGGAAAGATTTGTGGATTTTTTCTTCTTGTTCAAACGCACACTCCTCTGATCGTCCCACTGCAGCGAAGGCGGGCGGGAAAATCAGGATTCCATTTCACATCAGGCGCAAGGGCGCGGAAGTTTTCTGCCCTGCACTTGCTTTTGGTGGATTCATTGATGGCTTACAAGTGCCTGTCGTTATGCGGTCTTTTCAGCTTCTTCGATGCTTTCAGAAAGAATCTGCTCCATGCAAGCTTCCAACTCATTCAGGTAGTGGGCTGGCCGCTGCATGGCATAGCGGAGAACTTTCTGCTTTTCTGGGTCAGACAGGTAGCTCTGGTTATTTTTGAGCACTCGTTTCCATGTGTTTCGCATCATTTCTGTGGCCATGCTCAGGGTTTTGTAGACCTTCATGCACTCGTCCGGGACTTGGTAGCCTTTGAACTGTTCGGGGTTGGATATGGGCATCGGAACCGGCTCATCTGCTTTGGGGTCTGCGTTTGCAGTTTCCATCGCTTTCGTAATCTCCGGGTGCATGATCTCAGCAAAGACATCCTGCCGTTTGTCAGGACTGCTCAGCACGAGCTTGGACATTTCTTCGTTGGTGAACTTCACTTCGCCGGAAAAGACTTTCTGCTTGATGCCAGGAGAGAGGTTGTCCGCGATGTCGATGCCTCGTGTATAGTGGCTGGCACGGAGAACGGAGGCGCGGCTGACACCGTTTTCTTCTGCGATCCGGTCGCAGGTTTTCTTCCCGGAGTGGTGGTTATCATCGTGAGCACCACCACTTTTCTTTGCTAAAGTGTACTGATTGCCCCGAAAGATTTTTGCAGCCTTCTTCTCGGCTTCGTACTGCTTCCCAAGCAGATAGCGTTTCTGTTCGGGACTCAGGTTTCGCCGTCCCAACTGATTCCGGCAAATCCACGCAATGGCTTCTTCGCGGTTCTCAAATCGGAGCGGCATGGTGGAGAAATAAATCTCCGGGTGCTTCTGGAGGATGGCATAACGATTGTGGCCGTCAACAAGGGTGTTGTTCCAAACGATCAAAGGAGAGAGCAGCTTGCCTTCCTTGAGGATATTTTCTTCAAGCTGCTTATACTCATCGTCCGTCAGCGGCGGAATCTGATTCTGGAACTCCGGGTCGATTTTCAGATTGATCATACGCACACTCCTTTATCTCTCCTGCCGCATCTGTTCTTCCTCCCGGAAAAAAGGACGCAACATTCTGCTTTGCGGTTTTCAGTTTGAGCAGTTCGGACTTGGCTTCCTTGTACTGCTCGTAGAACTTTGCCTTTTCGGATGCCAGCTGCGCATACTCGGCTTCCAGTTTCTTCGGGCTGGGCAGCTTGGTGATATCATTTGCCTTGAAATAGGCTGCTGCCGCCCGGTGCGCTGTCAGCTCTGCCCGGTGCTGTTCTTCAAAGGCTGCGGGTCGTTTTGCAGCTTTTAACTGCTGTGCAACGCTTCTTGGTGCTGGTGTAGGCTGCGACGTGATAGCGCAGCTCTTTGTTGGCTTTCATGCGACCTTCGAGGTCTTTCACTACGGTCAGTGATTCATGGAACTTGGTGTCAAGCTCTGCGATTCTCTGGTCGAGTGCGTCCTCGTCAGTCAAGCCCTTTTCTTCTAGGAGAATCAAGGTCTGTGCCATGGCTTTGAGGTTGTGCTTTTTTCGCCCAACGCTCGTAGCCGATGCCCTTGCCCTGTTTCAGCTTCGCCTGAATATCCACCAGTTTCCCGATGGTATCCTGCTTGAACTGCGCCTTGGGTTTGCGTTCGGCGTTTGCCTGCAACGTGACAAGCACTACCTCCTTATCGAACTTGTCCCCGAGATGTTTCGCCCGGATGAACCTTGTTCTGCCAGAGGGCAGATAGCTGAGTTGTCCACGGCTTTCCTTGACGGCGATGCCGTACTGCTGCATGAGCTTGTCAGAGAAATCTTCAAAGCTGGTGGCACGGTACAGCACCGAAGAAATCTGTTTCCGTAAAGTGTCTTTCATGGTTTCAAACTTCTTCTGCCGGGGCTGCTGTCCATCTGCGGTGAGGGCTGCGTTTTCACGGTCAAGTTTCAACTGACCACGCCTACGCGCCCAATACTCGGCTTCGCCGACACGCTCCTTTCGAGCCGTTGAGCAGGTCAATCTGGTACAGTCCGGCACCCTCGCACAGCTCCATGACCTCGACACGCAAGTGCCGCATGGTCTGGGCTGTGCTGGAGTGCTTCATACCCTCGCGCCAGTCGCGGGGCTTTTGCATATAAGGCTTGCGCTCCACTTCCCGTGTTCGGATGCTGCCGATCACGATGTGGACATGGATGTTTCCCGAATGGTTGTGCCCATCGGGGTGAGTGCAGACGATAGCGGGATGACCGGGGAAGTTTTCTTCGCAGAATTTCAGGCCAAGTGCCTGTGCCTTTTCCATGGTCAAGCCGTTGTCGGCTGCATCTCTTGGGTCAAAGCTGATGATATACTGGTGGCTCTTGATATCATCCGGGTGGTTGTTCTTGTTGTACTTTCGATTTGCCAGCAAACAGGCAGTTGCAAACGAGGCCTCGCCACATTCAAGAGTGTCGAGCAGGTGCGATTCCCGCAGCATGGGTCGGCCTTGTTCGTCCAGAATTACCTTGCCGGAAAATTCATCGTGCTGGTAAACGAGGTACGCTTCGATGGCAGAGTAGTCCGAATTTTTAGAGGCGATATGCTTGAGCGTTGCCATACAGTTCACCCAGAACTTTCTCGGCGTGGAGCCGGAAGGCAGTCAGGTCTGCAAGTTCGTCAAGGAGTTTCGCCCGCAGTTGTTCGGTGTCTGCGCCGCCGGAGTTGAAGTGTCGTGCGAGTTGGTTGAGGTTGGTGCCCACCTTGCTGCACTGGGCAAGCAAGGTGGAAACAGCGGTCAGGGTTTCTTCTCCGCCGCCTGCAACGATGATCGATTTTCTCGATCTTGACGTTGTGGATGGCACGGCGGATGAACGTGGAGAGGGAGAGATTCAGGAGTTTGCAAGTGAGTTCCAGTGACGCTTTTTCCTCCGCTGTCACACGGAACTTGATGACGTGCGTTTTGTTGTTCGGCGTGTCGTGGTGCTGGGAATTGCTAGGAATCGGTTGAACATTCGTTTTGGTCATTGTACCTCCTGTCTGTTCGATAACTCCTCGGTGAAGTTATGTAAGCACGACACGCCGTTCCATTCGTGCCGCTAGGCACGAATGATGAGCAGGGTTTGGGGCAGGCACGCCCCAAACAAGATCACTTGGAAAACTCGCAAGAGTTTGAGAAGTGAAGTCCCGGATGGACAGAACATTTTCAAGAATTGAAAATTTGTGGCCACGGGACGGTTCTTGCCCTCTACCGCTGCGCTCAAAACGCATTTTCAACAAATGTTTCCGAATTGTTAAGGCGCAAAAAATAAGTAGAGGTTGTGCTGCTCATGTATGTGGGTCACCGTTTGCTCCGAACGAAGTTCCTGCCCCTGTTTGTGCAGCGGCGTTGACGGAAAGTCGGTATCACGTTCGGTCGGCTCATGAAATTTTCAAGGTGCGTTTCCCGTAAAAGAAAAAGTACCGCCCATGCAGCATAGCGATGGATTTTGTCGGGTGAATCGGCGGCAAAATGAATCGGGTGTGTTGCGGGGCGGTTAATCTTTCAGGGATGATCCACGGCGAGGCTGTATTCAAAATTGAACACGACCACATCTTGTGGATGGTTTCAAACCAATCCACAAGAACGGTGGGATTTAGAAGAAAATACCACAGTATGTAGAATGCGTCAAGAGGGTTTTGAAAAATTTATTGAAGTGAAGCAAGAAAAGTATGACACATCTTGTAGCTTTAGGAAAAAATACGCTATGTGAATCAGAACAAACCCCATTTTCTGTCTGCGGTAAATCCTTCTACTGCCAGCTGCAACAGGATGTTGCTTGTGCATTCAAGACGCAGACGGCAATAAAAACGGCAAGATCGCCTGCTGCCAAGTGACCTTGCCGTTTTGTACTGTATTTTGCTAAATCAGGCAGTTGCCCGCGACTTTACAACGCTACGTTGACCGGCAGAACATACACACCGTCGGCGGTGTAGTAGGTGATTTGAGTAACAGTCTTGCCGATGATGGAGGCAAGATAGGTCTCGTCCGTATTGAAGCCCAGCTCGGTGCCGCGCCAGATATTGGTCACATGATGCAGGCCATACTCGCTGCCATCGGCGGTGGTCAGCACTACGCCGTAGACCTTGTTGGCGCTGGTGTCCAGACCAAAACCGGAGAGCTTCATCTCGTAATTCGCGTGGCGGCCATTGGTGGTCAGCTCCACAGTAACACCCTCCACGGTAGTCTCGGTGGCGTGGACTTTGCCAAACTCCCACTTGCCGCTCAACAGGTTGTACCATGCGGTAATGTAGTAGGCAGGAGTCTCGCCGAGCTTATAGTACCGCAAAGCCCTTGACCTTTTTGCCGGAGCCATGCTGTATGTGGTGGTGGAGGAACTGATCCCGGAAATGTCGCAGGGACAGCACTCCAACGTTGGCACGGTACTTTTCGTGGTGGGCTTCAGCGTGATGATGGTGCTGGATGTGGCACTGGGGTAACGGTTGGGGGCTCCCGAAAGCGAAATCTCTTTCGGAATCTCCGAAAATGCCTAAACTTCTTGACAGAGGAGACGGCAGGGCGTATTATTTTGGCAGAAGGACCGCTGAGAAGCGGCTTTTATAGGGTTGGAAGTTAGCTAAATCTAACTTATCGGTGCACGTGGTGGTTAGATAAATCTAACTATAAAAGGAGAGACAGCAATGCGAGCACGCAAGAATTTCTGGGACAGAAATGCAGGTCTGTATGACTGCTTTATGCGAAAAGACAGGGCAGTATACGAGAAAATGTATGAGCTGATCCGTCCGGTCGTGAAAGACAAACGGTGCTGGAGTTGGCTACCGGAACAGGGCTGATCGCCAAGCACATCGTAAAAGCAGCGGCACACATCGAGGCGACGGATGCCTCTCCGGAAATGATTACAGAGGCCAAACGGGGGAATTACTCTGCGAAGCTGCGATTTTTCCGTGCAGGATATGTTTTCTCTGCCATACTCGAGCAAATCATTCGATGTGGTAATCGTATCTAACGCACTGCACATCGTGCCGCAGCCAGAAAAATCACTGCGAGAAATCAAACGGGTGTTGAAGGATGACGGTGTGCTGATCGCGCCCACCTTTACTCACGCAGAAAACTCATTTCCCGGCAAGGTCAAAGCCATTTTTC
>ENA-OQES01000628-OQES01000628.1-human-gut-metagenome-genome-assembly--contig:-NODE-628-length-14439-cov-3.194452_pt1 | contig 14439 bp, 21 predicted proteins | sample MGYA00242798_ERZ504641 | MGnify/ENA primary metagenome ERZ504641 (study PRJEB26092, sample SAMD00036327) | human gut metagenome | host: Homo sapiens | study: EMG produced TPA metagenomics assembly of... | reverse complement strand
CGGCACCGAACTGCCATCTGGAGCACGTGATCTGCCCTATCAAGGATCGTGATCTGATTCATCTGCAGCAATTTTAGCTAAATACATGGAAAACCGCAGTTTTGATCTTGCCATTTCTCAAAACTACGACATTGGACTGCTGCTGCAGCGTGAAATATTAAAAACAGGCTTTTCCATCCCTCAGAGAATTCGCCATATCTTCCTGAACGAGGTGAATTTCTATGAAATGGACTATCCTTCTATCAGCGGCATTGATAATTCCCTACGATCAAATGGGCGAGTATGCTGCCAAACTTCTTCTTGCTATGATCGAAAACCGTGAATCTGAATTTACCTACCAGGAATTCAGGTGCCGACTCATTCAGAGAGAAACGACGCTGTGACGCTGTTAAAATACTGCGCCTTATAAAGATCTAAAAAGAGAACACCCGCTAATTCCAGTTTATGAATTGCCGGATGTTCTCATTTTTTATGATTTTCATTTTCAAGGATCAAGGATATCTGATCGTTTTTTACATTTTTATTCGTTACAGTTCAGCCATGACATCTTCTTGTTTCCATATTCATGAAAACAAGAAGCATGGTGGGTCCACCATATGCTGATTTGGATGAAAAAGTGCTTATGCAAGCAAGCTTGCAACACACTTTCTCATTCAAACCAGCGCATGGCTGAACTGTAACTTTTATTCTTCCGTATTCTCAGATTCGGTTTCTTCTCCGTCCTGTTCCTCCAGAAATTCGTCTTCTTCATCCTCATCCTTGTCGCTCTCCCGCACCTTGGCGATGCTTGCAACTGCTATGCCGGATTCAGCATCAATACTCATCAGCTTCACACCGGAGGTATTGCGTCCGATAATCGAGATGTCGCTGACTGCCATCTTGATGATGATGCCTTCATTGGTAATCAGCATGATCTTGCGCTCATTATCTACCAGCTTTGCACCCACCAAATCACCGGTTTTGTCGATGATCTTATAGCAGCGCACGCCCTTGCCGCCTCGGTTCTGGGCTGTAAATTCATCAATCGGAGTGCGTTTTCCATAACCATTTTCCGATACCACCAGCAGGCATTCTCCCTGGCTGGCCATCTGCATACCGATGACTTCATCGCCTTCATCAAACTTCATGCCGATAACCCCCATGGAAACACGGCCTGTTACGCGGACATCGGTCTCATGGAATCGGATACACATACCTTTCTTTGTGATCAGGAAAATATCTTCGGTATTATCGGTAGCCTTAACTTCGATCAATTCATCGTCATCACGAAGTACAATCGCCTGAAGACCGTTCTTGCGGACATTGCTGTATTCCTTCATCGGGGTCTTCTTAACCATACCATTGCGGGTTGCCATGAAGAGATATTTCTCATCATCGATCTCCTTCATAGGAACGATGGATGTGATCTTCTCGCCTGGCATCAGCGGAAGCAGATTCACGATGGCAGTACCTCTGGCAGTGCGTCCTGCCTCCGGAATCTCGTATCCCTTCAGACGGTATACGCGTCCCTTGTTGGTAAAGAACATCACATAATGATGGGTTGTGGTCATCAGCAGATCTTCGATATAATCTTCCTCAATAGTCTGCATGCCCTTGATTCCCTTGCCTCCGCGGTTCTGGCTCTTGAAATTATCGCTGGACATTCTCTTAATATAGCCCAAAATTGGTCATGGTCACAACGATATCGTCATCCGGGATCCAAATCCTCCGCAGACATATCGTATTCATCATATCCGATGGCGGTACGGCGGTCATCTCCGTATTTATCAGCGATGAGGGAGATCTCCTCCTTGATAACACACAGAAGTTTCTTCTCATCTGCCAGAATCGCTTTCAACTCTGCAATCTTTGCCTCCAGCTCTTTATATTCATTTTCCAGTTTCTCGCGTTCCAGACCGGTCAGAGCACGCAGACGCATATCTACGATGGCCTGTGCCTGTGCATCCGAAAGATCAAAACGCTCCATTAACTGAGCTTTCGCCGCCTGAACATTGGCAGAACCGCGGATGATCTTAATAACCTCATCGATATGATCCAGTGCCTTTAAAAGACCTTCCAAAATATGGGCTCTCTCTTCTGCCTTGTTCAGATCATATTTGGTTCTTCTGGTTACCACATCCTCCTGGTGCTTTAAGTAATATTCCAGGATCTGCTGCAGATTTAAGATACGCGGCTCATTATTAACCAGCGCCAGCATAATCACACCAAAGGTGTCCTGCAGCTGTGTATGCTTCAGCAGACGGTTCATGATGACATTGGCATTCACATCACGGCGCAGTTCAATGCAGATCCGAAGTCCCTCACGGTTGGATTCATCACGCAGATCCGTGATTCCATCAAGCTTTTTATCCTTTACAAGCTCTGCGATCTTTTCGATCAAACGAGCCTTATTCACTGCATAAGGAAGCTCTGTCACGATGATACGGCTCTTGCCATTTGCCATGGCCTCGATATTGTATACAGCCCGTACACGGATCTTGCCGCGTCCGGTTCTGTACGCTTCTTCGATGCCTGCTTTTCCAAGGATGGTTGCTCCTGTCGGGAAATCAGGTCCCTTTACGATCTCCATCAGTTCTTCGATGGTAGTCGGGCGGTCTTCCTCCACCCGGTTGTCTATGATCTTGACAACGGCAGCAATCACCTCACGCAGGTTGTGAGGCGGAATATTCGTTGCCATACCAACGGCGATACCGGTGCCGCCATTTACCAGAATATTTGGAAAACGAGCCGGAAGAACCGTCGGTTCTTTCTCAGTCTCATCAAAGTTCGGCATGAAATCAACGGTATTCTTGCCAATATCCGCCAGCATCTCCATGGAAATACGGCTCAGTCTTGCCTCGGTGTATCGCATCGCTGCGGCGCCGTCGCCGTCCATGGAACCGAAGTTTCCATGTCCATCTACAAGCGGGTAACGGGTAGCCCATTTCTGAGCCATATTAACCAATGCGCCGTAAATGGAGCTGTCGCCGTGCGGATGATATTTACCCATTGTATCACCGACGATACGGGCGGATTTACGGTGCGGCTTATCCGGACCGTTATTCAGCTCAACCATCGAATAAAGCACTCGTCTCTGCACCGGTTTCAAGCCGTCGCGCACGTCCGGGAGTGCCCGGGCGGCGATAACGCTCATCGCATAATCGATGTAAGACGTTTCCATTGTCTTTTTCAGATCAATGTCATGAATTTTGTCAAATATATTTGGTTCCATCTATACTCCTTTCGTCCTCAAAAGGATTTAAGTGACTTAAATTTAATTAAATATCCAGGTTCTTTACGTACTTCGCATTTGCCTCGATAAACTCACGACGCGGCTCAACCTGATCCCCATCAGGGTAGCAAATGTCAGATCAACCTCCGAAGCAGTCTCACTGTCGATCTGTACACGGAGAAGAATTCGGCGCTCCGGATCCATAGTAGTCTCCCAAAGCTGTTCCGCGTCCATCTCGCCCAGACCTTTATAACGCTGGATCTTATTGTTGTTGTCACGGCCAATCTCAGTCAGAATCGAATTCAGCTCATCATCGCTGTATGCATACCAGACACGCTTATTCTTCTCGATCTTATAAAGCGGCGGCTGTGCCAGATATACATGTCCATCCCGGATCAGATCCGGCATAAAACGATACAGGAACGTCAGAAGCAGGGTACTGATATGAGCACCGTCCACATCGGCATCGGTCATGATAATGATCTTGTTGTAACGAAGTTTTGAAATATCAAAATCTTCATGAATACCGGTACCAAATGCCGTGATCATTGCACGGATCTCCGCATTGCCGTAAATTCGATCCAGTCTTGCTTTTTCTACGTTTAAGATCTTGCCTCGAAGAGGCAGAATAGCCTGATTGGATTTATTTCTAGCCTCTTTCGCAGAACCACCCGCGGAATCTCCCTCTACGATGTAGATCTCGCAGTTTTCCGGATTCTTGTCGGAACAGTCGGCTAATTTTCCTGGAAGCGCCATGCCGTCGAGCGCTGATTTACGTCTCGTCATCTCGCGCGCCTTGCGGGCTGCGTCGCGGGCTCTCTTAGCAAGAATTGATTTCTCACAGATGATCTTGGCAACCGTTGGATTCTGCTCCAGGAAATATGTCAGCTGCTCGCTCACGATCGCATCGACCGCCGCGCGGGCCTCGCTGTTGCCGAGTTTCTGCTTCGTCTGTCCCTCAAACTGCGGCTCCTCGATCTTGACACTGATGATCGCTGTAAGGCCCTCACGGATATCCTCACGCTGAGTGCCGGCTCATTTTCCTTCAGAAGCTTATTTTCTTCGCATAATCGTTAAAAGTCTTCGTCAGCGCGCTCTTGAAACCAGCCAGATGCGTACCGCCCTCCGGGGTATTGATATTGTTGACGAATGTGTAGATATTTTCCGTGTAGGAATCGTTATGCTGCATCGCCACCTCGACAAATACCTTGTCCTTGATGCCCTCGCAGTAGATAACCGGTTCATAGAGCTTCTCATTGCTCCGGTTCAAGTAGGTGACAAATTCCTTGATACCGCCCTCATAGTGGAAGGTCTTCTCATGCTTCACTTCTCTGTCATCCCGCAGGGTGATCTTTAAGATTTTTCGTCAGGAATGCCGTCTCACGCAGGCGTACTTTTAACGTATCATAGTCGTAGACCGTTTCCTCGAAAATCTCCTTATCCGGCAGGAATACGACCCGTGTGCCGTGCTTATCCGGAGCACACTCACCAACTACTTTCAGCGGATACATCGTTTTGCCGCGCTCATAGCGCTGTTTATATACCTTTCCATCGCGGCAGATCTCAACCTCCAGCCACTCAGAAAGGGCGTTTACAACCGATGCGCCTACGCCGTGCAGACCGCCGGATACCTTGTATCCGCCGCCGCCGAACTTGCCGCCCGCATGCAGGATCGTAAATACGACCTCAACCGCCGGAAGCCCCGCCTTTTTCTGGATGTCAACCGGAATGCCACGACCGTCATCCTGTACCGTGATCGAATTGTCCGCATTGATCTGCACCTCAATGTGGCTGCAGTATCCAGCGAGCGCCTCGTCCACAGAGTTGTCTACTATCTCATACACCAGGTGATGGAGGCCTCTTACAGATGTGCTGCCTATATACATACCAGGACGCTTTCTGACCGCCTCCAATCCCTCCAATATCTGTATTTGATCTGCACTGTATTCTGAACCCATAGTTCCTCCTTCACTTGCTGTTTTATGTCTGACTAGTTGTCTTGTTTGGACGTTCACAGGTGACCGTCCCGCTCACGACCCGAAAGGTCTTATCTATCTGGAAGCTGTGGCTGATAAAATCATCCAAGCCCGTACAGGTAATGATCGTCTGTATGTGGCGGATGCTGGCGAGCAGATGATCCTGCCGTTTTCCATCTAACTCCGACAAAACATCGTCGAGAAGCAGGATCGGATACTCCTTTTTGATCTTTTTAACCAGCTCAATCTCCGCCAGTTTGAGCGATAATGCCGCCGTTCTCTGCTGTCCCTGTGAACCGAAGCGCCGGATGTCAATTCCGTTGACATAGAAACTTAAGTCATCCCGGTGTGGTCCGACCAGCGTCGTCTTCTGCTTCCGGTCCGCCTCGCGGCTCTTTTTGACTGCCGCTTCCAACTGATCTGCCTCCGTGTTCGGCTCATACTGGATGACGAGTTCTTCCTTTCCACCCGACAATTTCTGATGGATCGGACGGATCAATTCGTTTAATTCACCGATAAATTCCCGCCGGTACTGGCTCACCTCCCGCCCATAGGAAGCAAGCTGCATATCCCATATATCCAGCATCTCCTCGTACTCGGGATGGAAAAACAGCTCCTTTAAGAGCTTATTTCTCTGTATCACCACCCGGTTGTACTGCACCAGCGAATGGACGTAGAGCCGGTTTAACTGGCATAATTCCAGATCAATAAAACGGCGCCGATCCGCCGGCCCGTTCTTAATGAGATTCAGATCTTCCGGCGAAAAAAACACCACGTTAACGATGCCAAAAAGCTCGCTCGCCCGCCGGATCGGAATCCCGTTGACCGCCACGCCCTTCGTCTTATTTTTCTTTAGGTGCATGTCGATCCGGTATGGCACATCGTCCTTGCGAAGCTGCATCTTGATGTGGGACTCGTCCTCTCCGAACTTCGATGATCTCCCTGTCCTTGCTGCCGCGGTGGGACTTGGTCGTCGCACACACGTAGACCGCTTCGAGGATATTGGTTTTACCCTGCGCGTTGTCTCCGTAGAGAACATTCGTCCCCGGATCAAAATCCATATGTAATTCCCCGTAATTGCGATAATTTTTGAGTTCGATCGATTCGATAAACATGAAACCATCCTTTATTTGGTGATTGTTACGGTCTCTCCGTCATACTCGACTTTGTCCCCGTCGTAAAGCTTCTTGCCGCGCTGCATCTCCACCGCGCCATTGACCTTCACAAGCCCGTCCTGAATCGCAAATTTAGCATCCACGCCAGACTCTACCAGACCAGCTGCCTTAAGCGCCTGACCCAGTTTTATAAATTCATCTCTCAGTTTTATCTCCATCTTATTTCAGATCCTTTCTGTCACTGTCTGCCTGCACCTGCCATGTCTAAAAATGGCAGGTTAGATCGCTGCCGCATTGAAATTGACCGGCAGGATCAGATAGATGTAAGTCTCCTCCTCGTCCCGGATAAAGCACGGGGATTTCGGATTCATCATGTACAGAGTCACTTCCTCATCATCGATGATTCGTAACGCATCACCCAAAAACTTCGGGTTGAAGCCGATCATCAGGTCTTTTCCAAACTTGGTAATGGCCAGACGGGCATCCATCGTACCGAAGGCGGAATGCATCTTTAACTCCATTTCTTCATCGGTAAAGTTTAAGATCAAAGGTTTCTTATCATTTTCACGGACAAGAATGCTCGCACGGTCGATCGCATCCATGAAATCACGGCGGTTCAAGGTAACTTTCGTCTCATAATCGGAGGAAAGCATCTGATTGATCCGGAAATACTCGCCCTCAATCAGGCGGGATAACACGATCGTGTCGTCAAATTCAAACATGATGTGGTTGGTGCTGAAGAAAATCTGTACCTCAGAGTCGTTGTCACCGTTTAAGATCTTGCTGATCTCACCTAAAGTCTTGCCAGGAACGATGACTTTTATATCACCGTACTGTTCTTTTAATGCAACTTTGCGGATCGACATGCGGTGTCCGTCGAGGGAAACGACCTTAAGTTCATTGCCGGTGACCTCCATCAGCTCACCGGTCATCATCTTGTTGCTGTCGTTCGGCGAGATCGAGAAGATCGTCTGGCGGATGATCTCTTTTAAGGTAAACTGGGAAAGTGTGATGAATTTATCCCGATCAATGTGGGGAATATAGGAAAATTCATCGCCGTCCTTGCCCTGAATCTGGAAAATAGCCTTGTCACAGGTGATCGTCGTGTTGTATTTTTCATCCGATTCGATCGTGATCGTAGAATTTTCGCCGGAGAGCTTGCGGATAATATCGGAAAAAATGCTTGGCATCAAGAGCGATTTTTCCACGTTCCAAGATCGTTCCTTCGACCTTCGTCTCAATTCCCAGCTCCATATCGTTGCCGGTCAGTTTGATCTCATCCGAAACAGCATCGATCAGGATGCATTCGAGAATCGGCATGGTGGTTTTGGAAGGAACGGCCTTCAGAACAATGTTGATGCCGTTCATTAAATGATCTTTTTCAAATGAAAGCTTCATGTTTGTTGATAACTCCTTTGCTAAAAATAACGTGGAACGGAAAGAAAAGATATATATAAATTCCGTCGCAATCGTAGTAGGGGCTGTGAATATGTGGAATTCTCCGGACAGCCCTGAAAATACAGGGGTTCAGACTTCTTTGAATGGTTAAAAAGGCTGTGTAAAACTGTCCGGAACCGGCTGGATAACTTTTAAATTATCCACAGCCCTGAAATGGAGCAAAATGTGGGAAAAGTTATCCACAGGTTTTCAACCACTTTTCCACGCGAATTTGTGGAAGAAACCTACTGTGGGCTGATCTTTTTCATTAAGATTTCCACTGTATTGCGAAGCGATTCGTTTTTCTCCATATCGGCAGCGATCTTGTCGTGACCGTGGATGATCGTCGTGTGATCCCGACCGCCTAAATATTTGCCGATATTCTGCAGGGAAGTTCCGAGCATCGAACGGCAGATATACATCACGATCTGGCGCGGGAATACGATCTCCTTGTTGCGCTTCTGGGAGGAAATGTCAAGCGGAGTGATACCAAAATGATCGGCAACGACCTGGATGATCAGCTCCGGGGTCACTTCCTTCTCCGCGTTCGGGGAAATGAGATCCTTGAGCGCTTCCTCCGCCAGCTCCGTCGTGATCTCCTTGTTATTTAACTTGGAAAGGGCGACGATCTTGGTGAGGGCGCCCTCGAGCTCACGGATGTTGGACTTGACGTTGGTGGCGATGTACTTGATCACTTCATTATCTATATTGTAGCCCTCGAGTTCCTCTTTTTTGGCGGAGGATCGCCATACGGGTTTCATAATCCGGCGACTGGATATCGACGGTCAAGCCCCATTCGAAACGGGAACGAAGCCGTTCTTCCAGCGTCTCGATCTCTTTCGGCGGTTTATCTGAGGAGATAATGATCTGTTTTTTTCGCTTCATAGAGTGCGTTGAAGGTATGGAAAAATTCTTCCTGTGTCGATTCCTTACCGATAATAAACTGGATATCATCGATGAGGAGGACGTCGTTGTTTCTGTATTTTTTGCACGGAACTCCGTGGTGGAAATATTGTTTTTGTTCCGGATCGCATCGATCAGTTCGTTCGTAAACTTCTCACTTGTAACGTAGAGAACCTTCGCTTTTGGATTGTTTTTTAAGATAAAATGTCCGATCGAGTGCATAAGATGCGTTTTTCCCAGACCTACACCCCCGTAAATGAAGAGAGGGTTGTAGATCTCACCCGGAGATTCTGCCACGGCGAGGGAAGCGGCGTGCGCTAAGTTATTGTTCGCGCCGACGACGAAGGTGTCGAATGTGTAGCGCGGATTTAAGTTCGCATCCTGGATGAGCTGGCGGCTGACCTCGGACGGGCGGTTGATCAGATGGCTTTTGTCCGTCTCTTTTTGCGGCTCATCGACCTGTTCGATGGTGACAAAATCGACCTCACACTCGATTCCGGTTAGTTCTTCGATGGTAATCTGGATCAAAAGTCCGTAATTTTTTTTTGATATAGCCAAGAAACTGCACATCCGGAACCAGGATCTGAAGGGTGCCGTCTTTCATGGAATAAGGTTGCGTCGGAAGCAGCCATGTTTTGAAAGAAACGTCCGTCAGTTCGTGTTCTTCTTTAATATGGAGGAGAATTTCATCCCATTTTTCCTTAATTTTCTCTATCATACTGTGTCTCCTAAACGTAAAAAGCAGCCAAAACTGCAAAATAACCCAATCTAAGTTCTATTCTACATGATTTGTCCACATTTTTCAATAAAAACCCGCAATGTGAATAAGTGAAATTCAGTTATCCACGTGGAAAAAATGCCGAAAAATAAGGCTTTTTGACGAAGGGGTGTGAACAATCAGAAGCTTATCCAGATCGTATTCCACGGCTTTTCCACAAGTTATCCCCAAAATGTGGATAAGTGGAGGATAAGCTGTGAATAGGTGGTGGGAATGCTGATAAAATAAGGATTTTTTTATCCACAAAATGGAAATGCTCCAACGTGTATACTGTATACAATAAAGCGCTGCGACAGCAATCGACGATCGATCTGTGAGGACTCAGGATCGAAATGGTGGAAAAACCGCAGAAAATCTTTGATCTATGGGGATTAAAAAGATCAAAATAGTGGTTGACGAATGCGGAATTCTTCTATATAATGGAGAAGATGTTTAATTACAATAGTCTAACTATGTTGAGATGAATGCGGATTTCGGCGCGAACCGGAGGAAGCATGGATTTCTCTTACTATATTATGGATGAGGAGGTGTATGCAGACATGAAGATGACATTTCAGCCGAAGAAAAGACAGAGAGCAAAAGTTCATGGATTCCGTGCGAGAATGAGCAGCGCAGGTGGAAGAAAAGTTCTGGCTGCCAGAAGAGCAAAAGGTAGAGCAAAATTATCTGCTTAATGAACGAGGCCGCAATCGAGTTATAGATTGTGGCCTTTCTTAATATTCATAGAAAAAGTTCTAAGAATATTAAGAAAAGCTCTGCGATGTACACTCGGTGCAGGGGAATTGGTGATTTTAATGAAGCGTTTTAATTCAATTAAGAAGAACAGCGAATTTCAAAAGGTTTACAAGACAGGGAAATCCTATGCCAATAAGCTTCTGGTTATGTACGTGAAGCGGGTGGATGACGGGAAGGAGCCTAGGATCGGTATCTCCGTCAGCAAGAAGGTTGGAAACAGCGTGGTCCGCCATCACGTGACAAGGTTGGTACGGGAGAGCTATCGGTTAAATAAGGACAGAGTCAGACTCGGATTAGACATCGTAGTCGTTGCCAGACCGGCAGCGAAAGAAGCAGACTTCGAAAAAAATTGAGAGTGCATACCTGCACTTATGCGGACTGCATAACATTCTGGAGAATCGAAGTGAGAATATTGATTAAGAAGATCTTGATAAAGATGATTCGGGGATATCAGCTCTATATTTCCCCTATGACAGGACCTCACTGCAAGTACACGCCGACGTGCTCGGAGTACGCCATCCAGGCACTTAAAAAGTACGGCGCTGTAAAAGGTATGATTTTGGCATGTAAGCGGATTCTTCGCTGTAATCCATTTGCAGAAGGCGGTTATGATCCAGTTCCGTAAAGGATGAGGAGGTAGTTCATTGGACGTTAGCGTTTTAGTTGCGACAAAAGCAGGTTCGATCATGGGACCGATCGCCAGCGTGTTTGGTTATATCATGGACTTTTTATTCCGGATTACCAGCAGCATGGGGATCATGAATATCGGTCTGTGTATCATCCTGTTTACCATTATCACAAAGTTACTGTTATTTCCTCTGACGATCAAACAGCAGGAATCGTCAAAACTTATGTCGCTTATGAACCCTGAAATCAAGGCGGTTCAGAATAAGTATAAGGGAAAAACCGATCAGGCATCGATGGCTAAACAACAGGTCGAGATGCAGGCAGTCTATGAGAAATATGGCTCGAATCCGATGGCAGGATGTCTGCCGATGGCGATTCAGCTTCCGATTATCTTCGCTTTGTACCGGGTTATCTACAACATTCCGGCATACGTACCGTCAGTACGCGTCTTTTTTGACAACGTAGCGAACCCGCTGATGGAGCAGCCGGATTACATCAACAAGATTTCCGAGCTGGCAAGCGGCGTCGGCATGGCGGTGGACAAGGTAGACTACACCGTGGCAAACAAAGTCGTAGATATGTTATATAAGTTGACACCGGCTGGATGGGATACGCTGGAAGGTCTATTTCCGCAGATTTCTTCCACCATCGCGGAGAATGCGGACAAGATTGAGAGCATGAATTATTTCTTCGGCATCAATCTGGCAACTCCTCCGTTTACCGGTTTTAACCACATCACGATCGCATGGATCATCCCGATCCTCGCAGGTCTGACCCAGTGGATCTCCACCAAGCTGATTTCCAATTTACAGCAGGTGGATCAGGACGCACCGGGCGCGAGCATGATGAACAGCATGATGATCACGATGCCGCTGATGTCCGTATTCTTCTGTTTCTCCCTGCCGTCCGCGATCGGTATCTACTGGGTCGTTCAGGGAGCATTCCAGCTCGTTCAGCAGCTGATCGTAAATGCACATATGAACAAGATCGATGTCGATGATCTGATCCGCCGCAACGTGGAGAAGATGAACAAGAAGAGAGCGAGAAAAGGTCTGCCGCCGGCCAATGTCAGCGAGAAGGCCAGCGTGAATTTAAAGGCGCTGCAGGCACGCGAGGATGCGGAAAGCAAGGCGAAAGAGGACAAGATCTCCCGCAATAAAAGCAGATGGAGGCGTCAGAAGCATTTTACAATTCCGATCCGAAGCCGGGCAGTCTGGCTTCCAAGGCAAAGATGGTGCAGAAGTACAACGATAAGCACGCGCAAAAAATAGAAGGAGGGCGCAGTATGGATATGATTACGGTTACCGCTAAGACAGTCGATGAGGCAGTAACAAAGGCACTGATTGAACTGGAAACCACCAGTGATAAAATTAGAGTACGAAGTGGTCGCAAAAAGGAAGCGCCGGATTTCTGGGGATCGGCGCGAAACCGGCGATCATCCGTGCTAAGGAAAAAAGAGACGCTCGAGGATCGTGCGATCGACATTTTTAAGCCAGGTATTTGATGCGATGAACTTAGATGTGAAGATCGCAGCGGCTTTCAATGAGGAAGAGTGCGAGATGAACATTGACCTCTCCGGCGAGGACATGGGTATTTTGATCGGTAAGAGAGGTCAGACCCTGGATTCTCTCCAGTATCTGGTCAGCCTGGTTGTCAACAAGAAGAGCGAGAATTACGTCCGCGTGAAGCTTGACACCGAGAATTACCGTGAGAGACGGAAAGAGACGCTTGAGACATTGGCAAAGAACATTGCTTACAAGGTAAAGAGAACGAAGCGTTCCGTATCTTTGGAGCCGATGAACCCGTATGAGAGACGGATCATTCATGCAGCGCTGCAGAATGACAAGTATGTCACCACCCGCAGCGAGGGAGAGGATCCGTTCCGGCATGTGATTATTTCGCTGAAGCGTGAGGGCAGACGCGAGAGAAGTGACGGGTATGGGAGATATGAGAAGTAAATAAGTGTGACGAAGAAGGTCTGGAGGTATCTAGACCTTCTTTTTTGTGGGGGATCGAGCGCGAGAGGTTTATCGTAAAAACATGAAAAAAGAAATAAATATTAGACTAGATTTGTAAATAAAGATGGGAAAATGCTTCCATATGGTATAGAATAAGAAGATAAAAAGCAAGGAAGGATTTATATATATATGGTATATACAGATACAATCGCCGCGATCGCGACGGCGCTTTCGAGTTCGGGGATTGGGATTATCCGGATTAGCGGTTCGGACGCTGTGGCGGTGGCGGAGCGGATGTTTGAACCGGCGGTGGCGGGGAAGAGGCTTTCAGAGCAGAAAACGTATACGATTCATTATGGATATATTCGGGATGGAGAGGAACGGATCGATGAAGTGCTGCTTCTTTTGATGCGCGGTCCGCACAGTTATACGGCGGAGGACACGGTAGAGATTGACTGTCACGGAGGCGTGCTGGTGATGAAGCGGATTCTGGAGCTGGCGGTAAAATGTGGGGCGCGGCTGGCGGAACCAGGCGAATTTACGAAGCGGGCGTTTTTAAATGGCAGAATTGATCTTTCGCAGGCGGAAGCCGTGATCGATGTGATCCAGTCGAAAAATGAGTATGCGCTGCAGTCTTCGGTCAGCCAGTTGAGCGGTTCAATGTCGCGGAAAGTGCGGGAACTTCGCGAAAAACTAATCTATGAGATTGCCTTTATTGAGTCCGCACTTGATGATCCGGAGCATATTTCTCTGGACGGATACCCGGAGCGCCTTCGGGAGACGCTGCAGCCGATTGAGATGGAACTGGAGGCGTCGATCGGGACGTTTGACAACGGGCGTATCATGACGGAGGGGATCAAAACCGTGATCTTAGGTAAGCCGAATGCAGGAAAATCGTCCCTGATGAATGTACTGCTGGGAGAGGATCGCGCGATTGTGACAGAGATCGGCCGGTACGACACGCGATACGCTGGAGGGAAAATATCCGTCTGCGCGGGCTTAGCTTGAAAATTTGATCGATACGGCAGGGCATCCGGGAAACGGAGGATATCGTTGAAAAGATTGGCGTGGAACGGGCGAGAAAGATTGCGGATGAGGCAGAATTTGATCTTGTATGTGGTCGATGGATCAAGGGAGCTGGATGGAAAATGACCGTCAGATCCTCGATTTGATCCGGGGACGGAAGGTGATCGTCCTCTTAAATAAGACAGATCTGGAACCGGTTCTCACAGAAGAAGCGCTTCGCGAAGCGTGCGGGCAGGAAGTGATCCCGGTATCGGCGAAGGAACAGCAGGGAATTGATCGATTGGAACGGGAAAAAAATTCAGACGATGTTCTTGCAGGGGAAACCTGAATTTCAACGATCAGGTCATGCTGACAAACGTCCGTCACAAGACGGCGATGGAGCAGGCGCTGAAAAAGCCTGCGTCTGGTCGAGACAAGCATCGACAATGCGATGCCGGAGGAATTTTTTCTCGATTGATCTGATGGATGCCTATGAACATCTTGGAACGATCCTTGGGGAATCACTGGAAGAGGATCTGGTAAATGAAATTTTCAGCCATTTTTGTATGGGGAAATAGATCAAATTTTTTTGCAAGGTTTCTTTCCTTGTGGTATGATAGGGTGGATCTGAAAACAAGAAAGAATATAAGGCGTTTGATCGAATTGAAATGTGCAGCTGCAGTAAAATCGGCTG
>ENA-OQES01000627-OQES01000627.1-human-gut-metagenome-genome-assembly--contig:-NODE-627-length-14451-cov-3.181095_pt1 | contig 14451 bp, 19 predicted proteins | sample MGYA00242798_ERZ504641 | MGnify/ENA primary metagenome ERZ504641 (study PRJEB26092, sample SAMD00036327) | human gut metagenome | host: Homo sapiens | study: EMG produced TPA metagenomics assembly of... | reverse complement strand
GTCTGGCTGCATACATTGGTATCAGCAGAACAAAGGGGGTAATTTTTATGGATTCATTTCAGGTATACAAAGATATGAAAGCACGGACAAACGGAGAAATCTACATCGGAGTTGTGGGGCCGGTTCGGACAGGCAAGTCAACGTTCATCAGGCGTTTTGCGGAGCTTTTGATTTTGCCGAATCTTAAGGAAGAGCATGTAAAGCAGCGGACACAAGATGAACTTCCTCAGGCAGCATCGGGAACTACGATCATGACAACAGAGCCCAAGTTTGTTCCAAAAGAAGCAGCGGATGTAAAGCTTTCAGATGACATAGAGGTGAAGATCCGGCTGGCAGACTGTGTTGGGTTCATGGTGGATGGAGCGAATGGCCATACCGAGAATGGGCAGGAGCGTCAGGTGAAGACGCCATGGTATGACTATGAGATACCATTTACAAAGGCAGCCGAGATCGGAACACAAAAGGTGATACACGATCATGCGACGATTGGATTTGTTGTGACTACAGATGGAAGTGTGACAGATCTGCCAAGAGAAAACTATGTGGCAGCAGAAGAGCGGACAGTGAAAGAACTTCGACAGATTGGAAAGCCATTTCTTATTTATTAAATTGCCAGAAACCGTATTCGAAAGAGACAGAACGTTTGAGATCAGCTCTTGAGGAGAAATATGCAGCACCTGTTTATCCGGTGAATTGTGAACAGCTCAAGGAAGATGACATTTATGAAATGATGCGCCAAGTACTGTATGAATTTCCTGTCACGGAAATAGAAATTTTATATTCCGAAATGGGTAGAAAATGTTGTCACGCGATCACAGAATCCAAAAAAAGATCTGATAGAGAATGTGAAGAAAATTATGGCGCAGATGTCGGATCTGCGAAGTATCTCCGGAAAAGACTGGAAGACAGAAAGTCCATACATAGACCAGATCCTGTTGGATCAGGTAGAGATGGACACAGGGAAGGTTATATTGCGGATTCTTCTGCCAGAAGTATTATTATGAAGTGTTGAGTGAGTTGACAGGAACTCAGATCCGCAGTGAGTATGAATGATTCTCTGATGAAAGAGCTTTCTTCTATAAAAGAAGAATTCAGTCAGATCAAGGATGCATTTGCGGATGTGAAGATGAAAGGCTACGGAGTAGTCAGCCCGAAGAAAGAAGAGATTCATCTGGATGAGCCGGTAATCATCAAGCAGGGAAGCAGATATGGAGTGAAGATCCGTTCCGAGGCACCATCGATCCATATGATTCGTGCGAATATAGAAACGGAGATCGCACCGATCGTGGGAAGTGAGAAACAGGCAAAAGACCTTGTTGCATATATAAAAAACGAGAGCGAAGGTCCACAAGGCGTCTGGGGAACAAATATTTTCGGCAAATCAATTGAAGATCTTGTGATGGATGGTATGCGTAATAAGATTACGCTGATCAACGAAGAAAGTCAGGTAAAACTGCAGGATTCTATGCAGAAGATCGTAAACGACAGCAATGGTGGTCTGGTCTGCATTATTATATAGTGATCGTGAGCTTTTTTTTTGACAGGAAAATATGATAAGATAAACAGTAAGTAAAATATGCAAAAGAAAGCGAGGAATTCAGTGTTGCTGAATCACCAACAGAGAAAGATTCTTGAATTATTGTGTAAAACAGAACATGTGACTGCGAGTGAACTGGCCGGTCAGCTTGGAATTGGCGTGAAGACGGTAAGAGTCAGGATCAAAGAACTGAATCCGGAGCTTGAGAAGAAAGGAATCCAGATTTTATCAAAGTCCAGGTATGGATATTATTTGGATCCAAGACAGCCGGAAGGTATCGAAGGACTGCTGAATCCGAAGGAGAATGAAGATCCGGTGATTCCGTCGAATAATCAGGAGAGAGTACATTTTCTCCTTGCATATCTTCTGAACAGAACGGAATATATCAAGTCAGAGGAGTTGTGTGATTTCCTTTATATTTCTAAGGGGACGCTGACGAATACACTCCGGCAGGTTGAGGAAACTTATCAGAAGTATGGTATTACAGTTCATAAGAAGCCGGGATATGGTATCCGTGTGGAAGGCAGTGAATTTAATCTGCGTCAGTGTATGGTGGATGTCTTTGTAAAGCAGGATAGTCTGGAAGGAATCGGAAGACGGCATCAGACGGATGAGATCGAGACGCTGGGGAAAAACTGGTCTATCAGTGTCTGAAGAAATATGAAATCGAACTTTCTGAGATTGCTTACAATGACTTTGTGGAACATATTTATGTGGCGATGCGAAGGATACGTCAGGAGAAATATGTTGAACCGCAGGCAGCGGATATGCTTGGAAGAAAAGAGAAGCAGTTTGTGGAAGAATTGACAGAACAGGTGGGAGCGCATTATCAGGTTCGTTTTTCTCAGGATGAGAAGAATTATCTGACGCTGCAGCTTGCGGGAAAGGTTTATATCGACAGTGAATGGAATGAAGATTCGAAAGAACAGGAAAATTTTTCGTGATGGAAAGCGAGATCGATCGTCTTGTTACGGAGATGTTGGATATGATCTACCGGGAATTCCATGTTGATTTCAGGAATGATTTTCATCTGCGTATGAAGCTGAACCGACATATGGTTCCGTTTGTCCTCGTATGAAATATCATATGATTCTGCGTAATCCGATGCTGGAGGAGATTCGCAAGAATTATGTGCTTTCTTATACGATGGCATCCCAGGCGGCAATTGCATTAGGAGAATACTTTCAGCAGTCGATTTCAGAAGATGAGATTGCCGGATTGGCAGAGATTTTTGAGTTGGCATTGGAGCAGCAGGAGAATGAACAGAAGAAGTTTTCGATTCTGATCGTATGTGCATCTGGGAAGACGAGTTCAGAAATTCTCAGATATAAGTACAGCAGAGAATTTAAAGAGTATATTGAAAAGATTTATGTATGTAATCTTTATGAACTGGAGAACTTTCCGTTTGAAAAAGTGGATTATGTATTTACAACGGTACATATCTCTTCTTATGTACCGGTACCGATTTTGGAGATTGGTTCCTTTCTGCAGGACAATGACATTGACAGGGTGAGAAAGCTTTTTGTAAGAGAGAGTAAGGATTTTCTGCAGAAATATTTTAAGAAGGAATTATTTTTTTACGGATGTGGAAGGAAAGACGAAGGATGAGGTTCTGAAGAACCTGTGCTGGAAGGTTGAGCAGGAGAAGGGACTTCCGGAGACATTCACTGCATCTGTTTTGAAGAGAGAGGAACTTACACCAACAGATTATGGTAATCTGGTGGCACTTCCACACCCGGAGCGTGCCTTCCAGGAGCGTGCTTTTGTTGCAGTGGCAGTTCTGAAAGAACCGATATTCTGGTTCCGGCAGAAGGTGCAGGTCGTATTTTTGACGGCGATCGGAAGGGAAGAGGATGAGAATCTGCAGCAGTTCTATGAGGCAACGACAGATCTGATCCTTCGTCCGGCAGATGTGCAGAATCTGATTCGTCATCCGGATTATGACAGGTTGATCCAGTTATTGCGCAGAGCAGAAGAATAAAATGTATTTAATCTTCTTGATGAATGCGATTATATGTTCAGTGATTCAAAAGTGACCACATTGATTGTGGTCATTTTTTGAGTGGAGCTTTTTAAAAATATATGTTAAATTAAGGTCAGTCGAGGGACAGGAAAGGAAATGACGATGAGACATCTAACATTGATCTGTATGGCAGGTATTTCAACGAGCCTCTTAGTGAATAAGATGAAACGGTTGATTCGGAATGAGAATCTTGAGATTGCAGTCACAGCGATGTCGGAACGTGCATTTCAGGGTTACACAGGTCAGACAGATGTTCTGCTGCTTGGTCCGCAGCTGGGACATCGGTTCGAAAGCCTGAAAGAACAGTATGAGTCCAAAGGCATCCGCATAGACAGGATTGATCCGGAGCATTTCGGAGCAATGGATGCGAAGGCTGTACTGGAGCAGGCATTTCCAGACCTGTCTGGACAAATAGGTGATAAATAAAATAAATTAAAGATAGGAGAATGTATCATGGCAAAATTTACTTATGTAGTACAGGACAACGAAGGAATCCACGCAAGACCGGCAGGAATGCTTGCAAAAGAAGCAAAAGCTCTTGAGGGAGTTAAGGTTACAATCGCCGGAAACGGAAAAAACAGCTGACGCTACAAGACTGATGGCTATCATGGCTATGGGTATCAAAAAAGGCATGGAAGTTGAAGTAACAGTTGAAGGTGAGAACGAAGAAGCTGCAGCAGCTAAGATGGAAGAGTTCTTCAAAGCAAACCTGTAAGAGAAAGTCATACATATACTCATTTAATTTCTAGTTAAGAAAAGATGTTTTAACAGATCGATAATAAGGATTAGCCCTCCGGAAGAAAGATCTGTCAGGACATCCTTTTTGTTTTTATTGAAAACGCTCCGCTTAGGATGCGCACTGCGGCGTATAATGTAGGCGTCGCAAGCGACCGCCGCAGGCGCAAGAATGTGCCGAGGCACATTCTTTGTTCTAGTTGCACAAAAGTTTATTGTTCTGTATAATGAGAAAGTACGAGTGGAGATCATAGTAGAATTAAGAAAGGGGCAGACAGAAGATGAGAGCGGTTATTTTATCATTAGATACAGGGGCATATAAAGCAAAAGCAGATGTGGCAGCGGCAGCATCACTCAAAAGAATGCTGGAGCAGGTTGGAATTGAAGTCCGGGCAGCAAAAGCATTTCCAGAGGATAAAGAAATGTTGAAAACAGTGCTCTGTAAGCTGGCAGATGCGGGAATGGTTGAACTGGTTCTGACAACCGGAGCAGTTGGATTCCTGGAGAAGCATTGTGCGCCGGATGCTGTGAGGGAGACAGCAGACCGTCTGCTTCCAGGTATTCCGGAAGCACTCAGGGCTTATAATCTTCGTCATACAAAGAAAGTAATTCTGGATCGTTCAGAGGCTGGGATCAGAAAGAAGACATTGATGATCAATCTGCCGGAGAGTGCCAAGATGGCAAAGGAAGATTTGGAATATATACTTCCGGAAGTGGTACAGGTGGTAGATACATTTTTCATTAAGATAAAAACAGAAGGATGGAATAACAGGAGAGATTGAAAATGCTGGTAAAAATATATACAGATGGTGCAGCGCGCGGAAACCCGGACGGACCGGGCGGATATGGAACAGTGCTTGAGTATGTCGACACGAAGGGACAGCTTCATAAGAAAGAATTGTCCCAGGGATATGAGAAGACAACGAATAACAGAATGGAGCTGATGGCTGTAATTGCAGGCCTGGAGGCTTTAAACCGTTCCTGTGAAGTAGAAGTCTATTCGGATTCACAATATGTTGTGAATGCGTTTAACCAGCACTGGGTAGACGGCTGGATCAAGAAGGGATGGAAACGCGGGAAGAATGAACCGGTGAAGAATGTAGACCTTTGGAAACGTCTGTTAGAAGCAAAGCAGAAACACAGCGTGACATTTCACTGGGTAAAGGGGCATGATGGACATCCACAGAATGAAAGATGTGATGAACTTGCGACAACTGCAGCAGATGGAACAAATCTTATCGTAGATGAAGGGCTGTAAGAATTCGAAAATGATGAGTGAACAGTAACTTGATTAATAAAAATCAAGAAGAAAATCTTGAAAACAGTGGACAACAGAGAGATTTCTTAGTATAATTGAAAACTGTGTTGAGTAAGACAGACAATCGCGGCTGCAAGTGCCGAAAGGCCGCAGGTGAGGAAAGTCCGGGCTTCATAGGGCAGGATGCCGGATAACGTCCGGTGGAGGTGACTCCCAGACCAGTGCAACAGAAATAAACCGCCTGTGCATTTTGTGCAGGTAAGGGTGGAAAGGCAGTGTAAGAGACTACCGCCTTGCTGGTAACAGGAAGGGCACATGTAAACCCCATCCGAAGCAAGACCGAATATAAGCAATGTGGCTGCCCGTCACGCTTAAGGTGGGTCGCTTGAGCGCAGCGGTAACGCGGCGCCTAGATAGATGATTGTTCAACGACATAACCCGGCTTATCGTTTTGCTCAATCAATGGAGGGAGTTTCTGTTTAGAAACTCCTTTTGTATTTTAGTTATTAATAATGCGGAAGAAGTTATTTGAGATAGATTCTTTTGCAAGAGACAGACAACGGAGGAATTAAGACCATGGGAATGAAAATTAATGCAGAATTACCATTACCTGCAAACCTGAAGGCGGAATACCCGCTTCCGAAAGAACTGGCAGAGATCAAGAAGAAACGTGATGCGGAGATTCGGGAGATTTTTGAAGGAAAATCCGATAAATTTGTTGTTATCGTGGGACCATGTTCCGCAGACAATGAAGATTCTGTGTGCGACTATGTGAATCGTCTTGCAAAAGTGAACGAGAAGGTATCAGACCGTCTGATGATCATTCCTCGTATTTATACAAACAAACCACGTACAACAGGAGAAGGATATAAGGGAATGCTCCATCAGCCGGATCCGGATCAGGCTCCAAACCTTCTTGAGGGTATCATTGCAATCCGCAGAATGCATATCCGCGCGATCAAAGAGACAGGACTGACATCCGCAGACGAGATGCTTTATCCGGAGAACAGAAGCTATCTTGACGATATCCTTTCTTATGAGGCAATCGGTGCCCGTTCGGTAGAGAACCAGCAGCACCGTCTGACAGCCAGTGGAATGGACATTCCGGTTGGTATGAAGAACCCGACCAGTGGAGACTTTTCAGTTATGATGAACTCCGTAATTGCTGCTCAGAACTCTCATAACTTCATTTACAGAGGAATGGATGTTACAACAGAAGGAAATGATCTTGCACATGTAATTCTTCGTGGTGGTGTTGACAAATATGGAACCTGTATTCCGAACTACCATTATGAGGATCTTGTCCGTCTGGTAGATGTTTATGCGAAGAAAGACCTGAAAAACCCGGCAGCGATCATTGATGCGAACCATTCCAACTCCGATAAGCAGTTCAAAGAACAAATTCGTATTGTCAGCGAAATTCTTCACAGCAGAAGATACAATGATGATGTGAAGAAGATGGTCAAGGGAGTTATGATCGAAAGTTATATCGAAGAAGGAAATCAGAAGATCTGCGATCATATGACTTACGGAAAATCTATCACAGATCCATGTCTGGGATGGAAAGATACAGAGAAGCTGATTTACAAAATTGCAGAAGAGTGTTAAATTTATAAGAGCCAGGACAGATACCACACACGGTAACTGTTCTGGCTCTTATATTAGATGTGGGAGTCAATCCCACATCTGATATAGATAGATAAACGATGGATTATCTGCGGCTATATTTTTCCTCGCAGTACTGGCATCTGTATACCTGATTCTCTTCATCAGTCAGTACAAATACATGATCAAGTCCCTGCTCGATTGATGTGATACATCTTGGGTTCTTGCAGCGGATCACATTTTTGATCTTCTTAGGAAGAGTCAGAGGTTTCTTGGAGATGATCTCTCCGTTTTCAATAATATTTACAGTAATGTTGTGATCGATGAATCCGAGAATATCAAGATCCATGAAATCGATCGGGCATTCAATCTTCATGATATCCTTTTTTGCCCATTTTATTACTTTTTGCATTTTTGATGATGGCAACACAGCAGTCTAATTTATCCAGGTGAAGGTATTTATAAATCTCCATGCTTTTGCCGGCTTCAATGTGGTCAAGAACGAATCCTTCAGCGATACGTCCTACAGTTAATGTATTTTCTAACATTTTGTTACCCCTTTCGTACTATGAAATATGATTATATTAGTCAACGTGAATATCCAAAAGTGTAAGGATCAGAGCCATACGTACATATACTCCGTACTGAACCTGACGGAAATAAGCAGCACGTGGATCGTCATCAACGTCAACAGAGATTTCATTTACACGCGGAAGCGGATGAAGAATATACATATCTTCCGGAGCGAGTTTCATTTTCTCTTTGTCGAGAATGTAGAAGTCTTTCATACGTACGTAGTCTTCTTCATTGAAGAAACGTTCTTTCTGAACACGTGTCATGTACAGAATATCAAGTTTTGGCATTGCTTCTTCCAGACGTACAACTTCTTCGTAAGGAATGTTCATCTTGTCAAGTACATCATGACGGATGTATTCCGGAAGTCTTAATTCTTCTGGAGAGATCAGTACAAAACGGATGCCTGTGTATCTCACGAGTGCTGTGATCAGTGAGTGAACAGTACGACCGAATTTTAAGTCACCACACAGACCGATTGTCATGTTGTCAAGTCTTCCTTTTACGTTAAGGATTGTGAGAAGGTCTGTCAGCGTCTGTGTCGGGTGCTGATGTCCACCGTCTCCTGCGTTGATCACCTGGAACTTTTGGAATGCTGGCAGGCAACCATCGGAGCACCTTCATTTTGGGTGTCTCATTGCACAGATATCTGCGTAGCATGAGATTGTACGGATTGTATCAGATACACTTTCTCCCTTTTGCAGCAGAACTGGAGTTTGCGGAAGAGAATCCCATAACGCTTCCTCCAAGGTTCAGCATTGCGGCTTCATGGCTTAAACGTGTACGAGTACTTGGCTCATAGAATAAAGTCGCAAGTTTCTTTCCGTCGCAGGCATGTGCGTATTTGTCAGGATGTGCCTCAATATCCTGCGCAAGTTTTAACAGTTCGTCCAGTTCTTCCACTGAGAAGTCCAGTGGGCTCATTAAATGTCTCATAAGTAACCTCCTTGTGTGATTGAATCACATTATTTATATTCTAGTAGATCAGTAACGGCATTTTCTCTTAGGTGCTTGTGGATCATCATCCGGCCAGCCGACTGCAATCAGAGCTGCCAGTTCCCTCTCTGGCGGAATCTCTAAAAGTTCTGGAAAATTTTTTCTTCATCAAAGATGCCCATGATCACAGTACCAAGTCCCTGTTCATTTTGCAGCAAGACAGAAAGACTGGCAAGCAACACCAACGTCAAACATCTGCCATCTGTCCCCCTTTTTTGTGCTGTAGGATCCGTCACGTTCAAAACCGGATCTGATTTTTTGATAAAAGTAACAGCAACCAGCATAGGAATTTGACGAATAATATTAGAATTGTAAACAGGGTATAATCATCAGCGATCTTTTTGAGAATAGAGGGTCTTCAATTGCAATATAACGAGTGATTTGTGTGTTTTTCCAAGATGGAGAATAGGAAGCAATAGAAATAATAGAATCAATAATAGAATGATCAATATGATCAGGTTTATATTTTCTTATGCTTCTGCGCATCTTGATACAATCAGAAACGTTCATTTGTATACCTCCCAATGTTTTATTCGAGACGCTTGAATCAGATAAAAACCGATTGTTCTCGTATTCCATACTATGATATACTAAAACGAGAAGATTTTCAACAGGAAAATAAACTTTTTTCAAGGGATAGATTTTGAGGAAAAAATGTATTATACTTGGTACTGTTCATGCAGTGTTTTTACTATGTTAATTGTGTTACAGATTAGTAAAAAGAGATGCAGTATGGATGGAGTTTTTTAGTAAGGAGAAGTTAGGATGGCAACACTTGAAGAACTGAGAGTAGAGCTCGACAAGATAGATAACCAGATGGTGGAACTTTATCAGAAGAGAATGAATGTCTGCCGTGAGGTTGGAGATTATAAGGTGAAAGCCGGACGTAAAGTGTATGACCGGCAGCGGGAGCAGGAGAAACTTGCAGATGTGGCATCAAAGGTTGACAATGATTTTGATAAGAACGGGGTTCGTGAATTATATACGCAGCTGATGTCTATGAGCAGAAAACTGCAGTATCAGAAGCTCGTAGAAGCAGGAGCACTTGGAAGGCTTCCTTTTATTCAGATTGATTCTCTTGAGAAGGATACTGCCAGAGTTGTGTTCCAGGGAACAGAAGGTGCTTACGGAGAAGCAGCAATGCATCAGTTCTTTGGAGAAGATGTGAATTGCTTTCATGTAAGAACATTCCGTGATGCAATGACTGCGATTGAAGAAGGTGCTGCGGATTATGCGGTTCTTCCGATTGAAAATTCATCTGCAGGTCCGGTGAACGAGATGTATGATCTTCTGGATGAATTTGAGAATTATATTGTTGCTGAGACGATCCTTCCGGTAGTACATACTTTGTCAGGACTTCCGGGAACAACACTTACAGATATCAAACGTGTTTATTCGAAAGCAGAAGCCCTTATGCAGACGACAGGGATTTTTGAATGACCATGCAGACTGGCAGCAGATCAGTGTAGTGAATACGGCAATCGCTGCGCAGAAAGTAGTAAAAGATGGAGATAAGGCACAGGCAGCTGTATGTAGTGCCTATGCGGCGAAGATTCATGGGTTGGAAGTTCTTGCAGATAATATAAATGACGAGCCGGATAACTGTACACGCTTTATCGTGGTGACAAATCAGAAGGTTTATCTGAAGCATGCGTCAAAGATCAGTATTGAATTCGAACTTCCGCATCAGAGTGGGGCTCAGAGTGGGTCTCTTTATGATCTTCTGTCACATTTTGTATACAATAATATAAATATGACAAAGATTGAATCAAGACCTGTGAAAGGAAAACAGTGGGAATATCGTTTCTTTGTAGATTTTGATGGAAGTCTGGAGGACGCAGCAGTGAAGAATGCATTGCGTGGACTGAGAGAAGAAGCAACGAATTTGAGAATTCTTGGAAATTACTAGATATTAGAATAGATAGAAAAGCAGAATACAGAGCAGGTGGAGCGAAAGCTCCAGAGGGATTTACTGGAAAAGAGGTTATTTAGAATGCGTACAAACGAACTGATGCTGTATAAAAACATGGAATATGGAGAGATTTTAAAGGACATCACATTCCTGATTGATAATTATGAGAGTGAATTTTATAACAAAGAAGATTTAAGAGGACTCCTTTTTGATTGTATTCAATGAACTTTTGGAATTATCAGTAAGCCACGGTTTGAAGGGAATCTGTGGCATACTTATCTGACATTTCTTCTTGCAAGTGATGAGAATGCATACAGCACTTCCTGTGAGATCGTAGGAGAGATTGAAGGTAGTCTGAATGAGATCGCACTTCATGATTTTGCTATTTTTAAGGAAATGTTTGACTATGATTTTGAGGAACTGGAAAAGAGTTTGGACGCTGACTGCCTGAAGATCATCATGGATTATAAGAGTGGTAACAGTGGCGGTAAAGTGTTCAACCGTCGTGTCAGGGACAGAATCTGTGATCTCAGCCGTGCCCTTGCCGCGACGCAGAATGTGGATCATTTCAAGCGTACACTGACACAGTTTTATAAGGAATTTGGAGTTGGTAAACTTGGACTTCACAAGGCATTTCGTGTGGAACACCCGGAGAATTCTGATGTGGAGATCATTCCGATCACAAACATTGCTCATGTACATCTTGATGATCTTGTAGGTTATGAAGATGCAAAGAAAAAGCTGGTTGACAACACGAAAGCATTTGTAGAAGGAAAGAAAGCAAATAACTGTCTGATGTTCGGAGATGCCGGAACAGGAAAATCTTCCTCGATCAAGGCTATTTTAAATCAGTATTATGACCAGGGACTTCGTATGATCGAGGTGTATAAACACCAGTTCCAGGATCTGAATGATGTAATCGCTCAGATTAAGAATAGAAATTATAAATTCATTATTTATATGGATGATCTTTCTTTTGAAGAATTTGAAATTGAATACAAATATTTGAAAGCAGTGATCGAGGGTGGTCTGGAGAAGAAACCGAAGAATGTGTTGATCTATGCGACATCAAACCGCCGTCATCTGATCCGTGAGACATTCCGTGATAAGCAGGACAGAGATGAAGATATGCATACAAATGATACAGTACAGGAGAAGCTGTCATTGGTTGCAAGATTTGGCGTTACGATTTATTTCGGTTCACCGGATAAGAAGGCATTCCAGGAGATCGTGCGTGTACTTGCGAAAAAGAATGGAATCAATATGCCGGAAGAGCAGCTGCTTCTTGAGGCGAATGCATGGGAATTGTCTCATGGAGGTTTGTCTGGAAGAACAGCACAGCAGTTTATTGATTATCTGGCAGGACGGGAGTAATGCATTGTGTGGAAGGCTTTTAGAGTCAAACAGAGCTTGGAAAATGGAATAACAGAAGAGAAAAAACAAGAGTGGATTTCGCAAAAAGCTGATATTTGTACAGTTACTGATCGTACTTGTTGCGGTTATGCTGTTTTGTTCTGGATGTGCCGGGAAGATGAATGCAAAGAAGATTTTTCGTCAGTCTTCGGAAAATATGCAGAAAGTAACTTCTTCAGCAAATCATGTGGAGCTGGCAATTCAGATGTCTGATATTTTAAATCTGATGGAAGTAAACATGGAGATGGATCTGGAGAACACGACAGAGCCTCCGGCTGGTCATGCGAAAGGAACTGCCAGGGTGACGATCAAAGATTCTGAGGTATCTGCAGATCTGGAACTTTATCAGGTGGAGGAAGACGGAAAACAAGTGACATATAGTGGCACGAATGGATCCTGGAAGAAAGAGAGTGCAGAAGGAAGCAGCGAGAATCACCTTGGTATTGACGGAAATATTTTCGCGCAGGAAGGGAAAGCGCTTGAGTCTTTCCACCTGTCCGAGCAGGAGACAACAGTAAATGGCAAGGCATGTTATCAGTTGTATGGCGATGTAACAGGAACAGAGCTTATGGGGCTTCTTGGCAAAGAGATGGTAGAAGCATATCATTTGGTGAATCTCCCGGAGGAAGATGCAATCCGTAATTTGAAAATCCCTGTTATTTTTGACATTTACAAAGAAGAACTGCTTCCGGCGAAGATTGTTGTAGACATGAGTGATGTAATGGGAGATTTATATAAGTCTTACGGAGAGACTACGAAAGTAAATCTTTACTCGATCGTGCTTCAGTTTACGGACTATAACAAGGTGGATGAAATCCATGTTCCGGATGAAATAAAGAATTCTGCGAAATAAAAGAAACATTGCCAGAAATCCTATGGTTGATGCTATATAAAAAGAAGGAAGCTTCAGACCGGGCACATGCCGCTGAAGTCTTCCTTCTTTTTGTTATTACCACTTATTTCATATTATACAGGTTTCATATTACTCAAGTTCTTCTATATTGCTGATATCACTGTCAATCACCATGGAGTAATTTGTATAATAGACGACAAATCCAGGTTTCCCACCATTTGGTTTTTTCGACCTGTTTTTTTGCTCCACGTAGTCAATCTCAACTTTATCGGAACCACGCATGCTGGAATAATAAGCTGCAAGTCTGGCTGCTTCTTCGAATGACGGTCCGGAAGTTCATCCCCGATGTGTTTTTGCACAATGACATGGGATCCCGGAGCTTGTTTTGCATGGAACCACCAGTCGTTGCCTGTGGCGAATTTGAAGGTCAATTCTTCGTTCTGGAAGTTATTCTTGCCCACATACATATGGAAGCCATCTGATGAGATATAGTGGAATGGCTTGCTGTTAATGCGAACTTTTTGTTGCCCTTTTTTGCCGGAATAATGGCGTTTGATATAGCCAAACTGAATCATGTTCTTCCTTGAGCTGAATCAGATCATCTTCTGAGACGGCGATATCAAGGGCAGTGCTAATGGAATCCAGATGTTCCAGTTCGTCTTTTGTTTCCTGAATCTGGACGGACAGGGCTTCCCATGTACGTTTTAACTTGGCATAGCGGTCAAAATATTTGACGGAGTTTTCATGGGCGCTTAACTGGGAGTCCAGAGGTACCTGGATTTCTTCATTCGTATAATAGTTGATACATTTAAGACTTTTAGGCACCGGGTTCCAGACTGTAGCCGTAGGTGTTTAACATTTCGCCGTAAATACGGTATTTATCCTTCTTCTCAGTGTCCTTTAATTGTTTCTCCTGAAGGGCATATTTCTTACGGCATCTCTCAAGGGCTGTTGTTACAATGCGTCGAAGGTCGGAGGATCGCTGGCGGATTCTTGTAGCCGCATTGCGGGCGGCGTAATAATATCTCAGAACTTCGGAAATACTGTCGAAATCCTCCTCCTGTAATTCTCCGTAACAGGTCAGCTGAGTAGAAGAAAACTCTGTCGGTGTGCCCTCATCGGAAACAATATTCGGCTGATAGCGATGCTCAATGATATCTTCTTTTAATTTCTCAAAGGTTCGGTAAAGATGCAGCTGTTCCAGTTCTGATAAAGCTTTGGTGCTGGCACCGGAATCAATGGAAGCCCGGAAACAGAGTTCTTCGGCAATCAACGGACTGATGCCGGTAATCATTGTGTAAATCGCTTTGCCGACAGGAAGAGGCTGGGCAAGAACTTTACCGATAAAGGATGTCTCATCCACTTCCAGAGGATTCAGTTTGTGCTGGGATTTCAGCGATAAAATACTGTCTGCCTGGAAGCACTTCACGGATGGAGCTGACATTGGCAGAAAATATGTTTGATACTGTCGATAATGGTCATATCCGGCTGGCAGAAAATAATATTGCTGTGTTTGCCCATCATTCTACAATGAGTATCTTTTGCA
>ENA-OQES01000626-OQES01000626.1-human-gut-metagenome-genome-assembly--contig:-NODE-626-length-14452-cov-4.103246_pt1 | contig 14452 bp, 12 predicted proteins | sample MGYA00242798_ERZ504641 | MGnify/ENA primary metagenome ERZ504641 (study PRJEB26092, sample SAMD00036327) | human gut metagenome | host: Homo sapiens | study: EMG produced TPA metagenomics assembly of... | reverse complement strand
ATAAGGAGAACATGGAATATCATCGTGGCACCAGCTGGAAAGCCAAGCTACGTGTTGCAGTTGATAAAGCAATCTGGACTTCCATCAACTATGAGGAATTTTTACAAAAAATGCAGTTAGCCGGATACGAAGTCCGCCAAGGAAAGCATCTATCCTTCCGTGCACCGGAGCAGAAGAATTTCACTTATATGAAATCTCTTGGAAGTTATTATAGCGAAGAAAATGTCCGCATCCGTCTGGCTAAAAATCGTAGCAAAGTAAAAACTCCAAGACATCTGACCAGAGAAGCTCGCTTGTATATCAATATCTCCACTTATGTCACAACCGGAAATCGAGAAGGCTTTGAACGGTGGGCAAAACTTAATAACCTGAAAGAAGCGGCCCGCACCTTCAACTATCTTTCCGAAAACAATCTACTTAATTATGACGATTTCCAACAGCATGTTTCTGATGTTGATGCTTCTGTTAAAAGCGGCTGATCAGAGAATAACACAAATCAACAGTGAGCTGAGCACACAAAAAATCATTCAAAAGCACTGTGAATTCTTACCGTCTCTGCCGAAAAGTGATTGAAGATTGCAAATCTGCTAAAAATCCAAAAGCATACCGGACCAAACATCAGGCAGAATACCAACTCCACGATTCACTGAAAAAAAGAGCTCCAGGATCTGGGGTGTCACCAAAAATCCCAAGCTCTAATAAAATCCAGAATAGGATAGAAAATCTTGAATCTGAACAAGCTGCTACTGTCCGGGAAAAACAGGAATTGCAGAAAAAACAGAAGATACTAGATATTATCCAACAGAATTTCACAGCACTGCTCAATGCTCCTCAAATATCAAACAACGATATCAATCGTACCATTGTACCACCACTTCAACATTAATATCAGAAACGTTTTAAACCGTATAACACAAGAAAACTGATTCCACCGCAATGGATCAGTTTTCTTTAAATAATAGCTACTTCATTTTTCTCTTTTTATAGAGTCCTACAATCAAACCAAGACTAACAATCGCTATTAAAAACCATGCAACTATATTTGTTGTATCTCCGGTTTTTACCGTATTTATTATTTTCTGAATAGTATTTGGCTTATCTGGTTTTGAAGGTGTCGGATCCTTAGGCTTATCTGGATTGCTCGGTGGTGTTTCTGGTGAAAACCCATTCAGCTTTTGGCTCTATTGTTACATTATATTCTACATTCCCATTGATTTCAGATGGAATATTAACAAGGAATGGAGCCGATTCAAATTTATCTGTACCACTTTCCACATTTCCAATCTGTGCAAGCAAATAAATTCCCTCATTTAGTTCACCAAAACTCGTGCGTCCCGAAGTATCTGTTTCTTGCATTAATCCGGAAATATTATTTTCTTTCGCAAATGCAAACAATTGTCTTGCTTGTTTTCTCTTGCTTCTGCACTGGTATCTTGTAACGATATACCTGAATCTTTAAAACCATCTTTCCAGACCAGCTCATCATTTTTCATATATTGAATTGGAAATATCGAGAACTCTGCTCCGGAAAGAGTCACTTCTTTATCTGAGCTATTTCTCCCCTTGTAAATAATTTGAATGCTTCCTGTTCTGCTTCCTGCTTCAGCATGGATTGTTGAAATATCTATAAAACTACCGACAAGAAAAAATGCAAAACGAATAAAAATAATGTGAATACTTCTTATCTTCTTTCTCACCTTACTTTCCTCCTTTTTCTATCTCGTATACTATAAATTATAGCTATCATCAGCCCTATAAAAATTACTATAATTGTTACAATCAGCACTTTAGCAGTAAAAGATAACTCTGGTTTTATATTTGTATCAGGCTCTTGCTTTGTTGCCTCTTCATAAGGTATTCTCTCTCCACGAACTAAAAGTCTATGTGTGTTGATTGCAAATGGTGTACAAGTAACAAGTGTTGCATAATCCTTACCTGGTTCAATGGACAAGCTATCTGTCTCTTGTGGCAAAACCGTTAATATCTGATCAATCTGATATGCCAGTGTTTCATCTAAGACTTTAATGTGAAAAAATATCCCCTACTTCCAGTTTATCCATATTGGTAAATAGTGATTTTTGTCGGAAGACCTCTATGTCCGGTCAGAACTGTATGTGTACTTTCTCCACCAACTGGAAGAGATGTAACCCCCAAAAATGTCCGACACCTGCCTGTAACACAGCTTCACTTGTTCCATGATAGATTGGAAGTTCTACATTAATCTTAGGAATACGAATGTATCCCATCATTCCAGAACCATCTACGTTTAACAGGCTCTCATAGCGAGCATCTATTTCCACATCTTCCTGCGAAAATGGATCAATCAAATCAATATTTCCCAGCATTTCCTTATTATATGCCCTCGCCTCTTCCAACATCTGCTCTTTTTCTGCCTTACTTAACTTTACGCTTTCCTCATCATAATAGGATACAACTTTGGAACCATTCTTTTCGTTCAGATAACTACTAAACGTTGGATATAACAATACGGAGAATGCAACCAAAAGCACAATCAGACGAATAATATCTTTTATTGTTACCTTCATTTTTTTCTTCTTACTCTTCATTTCATTCTCCCTGTTGTTATACTTGGAATTGCGGTTACCTCCCGTGGAAGATAACCGCTCATCCCTTAAATATTATCTTATATCTCTAGCAAAATTATTATGCTTCTTTTCTTTTGTCACGGATGAAGCTTACTGCTACACCGAATACAAGAAGAGCTGCGATTACAGAAAATGCAATTGCTCCACGTCCACCAGTGGATGGAAGGATGGAACCAGTGCTGTTTTCGATGTCGATGATTTTATCAGTTTCTTCTACATCATCTTTAGAAACAGTCCATTCTGTGTCTCCAGTTTTTGTAATTGTAACTTTAATTGGAGCTGACAGCTTGTTATAACCATCTGGTGCCTGTGTTTCTTCCAAATAATAAATTCCTGCTGCTAGACCGTTAATGTGTAAGTTGTATCCCTGTTCATCAATTTTATTTGCAACTGTTACCATTTCGTCAATTGCATCTTCTGCACTTTGATTAGCTGCATAAGTATATTTGCCGTCAGTATTTTCTACATCTTTTGTTACTTTGATTACTTTATTTTTATCGATGTTACCATCTGTAGTTGAAGCATACAGCTTAAAGTGTGCCCCTGCTAACATAGTATCTTTTGTGTCTGTTTTCTTTACATCCAGTGGATATGTAGGTGTTACAACTTCAGACGGCTTTGTTGTTCCTGTTTCCTCTGTACCTGGTTTATTGCTATACTCTAATGTCGCACTATTCTTTGTTTCAACAATAGCATTTTTATTTACTTTTGCTTGATAAGTAACTTTGATTTCAGCTCCTGTATCAGCTGTTTTCACTTTTTCAGATAAGTCAATTGTCATCTTTCTTGCGTTATCCTTAGAAATTACACCTACTACATCATCATAAGCTGTTTCTCCAATTTTAACTGTTACAACAACGTTTCCTGTTTCATTTTTCACAAAATCCAAACCATCTGTTAATGTATCGTGGATTTTATATACGTAATTACTATAACCTGTCATATCAGGAACCTGTCCTGTAATTGTATAAGTTACAGTCTGTCCTACATAAACTGTAGTTGCATCATTATCTGCTGTTTTTCGTAATATCTGGTGCTTGAGTTTTTCAAGTTCACTGTTGCTGTTGCTCCGACTACTGGAACTAATGAAGACTGAATTTCTTTTGTACCAGTCTGGCAAACCAGATAGTAACCAAAGTCTAACCCATCAACATTAAAAGTTGTATCTGTTGCATCTTTACCAAATGATTTAAGTACTTGTTTCCTTAATCATTTGGTCTGGATGTTCTTTATTATACTTTAATAATTCTTTTGTGAAGTCATTTGCAAATTTCTGCGTATTCGTTCCATTATTAGTATCTGTAGCTTTCTTCACTGCGTCATAATATCCCTGATCTGTTTTCATCAGTGAAACCATCACCTAAAACTTGATCCAAAATTGGTGTGTACAGACTATTTACTTTGTAACCATAATTAGAACCGCTGACTGTCATATCAAATAATTTGTAGATATTAACTGTCTGATTTGCTAATGTCTGTCCATCTTTTTACATTTACTGTAAGTGTTCCTTTTGTTGCTCCTTCTGCGGCAAATGCTGTGACAGACATAGCCATCATCATAATCACTGCCAGCATTAATGCCATGATTTTTTTCATTCTCTTCATGTCCTTTATCTCCTTTTCTTGAGAATTTTTCTTTTATAGTTTTTCTGCTTTTTTATTTTCCTTGCATTTTTTATATCTCATTACGAAATATACCAGGAAAAGCAGAACAGCTATCAGGTAAATCAAATAGCTTCCGTATCCTCCGGTATCCGGAAGACCTGGGAAATGTCTATTAGTTATTGTGAAGGTAAATCCATCTTGCGATTTATCTATCGTTGTTGTATAACCATCCACTTTTGCTTCTGTGATGGAATACGTGTAATAATAAATTTCATCTCCATCTGTCTTATATGCCGGGAGTTCCTTTATCACCTCCTGCCATTTAGATTTATCGATGGAACCTTCTATTTTGTAACTCTCGTAACGTGGAACTGTTTCTGTCTTTTCATTTCCTGTCTTATCTTTCCAGGTACGTGATATTGTTACCGTAATACTGTTTGGTCTTGAATTATCAAAATTGTTTAAATCCTTCCAAACTTTATTGATCGTCAGCTTGATGTTCTTATCACATGGATCCTGTGACTCGGATGGTTCCGGTGTATCACTATCTCCTGTGTTCAGTGTTGTTTTTGTATCTGACATCAATACTGCTTTTGCTGGTGATTCATAAGCTTTAAGCTCTGCTGTCGTAGACGAAGTATCATCTGTCAGCTTTGCATTTTGCAAAGTTTCATAGCTTTTTATCGAATTCATATGACCCAGCGTGTAAATATCCCATCCACTGGAAGTATCTTTTTCATAGCTTAGATTCAGCTTGTCTGAACCCTTTTTGATTTGATCCAGCGCTACATCCAGCTTTCTGTAAATACGGTAATTATTATTCTCGCCTTCCACCTTCTCCTGTGTGTTAGCTTCATATACAGAATCCAACTTACTCTTTCCGCTAAATGGTCCAACAAGATCTTTGGTTCCACGAACCACATCACAGTAATACATGTTGTTGTTCTTCAAAAGTCCTTCATCGTTGAATCCAACAAAGCCACCACTTCGTCCGTCTTTAGCATCACCATCATTGTTATTTCCTGCTCCACCGGCATAGACATCATATCCTTGACTGACACCGTAGACATTACTATCTGTGATTTTTGTTCGATTCGCCTTGATCAGACTCACACTGATATTGGATTTGGCATCATTATCATTCAACAATCCATTTTCGTCGCATCGAAGTTTGATGGATGAATCTCCAATCGTAATAATTGCAAGATCTGTCTCCTGGTTGTTATCTGTTGACTTCTTCGAAAGTCCCACAGAGATATCCAATCCAAGCAGATTTACGTGAAGCAGTTTGCCATCATACAGCGCATCCACTTTGATAATTCCAAGATTGATCTTCAGAAGATTGGAATCCTGGATTTTATCCAGATATAATGCTTTTACAAGTCGATTAACAACCGAGAATATTACATTCACTGCTCCAGAATCCAACTTCAAATCTGCAAGATAAGCGAAACTTGTTCGTCCTGCAAATCCGCCGGCTGTTCCACCTGACGCTACCTGTTTCAGTCCAATTTTCTGGTTCGTCTTGTCACCTGCTGTACAATTCGACATTCTTGCAAGATTGGCATATCCGATAAATCCTCCGGCAATCTGCTCATCTCCATTTGTACTCTGCACAGTGTAACCCTCATCACTTCCTGTAACTGCACAGTCATCAATGTGAGAACCAAAAATGTCCATAACTCCAAGAGCACCACCAAGCAACTGTCCTGTATTGTCTCCAATAACGTCTATCTTGTCTGCCTTAACTACTCCGCTCTTTCCAGAATAGCCGACAAATCCTCCGACACTATTTAAACCTCTTACATTGCTTAATTCTGTTACTTTACTGTTTTTCACAGAACCATTTAGCAATGAGCCGGCAAAACCTCCGGCTGTTCCGCTATATGTAACCTGGTTGTTCTGTCCGGATTTTATCGCTGTGTTTGCGCTGACACTTAAACCAGCATCCTTACTTCCGCTTACAGTTCCGTAATATACATAACTTCTAAACGCATCCAGCACATCGGTTCTTCCAAGCTTTAATAATTTATCAAGAAGCGAGGTATCATTTCCTGCACTGATATTGGCAACTCCGGCTACGTCAGCAACACCGAAGCATCCTCCGGCATATTCACCTGCGACTACGGAACGGATATTCTGTACAGAAACTCCTGCCTCTTCCGTATCCTTCTTACCTTCCGTATCCTTCTTACCGAGTACAGTTCCTTCCAGATTTCCGGCAAATCCTCCTGCCGCTTTTGCATAAGAAGTATTATTACTTCCATTTGTATAAGCACCATTTACGATGATTCCCCAGTCATCCCAGGATTCCACATCTGCATAACAGATCGTTGCGACTGTAGCATTTAATACTTTTATCAAATCTGCTGGTGTACTTAACAGTTTATTCAGAAGCTGGCTGAGCAATCCTTCTCCTGCAGTTGGATTCAGTGTTGCTACACTCCCTGGTCTAGAGCTTCCGACAAATCCTCCGACATAGCTTCTTCCGTCAACTCGTCTCAGCTTTGTGACCTTGCAGCGTGCATCATTTTCGCCCCAGATCTGTCCACCTATCAGTTTTCCTACATAACCTCCGGCATAACCGCAGGTATCCTTGTCATCTACACCTTCTGACTGGACAATCAGTCCACTCTGATAACCCTCTACCGAAGATTTCTTGATTACCGGCACAAAGACATTAAGTACCTGCAGCATTTGTCCTAATTGCAGATTAAGACCAAGGATATCAACTCCTCCAAGCTTTGCTGCTCCGCCGTTTATCATTTCTCCTGCAAAACCACCGGCGCATCGAAGCCCTTTAATTGTCTTCGCCTGATAAGCCTGTCCATTTGTAATAGTTCCAGTCTGCATCGAACCAACATAGCCACCGGCTGCACCGCCATTCGCCAGTTTTATTTCATCCCGGTAATTTTCTCTTCCTGCGACAACATTGTATCCATATATATATTTCCCAATGATCGCATCAAGTTCTTTTTGACTGTTTACTTTACCATTCTCTGCAAGATCACTTCCGTAACCTTTATATTTACCAACAAATTCTACCCAATCATTCCAAGTTTTATAATCCATCTGGGCAAGTGGTCCGTAAACTGCCGTATTTTCTTCCGTCGGATAGACGACGCTGAGAGCTCCAAGGATGTTATTTACTTTTACCAGTCCCCATAATAAGGACAGATTTCCGGTACTTGCCGTATCGGCTGACTCCATAAGACCTGTGAAACCACCTGCAATTTCTTCTCCGTATACCGAACGGATTCTTACTGCTTTACAAGTACTTGTTGGTTCGGTATATTCATTACCTTTCCAATTCTTTGTATTGTTTCCCCAGATGTGACCGCCTTCATTATGTCCTGCATACCCTCCGGCCATACCTCGTTGTACCTGCTTTGTGGAGGCCGCATCTGCACGAACTGCACCACCACAAGGAATACATGTTGTGGAACTGTTTCTGATTGTCGGCACAAAGTCCTCAGCAACAGATGCTAATGCACTTTCTACATCCACAAGTCCTTTTAAAATACTTGCATTTCCTAGTACATTTGCCACATTTCCTGGCTGCAAGTCTCCCACATAACCACCGGCTGTAATCTGGCCAATGATATATGAGAAGTTATTTGCGTTGGAATTCTGAATGTGTCCACCGGAAATCTTTCCGGCAAAACCACCTGCATCACCAAGTATGTCATTTGCTGATGCATCGGATGCTGTATTTTTCCAAGTTGCTTTTACTGCAAAACCTCCAACATCTCCTGTAACATTCGAATGTTCTATTGTAGAAACAACGACATTCAATGCATCCAGCACATGCTTGATTCCTATCGAGTTGCCAAGTACACTCAAACCTTTTCCAACGGAAGCTGCAGAACCGATATCCATATATCCGATATATCCACCTGCATATCTTGCACCCGTTACTGCATATGTACTATCCTGTCCAAAATAATTTGAACTATCTTCACCCTCTAAATCTTTAGGAGGTGTTACCTTTGTATGTTTTAAATTTGTTACATCACAATGACTAACTTGAACTCCACTGCCATAACCAATAAAGCCACCAGCACTACCAGAATTCGTATCATCCGATTTGATTTTATTAGCCGTAACCGTAAATCCATTATCGGATTTAACTCCTGCATACTGTACATATGGAATGTAAGCATTAATCAGGTTCAGTAAATCTCCGACATTAATATTCAGACCTGTGATTCCTCCAAGAATGCTGATTCCACCTCCAGCATCTGCCAATGCTCCGGAGTAAACATTTCCGCCAAAGCCTCCGGCATAAGACTGCCCGTTTACATGATCCAAATTATAGACAGAATAATAGTTACCTTCTCCTGCGCCCTGGTTGTTAACCGTTCCACTCTGGAAGTTTCCGGCAAAACCGCCTGCTGTATCTGCAGCAACTCCACCTTTATCAACATAAGTAACCGTGCACTCTGTATAAGAAGGAAGCAAGTACGTGACAGCACCTAACAACTTATTTGCATTTAGCAAAGCCTTGACATCCGCTTCACCAGCTACATCTGCAAGACCTCCGGTCTGTGAAGAACCTACAAATCCTCCTGCAAAACCATCTGTATCATTTGCTGTTACTTCTTTTAAATTTTTTGCACATCAGACTTAATGATCTCACAGCTGTTACTCTTTCCGATGAAACCACCGGCTGTGTAATCCATTACTTCGCCGTTGGAATTTGTACCTGTTGCTTGTACAGTCATGCCTCCTGCGATGCCATTTACATGAGCTTCGTTGATTTTGACTCTGACGCCTTCTGCCACAGAAAGCAGGTTTTCTACTTTCAGCAAGTTGTTTAGTCCTAACAGATTCAAAGTCAGTCCGTTTCCACCTGCCAGATCTCCTGGACCTGCACAACCAGCAAAACCACCGACTCTGTTTTTTGCTGTAACAGATTTTACCTGATTTAATGTTACAGTATCCACATCTCCACCAACAGCCTCACCAAGCGCTCCGCCGGCATAATTTTCTTTTGCTTCAACTGTATATCCATCATTTACTCCCGTCACCGTTACATGATGCACAGTAAATCCAAGGAAGTTTCCGATTCCAAGCGTATTATTTAAAAGCCCTGTAACATTTGCTGTTGTTACGCTTCCTGCAATACCACCGACACGATTTTCTCCTGCCGTAACTGTTTTTAATCCTGTGAGCACATTATCTCTTTGGGCTACACTGCTCGCATCTCCTCCGCCATGTTTCCAATACGGAAGTTTATTTAAATATTCGGAACTGGATTCTGCAATATAGACGCCATCACCGCCACCAAGAATACCACCGGAATAGCTCTTACCAGCCTCAACTGAAACTGATGAACAATCCATGTTACATCCCAGGATTGCTGATGGTGCAATTCCTACAAGTGACAAGAGCATACCTGCTTTTTCCGGATTACTCGACAAAAGACCTGTCAACAAGTCTTTCACTGTTGTTAAAAGGCTTGCATCCTTGACTTCTTTATTTCCAAGGTTTGTAATCCATCCAACTGTTGAAATACCACTCACACCACCGGCATAACTTCCGCTTGCTTTAACTGCAATGCTTCCGCTCACTCCGCAATTGACTGCATAGCTGTTTGTCTGTGCTCCTACAATACCACCTTGATAATTTTCACCAGATACTGAGACATTACATCCTGTCAGATTGCAATTTAACAAGATACTCTGTGGCTGCATTACTCGAATAAGTTCAACACCTACATCACTTAACAAACCTCGGATTTCTGCATCTCTGCTGATTCCTGCAAATCCTCCGCCGTATTCTTTTGCCGTTACAGAATAACTACTGTTTTTCACGGAGCAGTCAAAGATTCTTGTTCCTACCTGCTGTCCTACAAAACCACCTGCATAATCTTTATCCGCAGCTCCGATAGTTCCTGCCAGATTCTCTACATGACAGTATTTGATATTTACATTTTTGTATCCAGTAGGGATTAAACTACCAACCGGCAATGCATTGTCCAGAAGAATTGTGATCAAATCTCCAAGCCCAAGTCCCGGAATTGCATTTAACAATGATGATAATGCATTCACCGTTACTCCAAGAGCTTTTGACAATCCGTCATACTCTGTTACACCTTCTGTATAACCGACAAACCCACCAGTACGATCATTAATATTCGAAACACTGACTTTTCCTGTCACATCACAGTTTTCAATGGAAACATCACCCACTAGCCTTCCGGCGAATGCACCTGCTGCATAAATCGTCGGATCCTTTGCTCTTGCATTTAAAAGTGCTGATAATGTATCTTGCAAATTCAGTTTTACGCTTCCAAATGATAAAACTCCTACTAATAAATCAACTACACCACCTACAAGCCATCCAAGTCCCGATGTAAGTCCACTTATTATGGTCTGTGTATTTTTATGTTTATTCGTGTTATTTTGTACATTTACATTTTGTAATTCCAGGTTTGATACGGAAACCGTTCCGGCGCTGACACCAATGTTGTTTACATTCACCTCATTCGTAATTGTTCCAAAAAATCCAATTCCTATATACTTAGAACCATCCATTTCTTCTGTCTGGTTCACATTCACATTAGAAATTACAGGTTTTCCAGTTGCCAAAATAGAATTTCCATCCGTAAGTGTCGCCTGTCCATCTGCTAACTTTGCACCTTTGATGTCCCCCGACACCATAAGCGGTGTCCACAGATCATCTTCTTTATTTGAGTTCACACCATCCTTGGATAAGTCAATATCTCGAAAAATGATGTAATTTGCATTGGATGAATATTTTAAACCACCATATTCTTGCTTTAACTTCATCAGACTCGCTGTTTCATTGTCAGGTAACCCTTGGTCGTTAACGCCACATAAACTACCAGTTCCTACTGTAAGACCACCCAATAATGTCCCTAACAGTCCACCTACTCCCTTCAACAGACCCGTAACAATATCATCGCTTGTCAAATCGACATCTGCCAGCTTATACTTACCATTATCTTTATAATATAGATACGAGTTATCACCTTTCACTGTATCTGGCTTTTGTTGGAATCCAGAAAGATGGGTAGTTGCCCCTTCTGCAGCAACAGCATCAAGTCCAAGATCCGCATCGCCTGGATAGTATGGTGTGTAGAAAGGCTTTCCGCCAAGTAATCCGCTTACTAACCCCTGACGGTAATAAACATACAGTCTCGGAGTTACGCTCTTATTGCTTCCAATCGCCCGCAACTGTGACTCATTTCCGATCAGAATATATTTCTTCCCAGAAACTTCTACATATAACTGCCCTGGTTTTGTTCTTCCATCTGCATGTTCACCATCTAGCCACTGAACTCCATTCGCTGATTTTTCTGTCAATTGATCTGCAACCAGTTCCGGCTTATCCGAATTAAACTTCTGCGATAACACATAATTATGAGACTTACTATAAGTCAGATACTCCTGATCTTCTCCATCCGGATAAATCATCTGCCCCATACCAAACTGTGGTGCATCATAATCCATCGACATAACTGGTTCTGTTTCAGATTCTTCCTGTGCAAGCACCATTAACTGATATGGATTATATATGTAAATCGTGTCCGTTTCCTTATCATACAGCGTTGGTGTTTCGTTTTCTTCTACTTCCGTACCTGTGATAGTTCCGGTAAATGAATCCGGTACTAACCACATCTGTTCCGAGTTCATCTGGATGTCATTCATCAAAATGTACTGAGCATCTGCACCGTATTTCAGCTCTGTGCCTTCACTCTTTACTACATCTCCAGAACCAATCTTTCCGTCCTTATCACCCGTGTAAACATAAGCATCTGAACCAATCTGTTTTAACTGTTCATAATTATAAATGCATATTTTACTATCCTTATAATAAGCATCTATATTATCTGTTGATTCTGCTTTAACATTTCCACCGGAAGATTCCGATTCGTTATTCTTTGAGTTTTCATTTGTTTCCTCCGATATCGAAGATTCGGACTCCGTGGTGCCATTTATTTCATCTGAAACTGAGGATTCGGTTGATGCTTCATCATTACTCATATTGGTTTCATCAGAAAGGGCCACTTGACTCGTGTTGGTACCTGATGGATTCAGATCTGCCGCATCCGCAATATTCACTTGAGAAAATAAGATAGCCATACATAGTATTACTGCGATAATTCTGTTCTCTATCCTTCTTTTTTTCTTCATATCTGGACCTCTAATCGGAATAAAAATTCCTACCATTTACTCAATATTGCATTCTAATATCTAGAATGATTTTTTAGCATAAAATAACTAATTTTATTATAATATCCGTTAAAATTTCTTTCATTTTCATCAAATACCTACTGAGCTTTTTCCTTACTCTTCTCTGTTTGATTCTACTTTCTGCACCCACTCTTTTTGCATAGCCGCAGCAAAAAAACATTGAAGCAATTTCATGGAAAACGCTCCACATTCAGCATTTTACAATCATCCTTACCGCCTCGGCATGTTTCAGTTTTCGTTTATATGGTCGCTCACTGACCAAAGCATCATAGGCATCCACCAAACCGACCACCTGAGCACAAAGCGGAATCTGATCTCCCTTTAAACCGTCCGGATATCCAGAGCCATCAAATCTCTCATGGTGATGTCGGCAGATTTCATAGCTGTACTTATTCAATTTCTCTGTTGTCATACCATTCGGAAATCTCAATGTCATCTCTGCACCGGTAATTGGATGCTGCTTCACGACTTCCATCTCGTCTATCGTTAATTTCCCATTTTTATTCAATATTTCTATCGGTACCCGGATTTTACCAATATCATGGATTGGTGCCAGGTGTGATACATTTTCAATCTCTTCTTCGGTAATTCCATATTCCGGATAATTTTTCTGCAGTTGGCGATAAACCTGCTCCGTATAAAAATCTAATATCATCCTGATGTTCCGTTTCCACCAGATTATTGTGATTCAATACCGCAACAAGCAAAGAAACCATATCCCAATACTGTTTCGTGATATTCTTTTCTTTCTTCCGCAATTCCTGTTCCATATTAACAATCGTATCTGGAATGACCTTCGCATTATGTAATGTGAGAATGGCAATATTCTCCGTCTCATCTACATATCTTTTTGGCTTCCATCCAAATATAAGAATCTGCTTCATTATCACATATTCTGCGGTAGGACATATCATCTTCCATACAGCCGTCTACTAAGTGTTCCGTAAGCTTTTCGCTTGTCAAAAATCGTCTTAACTTCTGGCGATCCTGTTCATATACATATTGTTCTGTGTACTTCCTTATAAACTCATCATAGGTAGCTGAATCACTTACTTTATCATAGACTTCATGTACGTGGGAATAAATACATTCATATGTTTGATCCTTTAAATTCAATTTTATAACTACATAAAACGTCCAAAATATTCATCTTTGCCCGGTTGAATAATATCTGATATTTTCACATTTTCCAGCCTGTTATTATAAGTGTTCTGCAGATCCAGTAACACCTTATGTACCTTGCAGCAATCTGAATAATTTCTGGAACAGTATCCGTCCTTCTCCAGACATCTGCTAATTGCCATTGTTGACTCTGTACAGTTAATAACGTCCATAAGAGAAATTTCTTCCGGTCGTTTTTCCAGCATATAGCCTCCATTCGATCCCTCTGCCGCTTTAACAATTTCTTTTCTTTAATTGCTTTGTTATTTTAGGAATGTAACTTGCCGGAATATTTAATTCACGAGATAGTTCTGCTGTAGTTATTACCTTATTTTCTGATGCTAGATAACATACGATTCTAATGGCATAATCCGTTGTATTTGTAAGCTGCATAATGTCACCCTCTCTATCCGTCCCCAATAATGATTTTTATCCTGAACATTTTTCTTGTTTCTTTCATTGTAAAAATGGAAGAATCATACTTTCAGGTTCTTCACTTCACAAGCACAATTCTTCCTTTTTCGCCTTAATGATATTTTGCTTTTTCACTTTTCTGAAAAAGTACCTTTGCTCCAATGCCAATCAGTAAAACCACAATTCAGCATCATAATCCAGCTATTATTCTGAATATTTCTTCCGGTTACGGGCGGTGCCACGGTTGATGTATTTGTAAATTGGATATCTTCCGTTCCTGTTGCTGCCATTGTAAATGATGCTGCTTCTCCAACGGTTTTCGATCCACCATTTATCGAGTATGACACCTCGAAGTTTGTTCCCGGTGCTGTCTCCGTAACGGTATATGTCCATCCTGTCGGTAAGCAACTGATATCTACAGATTCATCTTTTTTCCAATGTAAA
>ENA-OQES01000625-OQES01000625.1-human-gut-metagenome-genome-assembly--contig:-NODE-625-length-14469-cov-3.066239_pt1 | contig 14469 bp, 14 predicted proteins | sample MGYA00242798_ERZ504641 | MGnify/ENA primary metagenome ERZ504641 (study PRJEB26092, sample SAMD00036327) | human gut metagenome | host: Homo sapiens | study: EMG produced TPA metagenomics assembly of... | reverse complement strand
ACGCAGATATACGTCTAAAATCACATATACAGCAAAAGGTATTACTGCTGATGGAAAAAACTATCATTCCTATAATCAATTTAGGATTATCTTGTGGTACACAAGTGCTTATAACTGCTGAAGGTGATGATGAACAAGAAGCTATTAAAGCTTTGAGTGAACTTGTAAATAATCGTTTTGGTGAGCATCAATAATAATATTTATAACACAAATATATTAAGAAGTTAAGAGTTGTCTTCGCTCTGAAATTATGCTAATATATCTTATACAATTTAATGTTTTGTAAAAGACAATGAAAAAGAGAGTATAGATATAATTGAGTTGTGCAGAGAGAAAATTTATAGCTGAAAAATTTTCCAACCCAGTATCTAGAAAGTAGCTTTGGAGTCCTCATACCGAAATAATATTAAGTATGAGCGCAGATACAGCGTTATGTAATGAAGTTTTATCTGAATTTTATGTAGTTAATTTATAAATTTAGATAAAAAAAAGTTAGGTGGTACCGCGAAGATATCTCTTTCGTCCTTTTATGAGGAATGAAAGAGATTTTTTTGTGTAATTTTGCCTGATTTAATTGAATAACTTTAGTTTTTGATGTGAAAAATTAGGAGGTATTTTTTGATGGAAGAAACAAATATTCCAAAGGTTTATGACCCTGCAATCTTTTGAAAAAAAACTGGTATCAATAATTGGGAAGAAAATAAATTATTCCATGCAGAAGTAGATGAAACTAAAAAACCATTTAGCATTGTAATGCCACCACCGAAATGTAACAGGTCAGCTTCATATGGGACATGCTATGGATAATACTTTGCAAGATATTTTAATTCGTTTTAGAAGAATGCAAGGATATAACACTTTATGGATGCCTGGTACTGACCATGCAGGTATAGCAACTCAAGCAAAAGTAGATGCACAGCTTCGTGAACAAGGTGTATCTCGTTATGATATTGGTAGAGAAAAATTCTTAGAACATGCTTGGGCATGGAAAGAAAAATATGGCAATCGCATAAAATATCAAATTCGTACACTTGGTTCTTCTTGTGATTGGGATAGAGAACGTTTCACTATGGACGAAGGTTGCTCTCATGCTGTTCGTGAAGTATTTGTACAATTATATAAAAAAGGTTTAATTTATCAAGGTAAACGTATAACTAACTGGTGCCCACACTGTAATACGGCACTTAGCGATATTGAAGTAGAACATCAAAATGAACAAGGTCATTTATATCATTTAAAATATCAAGTTGAAGGCGAAGATAGATTTGTAGAAATCGCTACAACTCGTCCTGAAACTATGTTTGGTGATACTGGCGTAGCTGTTCACCCTGATGATGAACGCTATAGCGATTTAGTAGGTAAAACTTTGATTTTACCAATCGTTGGTCGTCGTATACCACTTTTTGCTGATAGTTATGTAGACCCACAATTTGGTACTGGTGCAGTAAAAGTAACACCAGCTCATGACCCTAATGACTTTGATATGGGTGCTCGCCATAATTTAGAACAGATTGTAGTAATTAACAATGATGGTACAATGGCAGAAAATACTGGTAAATATGCTGGTCTTGATCGTTATGAATGCCGTAAACAATTAATCGAAGATTTAAAACAACAAGGTTATTTAATCAGCATTGAAGAACATGAACATGCAGTAGGTCATTGTTCTCGTTGCTCTACAACTGTAGAACCACTTGTATCTAAACAGTGGTTTGTAAAAATGGAATCTTTGGCAAAACCTGCAGCTGAAGCTGTAAAATCTGGCAAAATTAAATTTGTTCCAGAAAGATTTTCTAAAATCTATTGCAATTGGTTAGATAATATACGCGATTGGTGTATCTCTCGTCAGCTCTGGTGGGGTCATCGTATTCCAGCATGGTATTGTGATGATTGCGGTGCAACTATCGTAGAAAATGAAGATGTAACAGTTTGTCCTCATTGTGGTAGCAAACATATTCATCAAGATGAAGATGTACTTGATACATGGTTTAGCTCTGGTCTTTGGCCATTTGAAACTATGGGTTGGCCAGAACAAACAGCAGAATTAAAACAATTCTATCCAACAAGTGTACTTGTTACAGGATATGACATTATCTTCTTCTGGGTAGCTCGTATGGTAATGATGGGCTTAGAGTTCGGTAAAGATATTCCATTTAAACATGTATTTATTCATGGTCTTGTACGTGATAGTCAAGGTCGTAAAATGAGTAAATCCTTAGGTAATGGTATTGATCCTGTTGAAGTAATTGAAAAATATGGTGCAGATACACTTCGCTTTATGCTCATCACAGGTAATACACCTGGTAATGATATGCGCTTTTTATTGGGAACGTGTAGAATCTGCTCGTAATTTCGCTAATAAATTATGGAATGCTTCTCGTTTCATGCTCATGAATCTTGAAGGTTTTGATAAAACTTTTGTTCCAGAAGCTAGCGACTATACTTTAGCTGATAAATGGATTTTAAGCCGTTATGCTAAAACTGCTATCAGCATTACTGAAAATCTAGAAAAATTTGAATTAGGTGAAGCTGGTCGTTCTTTATATGACTTCATTTGGTACATGCACAAAAGCGCCCCGTCATCCTTGAGAAACAGTTGGAGATCATTAGGAAAGAACCTGATAACGGGGATGCATTAAAGTTTCTATGCCAATACTATTTAAATAAAGGAGATTATTCCAAAACCATCACTTACGCCGAGATTATGAAAAACGTAGCGGACAAGACTAAAAATCCTCTACTCCAACTCTATTCATATATCTACCAAGCACAAGCACAAATGATGAGCGGACGGGAAAAAATAGCCGAAAAAAAACTTGAACCTTTCTCTTGAACTAGCAACCAAACTGAATAATGACTCCACCCTTTGTTCCGTCTATGGTAGTCTCGGACTCTACTCTGCAAATATTGAAACCGATTATTACCGTGCCATACGATGGCTTTATAAAGGTATCCAGTTGGCACAACAAAATAATTTCCAACAACAACAATACGCTTTGCTTTTAGGCAATTTAGCAAACATCTATTACCTCCAAAAAAGATACAGCCGGTATCAAATACGCATTAGAATGTTATGAATTAGGACACAGTATGCGTAATCCATACATCATTTATTCCGGTGCAGTAAATTCTGCCTATATGTAATTTTTTAATGAAACAGAATGAGGAAGCAATGAAATATATACATGAAGCCGAAACATTGATGCTGGAAAATGATTTCTACGACCAAGCCCATACCTACAATCTCTTTGGCAATATATTATATGATATGGGTGAATATGCCCAGGCCTTGGAATATTACAAAAAGCCATGAAGGACAAACAGGCGGCACAAACTTCCTCTATTGTCTATGCCCATTTGGGATATGCACGTATACTAATGCAGCAAAACAAACAACTAGAAGCTATTTTATTGTTAAAACAAGGAATAGCTATTTCTTATGCACGCGTCAACGCCATCCATCGCAATGAACTATACGAAAATCTGTCCACCTGCTATGAGCAATTGCACCAATATCATGACGCACTGAAATATTATAAAATATTCCGTTTGGAAAACGACAGTCTTTTTCAACAAGGACAAAGAAAGAGATTTAAGTGAAATGCGATTCAAATACGACTCTGAGCGGCAGGAAAATTTGATAAAACAAAGCAAACTGGATGTAATGCAGAAAGAACAGCGTATACAACAACAGACATTTATTCTTATTATCATTGTGATTGTTCTAGGATTGCTTTATTACCTCTACCACCGTAAAAACAAACTTTATTTAAGTATAGTCAAGCAAAATCAAGAAGCAATCAAAAGAGAAACGGAACTGAATCGCCGTATAAAAGAATTGGAAACCAATGCCCCCTCCATGGTTTCTACTTCCGAAAAATATGCTTCCTCCTCACTCACCGACGAGAAAAGTTTAGAACTTTTCCGTACATTAGAGCGTATTATGAGAGAAGAAAAAATTTACAAAGACAATTTTATAACAAAAGACAAAGTAGCAGAAATATTAGGAACTAACCGTACTTATCTATCACGTATCATCAATGAACAATCCAAACTATCCTTCACTCATTTATGTAAACCGTTTCCGTATTGAAGAAGCTTATCCGTCTATTATCCGACCCCAATAACGAAACTCCGCTGAAAGCCATTTCTACAGAGCTGGGATTTAACTCCATTTCCACCTTTTATAACCTTTTCCAATCCTCAGTGGGAATGACTCCCTCCCAATATAGGAACAAAGTTATGGAACTTCAAAAAGAGCAATAGGTTATCTTTTTGCTCTTTTTTTTGATTCTGAAAACAGCAATTGCCGATATTAATATAGGTATAAAGAGGCATATCTAAGATATTATCCCTTACTTTGCGGTATGAACATTAATCCAAATTTAAATAATACGTAATGAAAAAGAAGTTTTTTTAAGTTGCCTCTTAATCGTTATGGCATTGCTTCCGGCAGTTGCCCAGATTCAAGATCCGGTACAATTCAAAACCGAGTTAAAGACGATTTCCGATACGGAAGCACAAATAGTATTCACTGGTAAGATTGATGCCGGATGGCACGTTTATTCCACTGATCTTCCTTCGGGAGGTCCTATCTCCGCAACTTTCAACGTAGACAAGATAGAAGGAGTAGAATTAGTAGGAAAGCTCACTCCACAAGGTAAAGAAATTGAAAACTTCGACAAGGTGTTTGAAATGAAATTACGTTACTTTGAGAACACTGCCATTTTCATTCAGAAACTAAAAATAACGGGCGCTACCTATATGATAGAAGGTTATATGGAATTCGGTGCCTGCAACGATGAAAACTGTCTGCCTCCTACTGAAGTTTCTTTCTCTTTCTCCGGAAAAGGAGTTGCCGCTGCCACTACAAGCAAGACTACTGAACCTGCAAAAACAGAAACAGCCATAACGGAAGTTCCTGTAGCGGAAACAGCTACTGCAACTACCGCAACAGATAGTGCTACAACTGCCGCCCTGATCGGCAATGACACTGCTGTCCAAGATTATTGGACTCCGGTTATCCAAGAGCTGAACGCATTTGGCGAAACGACATCACAACAAGACCGTTCATGGATTTACATCTTCTTTGCCGGGTTTATCGGTGGATTACTTGCCTTATTTACGCCCTGTGTATGGCCTATCATCCCAATGACGGTAAGTTTCTTTTTGAAAACGTAGCAAAGACAAAAATGAAAGGAATCCGTGATGCATGGACATATGGTGCTTCTATCGTAGTGATCTATGTATTATTAGGTCTTGCCATAACCTTGATATTCGGTGCCAGTGCCTTGAATGCACTTTCCACAAATGCTATTTTTGAACATATTCTTCTGCTTGATGCTAATTGTGTTTGCAGCCTCTTTCTTTGGAGCATTCGAACTTACTCTTCCTTCAAAATGGAGCAATGCAGTAGACAGTAAAGCGGAACAGACCAGTGGTTTGTTAAGTATCTTCCTGATGGCATTCACTTTGTCATTGGTATCATTCTCTTGTACAGGTCCTATCATCGGCTTTTTGTTGGTAGAAGTTTCCACTACAGGTAGTGTAGTTGCCCCTGCTATCGGCATGTTAGGTTTTGCTCTTGCATTAGCGTTGCCATTCACACTGTTTGCCATGTTCCCGTCTTGGCTGAAATCCATGCCTAAATCCGGTGGTTGGATGAATGTAATTAAAGTAGTATTAGGTTTCCCTTGAGCTCGCATTTGCTTTGAAATTCCTGTCGGTTGCTGACTTGGCTTATGGATGGGGAATTCTAGACCGTGAAACATTCCCTTGCTTTGTGGATTGTGATTTTCGCTTTGCTAGGCTTCTATTTGCTGGGTAAGATCAAATTCCCTCACGATGATGATGATGATAAAGTAGGTGTTGCCCGCTTTTTTATGGCTCTTATCTCACTTGCATTTGCTGTATATATGGTACCGGGCTTATGGGGTGCTCCTTTGAAAGCTGTCAGCGCATTTGCTCCTCCCATGAATACACAAGACTTCAACTTATACACCAATGAAGTACATGCGCAGTTTGATGACTACGATGCCGGTATGGAATATGCAAAACGTACCGGAAAACCGGTAATGCTTGACTTTACAGGTTACGGATGTGTAAATTGCCGTAAAATGGAAGCTGCTGTATGGACTGATCCGAAAGTAAACAAGTTGATGACTGAGGACTATGTACTGATTACATTGTTCGTTGATAACAAAACCCCATTGCCCGAACACATCAAAGTGATGGAGAACGGTAAGGAACGTACACTACGCACGATCGGTGATAAATGGAGTTACCTGCAACGCTCTAAATTCGGTGCCAATGCACAACCTTTCTATGTATTGATTGACAATGAGGGAAAACCGTTGAATAAATCATATTCATATGATGAGGATATAGACAAATATGTTGATTTCCTCCAGACCGGATTACAAAATCTATAAAAAAATTACCAAAGTGTGTCAAAAGTCGAAGGAGTGTCAAAACTAAATAAACCTATCATTTTATTCATTCAGAATATTTCTTCATTAAAGCATATTCTGAAAAATCAACAAAAAGGAAAAGACCAAACGAAACGATAGTTTTATCCGAGTTTTGACACACTTTCAAAAAGAATTTTTGCAAGACCCCTTAATAATTATCTACTATGATCGCCAAACCAGAAAGAGAGCAAATCATTGCCCTTATAAATCGCGAGGTCGTTCCGGCTATCGGGTGCACAGAACCCATAGCCGTAGCCCTTTGTGTAGCAAAAGCAACAGAAACACTAGGTAAAAGACCTGAAAGGATTAAAGCTTTACTCAGCGCCAATATTCTTAAGAACGCCATGGGAGTAGGCATCCCGGGAACAGGAATGATTGGGCTACCTATCGCTATCGCCTTAGGGGCATTAATCGGAAAATCCGAATATCAATTGGAAGTCTTAAAAGACAGCACTCCTGACGCCGTAGCAGAGGGTTAAAAAACTAATTGACTCACAAGCTATCTCTATCGGGCTGAAAGAGAATATAGAAGAAAAGTTATATATCGAAATTATCTGTGAAGCTGATGGTGATACAGCGACGGCCATTATTGCTTGCGGGCATACCAATTTTATATATGTGGCCCTAAACAACCAAGTTTTACTAAACAAACAAACTACCTCCACCTGCAATGAGGATGCAAAAGAGCCGGAGTTGAACTTGCGGAAAGTGTACGATTTTGCCACCACCACACCATTGGATGAAATTCGTTTTATTCTTGAGACCAAACGTTTGAACAAAGCAGCGGCAGAACGTTCTTTCAAAGGAAACTACGGTCACGAATTAGGCAAGATTCTGAAAAGCAGCAAAAGCGAAGAACAAATATTGGGAAGTAATACATTTACCCACATCCTTTCTTATACCTCGGCAGCTTGCGATGCACGTATGGCGGGAGCTATGATTCCTGTCATGAGCAATTCAGGAAGTGGGAACCAAGGAATTACAGCTACTTTACCGGTAGTAGTCTATGCCGAAGATAACCATAAATCAGAAGAAGAATTGATCCGCGCACTGACACTTAGCCACCTGACAGCGATTTACATCAAACAAAGTTTGGGACGTCTGTCTGCACTATGCGGCTGTGTAGTGGCTGCAACAGGTTCCAGCTGTGGTATCACTTATTTGATGGGAGGCACTTACGAGCAAATCACTTTTGCCGTACAGAATATGATCGCTAACCTGACAGGTATGATTTGTGACGGAGCCAAGCCCAGTTGTGCTCTGAAATTAAGCAGCGGTGTTTCTACTGCTGTATTTTCAGCTATATTAGCGATGGAACATAAATGTGTATCTTCTGTAGAAGGTATTATTGACAATGATGTGGACCGCAGCATCCGCAACCTGACCAGAATTGGTTCACAAGGCATGAATGAAACCGATAAACTAGTATTGGATATTATGACCCACAAACAATGTGATTAAATATATATAAAGATAAGAGAGTTAAAAACGAATCAGACACGGCATTTTATACAATCCGTGTCTGATTTTATTTCTCACTCCACCAACATGTCTTTATATTGGGTATGCCGGGTAAAAAACATTTTTGCAAAAGAACAAGTAGGACGTATTTTAAGCCCTACAACCGAAGCATATCTCACAGCGGCCTCGGTCAAAGCCTGAGCTATTCCCTGCCCTTCCAACTGTGGGGGAACTATGGTATGAAGGATATCCAAAACTCCGTTCTTTTCATCATATTGCAAATAGGCGATTTGTCCCGATTCAAATACTTCGAAACGGTCTACTTTCTCGTCATGTATAACTGTATGTTCCATTCTATATTGGTTTTAATGTATGACTATTACTAATAAAACATAATAAAATGGAATTGTTTTTACTCATAGATGAAATCTGTTACAGAACGTATGTCTGTTGACGAAACTCCGATACACACTTTAAATGACACTATAAAATATTGAGAACTATCTGCCTTGTCTATATTGAAAAGCCGAAGGTAGTATACCAAATTCTTCCTTAAAATACCGACTGAAATATTTCGGATTATTAAAGCCCACCTGATAGGCTATTTCCGAAATATTCTGTTGACTTCCACGGAGTAATTGGGCAGCCCGCTGTAAACGAATTATACGAATAAACTCGATAGGAGTCTTACCGGTAATAGCCAATAACTTTTTATATAAATGAACGCGGCTCATCCCTAATTCCTTGCTTAACTCTTCTACAGACAAATCACTGCGTGCAATATTGTCTTCTACATATTTCACAGCATGATTTATCAGTTTTTCATCCATCGAAGTTATGGCAGTCCCACTAGGTTTGAAATCAATATAAGCATGATTCCAAACCGTTTTCAACTTCTGTTCACTTTTTTTCTTCAGGAACAGCAGTCACCATTTCCGGCAACTCCTCCGGTGGAATAATATGAGTTATCATCTCATTATCCTCACCCTCAATCAATTGAATCACCGTTGCTCTTTGTGGAGCAATGGCTGAGATTGTTTCTATGCTTTTTTTCTTCTGCAATTTCTTCCGTATTACCAGATTCTAATCTTCGGATATCCTCCTCCAGTCCTTCTATTGTTATTATATGGTTTGGTTCTTCTTCCGATTCCTCCCCGGCATTAGACGCCATATAAAACTCCGGAATCTGAAGTGTGGAAATGTCTTCTACCGGCTTATCTGTAACTTGCACCTGTTCTATCTTCGTCGGTTTACTCTCGGAACGCTTTACCGGGATATGGATAACAAAAACACAACCGACAGGAGTATTATCCATTACGTTCACCGTGCCATCGTGAAGTGTGACAAAATCACGTACAATACTCAGACCACCTCCGCCATCTGAGATATTCATATCCGGATTATCCACTTGATAAAAACGTTCGAAAATGCGTTCTCTGTTTTCTTCTTTAATGCCGACACCTGTATCAGCCACTCTGATTTCCAGCATTTCCCGAGAATCCTGTCCTTCCACTAAAACCGACAGACACATCAACTCGTCCACCATTGCAAGTAAATTTTAAAGCATTGGAAAGCAGATTCATCATCACTTCCCTCATTTTATCCCCATCAAACAACATATTCAACGAAGGAACTGCTGAATGAAAAATGAGAGAAATATCTTTCTTTTCAGACAAAGAGATAAAAGAATCACAAATCGTATGAATACAAGAGATGATATCATCATCAGACAGACTTAAATAATATCCATTCACATCAATTTTCCTAAAATCCAACAACTGATTTACAAGATTCAACAACCTTAATGCATTGCGTTGCACTATATTTAATTTATCCATCAGAGCAGCATCCGATTGATATTCCTTCATCAGCGTTTCCAACGGTGAGATAATAAGAGTGAGCGGAGTACGTAATTCGTGGCCGACATGAGTGAAGAACTTCAATTTCATATCTGCCTTCTCCTGATTCCTCTCTATTTCTTGCTTATTTGCTGCTTTTTAAATTTATCCCGTTCTCCACGCAGAATCCAATAGCGTCCCAATATCAATACAGCAACCAACAAAAGGCTATAAACAACATATGCCCAAACGGAACGCCAAAAAGGAGGATAGATAACAATTTTCAATGAAGCTTCTTCATCTCCACCATATCCGTCACTGTTGACTGCTTTCACCTTCAGCATATAAATTCCGGGAGCTAGATTAGTATAAGTCACTTTGCCAAAGGCAGTAGTCATCCAACCTTCATTGAAACCTTCCAGTTTATAAGCATACTCCGTTTTTTCCGGCAAAATATAGTTATCAGAAGCAAATTGTACACTGAACATATTCTGTTCATAACTCAATTTTATCTGATCTACCTTGTTCAACGCCTTATCCAAAATCACCCTGCCTTCATATTCCTCACCCACCCCTACTTCTTCATTGAACAAGAACAAACGGGTAAACATCACGCTGGGACGTTTTTTATTGTATTTTATATCATCCGGACGGAAGCGATTAATACCATACAGCCCTCCCATAAGAATTTCTCCAGAAGACAATTTTTTAATGGAACGCAGGTTGAACCCACTATTTTGCAAACCATCTTTGTCATCATAAACACAACTATGAAAAATATAGCGCCCTGTTTTTAAATCTACTGCCGGTATGACATTAGTTATTCCACGTGCTGTAGTCACCCATATATTTTCATTACCATCTTCTACTATTCCAGAAATGATAGGGCTGGAAACTCCTTGCTCCACTCCTAATATAATCAGTTCATCCGTTTTGGGATTATAAACATTCAGCCCCTCACATGTACCAATCCATATCAATCCACGGCTATCCTCATACACCTGACTTATATTCTGATCAGAAAAATATTCCTTACCAGATTTAGTACCTTCCAGATTAACCACTTTTTAGTTTCAATATCCAATTCCGAAAGTCCCTGAGCGGTACCAATCCACAAAGAGCCCTCTTTTCCCATACACAAAGAGGAAACATAATCGGATATCAAGCCGGCCGAAGTTGTATTATAAGTGGTGAACAAACCCGTCTTGGGATTCAAACTCTGCACTCCCCCACCCAATGTACCTATCCATATAATCCCCTGCTTATCTTCAGCCAAAGCCAATACATTATTATGAGCCAAAGAATTTTGCCGTTCCGGTATGTTTTTTTTCATAATGAATAATACGACCGTTATCATAACAAATCAAGCCTCCCCCAAAAGGTACCAATCCAAAGTTTCCCATCACCGGCTTTCAAAATGCAAACAATGGCATCAGTAGTGAGTTTATCCGTACCTTTCTGTGGAAAAGCAGCCCGGTTGCCAGTCACGGAATTCCAATATATGATACCGACATCGTTGGTACCCAGCCACACATACCCCTCTTTGTCTTCTTCAATGCAACTAATATCTCCTATATACTCTGCACCAAATTTTCAAAATGCACACTCATTAAAATAGGAAATTCCTTTTTGATAAGTCCCCACCCACATAGTTTCACTGGAATCCTCGTATAGAACCATTACTGTATTATTTTGCAAACTACGTTCATCACCTGCCTTGTTCCGCAACTGCCTCACTTCCCCTGTCTTCTTATCTAATATATCAATGCCATCCTGATCTGTTCCTATCCATATACGCCCTTGCTTATCCTGTGATACAGCACGGACCATGTTATGAGACCGACGCTTGATAATATTTGTCAGCCAAGACAGCCACTTTTCCTGTTCCAGATTATAAACCCATATTCCAAGCGGACTGTACATCCATATATCATTATCACGATCTACAAACAGAGTGAAAATTCCCTGCTTGTCAGTTCCCAATTCCCCAACCAAATCATCCTGCTGCCATTTAATCTCATTTGTCCGAGTATCCAAACAAACAAGTCTTCCGGTATTATATACCAACAAGATTCCCTTGCTACATTCTACAATGTCCGTAATATCACCTTCTGGCAACTGATGAGTATCAAACAAAAGCGGATACAGTAATTGAGATTCCGGAATGTACAAATAACAGCCTTTTCCTTTTATATAAAACCACATATTTTTATTATGGTCTATATATACTAATGCTGGAGTTCCGTCAATACCGACTTCACATAGCCATGCATGCACCTCCCTATCAAATGTTTCTGATTCCGAGTTGTAAATGACATAACCCACACCGGTAAGAATCCATAAATTTCCTTTATAATCTTCTTGTATGCTTTTGATATAATTATCAGGTAAAGAAGCCGGATCAGCATTATTACTACGAAACAAAGTCATCTGGCACCCGTCATACCGATTTAAACCGGAAGCTGTGGCAAACCACATAAAACCTTCGGAATCTTTAAATATATCAAGGACTTGATTGTTTGACAGACCATCTTTCACCTCCAAATGTTTAAACATGAATTCACTTGCATGCATCAGACTAGAAAAGCATAATAATGTAATGATCAAACATTTTTTTCTATTCCCATAGATTTTAAAGGCTATTATTTTTATTCCACTGCAAATGAAGCAAAAAGCTTGATAACAGACAAAACATATAATCGGCTTTTTTATCATTCGATACCACAATATGTTTCATTTTTCCTATTTTTGCAATTGAAATGAAAGCATTAACGGATACACAATACATACGACAGCTTGTCTCGGAGGGAGAACACTGTCATCAGGATTTCAAATTCGAGATTTCGGACGCACGCAAAATAGCCCGTAGCCTTTCCGCATTCGCCAATACCGAGGGCGGCAGGCTGTTAATAGGAGTAAAGGACAATGGCAAAATAGCAGGAGTCCGCTCTGACGAAGAAATATATATGATAGAAGCAGCAGCAACCATGTATTGCAAGCCCAAAGTAGAACTGGAAACGCAGACTTACAAGGTAGAAGGAAAGACTGTATTGGAAATACGTATTAACGAAACGGTTTCTAAACCTGTATATGCCCTAGATGAAACGAATAAGCCATGGGCCTATATCCGCATCAAAGACGAAAACATACTGGCCACTCCCGTCCATCTAAAGATGTGGCAACACAGCAAGAAACCTGAAGGAGCACTTGTAACATTTACCGAAAGAGAGCAACGGTTACTGGATGTCTTGAAAGAAAAGAAAAACTTCATTAATCAATGTTGCAAACATTTGACAGGTTAAACCACAAGACAACTTGTGAACTATTAGCAGACTTTATCCGTTTGGTCTAGTGGTAACTTGTTTTCCATGGTACATAAGTTCTATTTTAAATTAAACAAGGAATAAGTAAAATGGATATACTGACCCTATTAATCAGCAGAGTGAATGATGTGCTTTGGACTTATATTTTGATCATCATGCTGTTAGGATGTGCATTTTGGTTTACTTTTAAAACAAATTTCGTACAATTCCGCATGATAAGAGAAATGATACGTCTATTAGGTGATTCTACAGGCAAGACAGAAGGTCGCGAACACCATATTTCCTCTTTTCAAGCTTTTGCCGTTTCCATAGCTAGCCGCGTAGGAACAGGCAATTTTGGCAGGAGTCGCCACCGCCATTACTTTGGGTGGTCCGGGTGCAGTTTTCTGGATGTGGATAATTGCTCTTTTTGGGGGCCAGCAGCGCTTTTATTGAGTCCACATTGGCCCAATTATATAAAGTACACGGACATAATTCTTTCGTTGGCGGGCCAGCTTATTACATGTAAAAAAGGATTAAAACAGCCGTGGATGGGAGTTTTGTTTGCCTTTTTGCTTATCTTTACTTTTGGATTTGCTTTTAATTCAGTACAAAGCAATACCATTTGTGCCGCTTTCGAAGAAGCATTCAATATTCCTCCCAGCCTAATGGGAGTGATACTGACCTCGCTCACATTAATTATCATCTTCGGAGGCATTCAGCGTATTGCTAAAGTAAGTAGCATTATTGTTCCTGTCATGGCATTGGGATACATCATTTTTATACCCCTTTTCATCGTAATTGTAAATGCAAAGCATTTGCCAGAAGTTATTGAATTGATTATAGCGAATGCCTTTGGCTGGGAACAGGCATTAAGCGGAGGTATAGGCATGGCATTAATGCAAGGAATCAAACGTGGATTATTCAGCAATGAGGCCGGTATGGGTTCCGCACCCAATGTAGCGGCAAGTGCCGATGTTACCCATCCTGTAAAACAAGGATTAATTCAGACATTGGGAGATTTTTACCGATACACTTGTCATATGTACCTGCACTGCTTTCATCATTCTTTTCAGCGGAGTAGCCTCCACAAAAGAAGCCAATGGAATAAAACTTACTCAAATGGCACTGAATAATGAAATAGGCAACATCGGAACTATTTATGTGGCGGTGGCAATTCTGTTTTTACGCCTATAGCAGCATTTTGGGAAATTCATTATTATCGGTGAAGCCAATGTACGTTACATAACTCATCGGAAATTGGGACTATCCCCGATTTGATCGTATAGCAGTGGGAGGAATGGTTATGTTTGGGGCATTGGCTAGTCTGGAATCTGGCATGGAGCCTGGCCGATATGGCAATGGGATTATGACTATCTGTAACTTGATAGCCATTAC
>ENA-OQES01000624-OQES01000624.1-human-gut-metagenome-genome-assembly--contig:-NODE-624-length-14477-cov-3.588990_pt1 | contig 14477 bp, 16 predicted proteins | sample MGYA00242798_ERZ504641 | MGnify/ENA primary metagenome ERZ504641 (study PRJEB26092, sample SAMD00036327) | human gut metagenome | host: Homo sapiens | study: EMG produced TPA metagenomics assembly of... | reverse complement strand
AAAACTACATTATAACTATTCCAACAACACTCTATTTTGAAAATCTCTCTGCCTGCGCCTCAATCAGTGCCTTGTCATCAAAATAATTGATCTTCATAGCATCTTTTACTTCTTTCAATGTCTGTGCTGCAACAGCCTCTGCCTTCTCGCTTCCCATTTTTAAGAATCTCGTAGATTGCAGGAATGTCTTTCTGAAGTTCTTTTCTTCTGTTGCGGATTGGCTCCAGTTCTGCCTGAAGAACATTGTTCAGGAATCTCTTCACTTTCATATCTCCAAGTCCGCCTCTCTGATAATGTGCTTTCAGCTCATCCAGATTCTGATATTCTGGCAGAAATTCCGCAAAATACTCCGGTTTACAGAATGCATCCAGATATGTGAATACAGTATTTCCTTCCAGACTTCCCGGATCTTCCACACGGATATGATTCGGATCAGTAAACATGCTGAATACTTTCTTCTTAATATCTTCAGATTCCTCTGACAGATAAATACAGTTGCCCAGAGACTTACTCATCTTCGCCTTACCGTCAATTCCCGGGAGACGAAGGCATGCTTCATTCTCCGGAAGAAGAATCTTCGGATCGATCAGTGTATCTCCATAAACGGAATTAAATTTGTGTACAATCTCCTTTGTCTGCTCAAGCATCGGGAGCTGATCTTCTCCTACCGGTACAACAGTAGCCTTGAATGCTGTAATATCTGCTGCCTGGCTGATCGGATATGTGAAGAATCCAACCGGGATACTTGCCTCAAAGTTTCTCATCTTGATCTCATTCTTTACAGTAGGATTTCTCTGCAGTCTTGAGACTGTCACAAGATTCATGTAATAGAATGATAACTCTGTCAGTTCCGGCACCTGTGACTGGATAAACAGAGTAGACTTCTCCGGATCCAATCCACAAGCCATGTAGTCTAATGCTACTTCGATAATATTCTGACGTACCTTTTCCGGGTTATCAGCATTATCAGTCAATGCCTGTGCATCTGCGATCATAATAAAAATGTCATCAAAATCTCCTGTATTCTGTAATTCAACACGACGACGCAGGGAACCCACATAATGTCCTACGTGTAATCTTCCTGTCGGTCTGTCACCAGTAAGCATAACCTTCTTCATGCTCTAGTCCTCCTAAATCTCATGTAATACTTTATTCGTAACTGTCAGGCTAATCTGCCCACAGTAATTCACTGGCTTTTATTATAACATTTCCCCAGATGCTTTTCTATAGAAACTTCTGTATATTAGGAAAGGACTTTCCTAATATATAAAAAAGTGCCCTTGACCTCATCAGCCAAAAGCACTTCCTGTAATTCTTTTTCTAACTCTTACTTATTCTGAAATACCGGACGCTTTGAATATCCCGGAACTTTCTTCGTCTCTTCTGCATATACCCACTGATACAACAGATAAGCCATAATAAATGCTCCTGTCACATCAAGTACGGAATGCTGCTTCAAGAACATGGTCGCCATTATGATCAACGCTCCAAGCACATATGCTCCAATACAAACAGCTTTGTGTTTCTTAAGTGCCTGACTCTTATGGATTGCAATACATGCGCACAGAGTATTAAACACATGAAGACTTGGAAATACATTCGTACAAGTATCTGTCCGATACAGCATCCGAACTGCATCTACAAAAATATTATCCCGCTCAAACACAACCGGTCGTAAATCCTGACCATTCGGAAATACGGAACAAATAATAAGGAAAATTGTCATTCCTGCAAACGAAATCTTCGCCAGTTTGTAAAATCCCTGTACATCTGTAACGAAAAAGTATAAAAATGTAGCTGCGATAAATACAAACCATAACATATACGGTACAATAAAATATTCAATAAAAGGAATCTCTTCATCTAATGCTGTCTGCACCACATGATAATTCATCGTCACATGTTTCTCAAGAAACGAAAAACCACGGCATATAGATTAACGCGTATAAAAACACCCATGCATGCTTATATCTTTTCATTGTCTCTATGAACTTTGTCTTCCATTTCATATCTGACACTCCTCCGCTTTTCATCAAACCGATACAGCACTTGCTACTTCTGCGCTATTTTCCATTTAACGCTCTTTTTTCGATAGGCTCGATTATAGCACTTTTAAAACACAATCTCAACCGACTTCATAAGTTTTAACATTTCTTTCTTTTCTTATGAATTATCAACATCTGTCTCTTCTTTAACTCATCTCAAAAATATACATATCAAAGCTTCTTCTTGCCGCCTTAACATCCTTTTTCTCCATGCAGTGTCCATGCCGCTGCCGGCGTTTTAAAGAGAACCCTGTTCAGCCATAATCCCGGATTCTTTCTGTCCGACCACCGGTAAGAAATAAAATCCGGTCTGCACATACAGTTACTCAAAAGATATTTTACACAAAATCTCAAGAGATAATGCGTTGTTCTGTCGTTTTTCGTCAGATTCTCAGATAATTGTCCTCTTGGGATTTCATTCCGATGTTTCTTCATCCAGCGAAGTACCAGGCTGTTAAAGGATTGGATCATGTATTCGCCATGATATTTTCGCAGTTCTTCATCCAATTTTCTGCAAATCTTTGTATCTGTGTTAGGAAGTTTCACCTCGATCAGAAGTGGTACCTTTCCATCTACCAACTGCAGTACTTCTGACAATAGTGGAATCCGCTCTTTTGTCTCCGCAAGTCTATACTTCTGCATCTCTTCATATGAAGTATCTTCCACTCTGCCCCGTCTTCCACAGATTCTTTCAAATGTATCATCATGAAAAACCACCAACTGTCCATCCTTTGTCAGATGAACATCCAGTTCTATTCCATCTCCTGCTTCGATTGCCGCACGAAATGCCGGAAATGAATTTTCCGGAATCCCACGCTTCTTATCATGAAGTCCTCTATGCGCCCACTTTACGCCAAGAAACGGATGCACTCTTTTTCTGCCCGACAGTCTTGGAGCCAGCAAAAAAAAGTTAAGAAAGCTGGTATTCCTATTACAATACATACCCCAATTGCTAAAACAATCCCTATATGCATCCTGTTTCATCACCTTTCTTCTATTCAACGATCACATTAAGTTTTTCCTTTTTCCAGTGAGACTTCTATCTCTTTTGATAAAAAGGAAGGTTCTCCATCTGTATGTAACGGCAGTGCACGATCTGTCACTACCTTTACACTACGACATTTTAATATCGTCACCCCTTTAAATCTTGTATGCTTTCCTGAAAAAGCGGTCGGAAGCAGACACAGAATCTTGAGCTTCGACAGATCCGACACAACCATAATATCAAGAAATCCATCACTTCCGGAAGCGTCCGGACAAAACTTAAAGCCTCCTCCTTCATAAGGAAGATTCATAAATGCTGCAAAATAAGTCCTCTCAAACACTTTCATGCTTCCATCATCCAGTGTCAGTTCAAGTTTCACCGGCCGATCCTTTATAATACGATCCATTGCCACAACCGCATAACTCAGCTTACCGATTTTCAGAAGGTTCAATACACGTTTCCATTTTGAAACACATACTTCATGACAAACTGCAGCATCAAATCCAATGCCGGCACTCACTGCAAATCTTCTTCCTTTCCCTTCCCTTTTTAGCACACCTATATCCATCTTTTCAACCCTTTTGGGTGAAAGAATTGTGTCCAATGCTTCAAAAGGATCTCCCGGGATTCCTGTTCCTCTTGCAAAATCATTGCTTGATCCAATCGGAATATATCCCAACGTCACTTTCTCCAGTGATTTAATTCCGCTTAGTACTTCATTGAGTGTACCGTCGCCTCCAAGAACAACAAGCATGTGCTCCTGGCCATCTTCCGTAATCTCTGATGCAATCTTTCCTGCATCCTTTTTCTTTGTTGTCAGATGAATCTGATAATCGATTCTTTTTCTGCACAACTCAGGTTCCAGCTGTTTCCACAGCATCTCGCCAAGCCCTGAACGAGCCCGCGGATTCACAATAAAGTGATAAATCATCAACCTTCCTCCAGTGTACTGTCCAGATACCGCCTTAAAGAACGACTCATGTTGCCCTCGAAATCAGCATTTCCCTCTCTCAGACACCATTCAAATACATTTCCGATCACGATCATCCGGATATCTGTTGTAAATTCGTCAATACTCTCTCTAATGTTAATAATCCCATCCTTCGCAGCCTGCTCTACATAAGCCTGCACTGTCACGATCGGATATGGACGTTCTGTTCTTATCGCCGGATTCAATGCCTGATTCTTTGTATCATAATACCCTGCCATAAATTCTACACCAAGCTCACGGCAATAAGCTACATAATTCAAATAAACACGGACAATTCCGTCCTTTACATCTTCCAGACTTTTCGGTGTCTCCAGCAGATCCGGTCCCATCGTAGGCTGGTCTTCTATATAATAAGACAGCAAATCATCTTTTGTCTTAAAGTGATGATAGAAACTTCCGTTCGACACTCCTGCTTCTTCACAGATATTCTTGATTGACAATTTTTCATATCCGCTCTTCTGAAGAATCTTCTTCGCTGCCTGAAAGATTTTTTCCTTTGTTTCCTGTGATTTTTTCTGCTGCTTCGATAATTCTGTTTTTGTACTCATTTCTGCTAAAACTCTCCCGTATGCATTTTAAACTATAAGAGATATTATAACATATTTCGCCCATTTTTTTCAACAAAACAGAGTGGGCTCTATTTTAAGCGCTCTATTTTTATTTTCCGGATTTTCAGCTACCACAGTATTCTCATCCTCTTCATTTATAGATATGCAGAAAATGCACTCGGAATTGCATAATTTTTCTCCAGGTCCTTCTTTCCTGCAAATATGATCTCAGGATTCTGAAATTCTTTTTCCAACTCATCCACCAAAATCTCATATCCGGTCATATGCCATTCCACATGACTGAAAATGTGCTTCGCCTTTGGCAGCTTCTTCACGCGCACCGGCGTAAGACCTGACTCTTTTGCATATTCTATAACTTCTTTTTGTGTTAAATGTCCCTCTACATTAGGAAATTCATACAATCCTGCAAGGAGTCCTTTTCCCGGCCTTTTGCGAATCGCAATTTCCTCATTATCACAGAATCTTAGAATCGTTCTTTTCTCGATTCTTCGCTCTTTCGCCTTTTTCTTGACCGGATAGTCCATCTGACATTCATCCTGGTATGCAAGACAAAATTCCCTTATCGGACAGCTCTCACACCTTGGTTCTCCATTTGGCAGACAGACGATTGCCCCAAGTTCGATCAATCCTTGATTAAAATCTCCCGGTGCCTCTGCCGGAATCACCTGTTCAAGCATACGTTCTATCTTTGTCCTTGTACTTGCTTTCATAATGTCATCACTATCTTCCAGAATTCTTGTAACCACCCGAAAAACATTGCCATCTACCGCTGGTTTCTGCTGATGATAAACAAAAGAGCTGATCGCACCGGCTGTATAACTGCCAATTCCCTTCAACTTTTTTATCTCTTCAAATGTATCCGGGAATACACCATTATATTCTTCCATTACCTGTTGTGCTGCTGCCTTTAAATTCCTCGCCCTGTTGTAGTAGCCAAGTCCTTCCCACAGCTTAAGCAGTCTGTCTTCCGGCACTTCAGCCAGCGCATTTGATATCCGGCAGTTCTTCCAGGAATCGTGTGTAATAAGATTTAACTGCTTCCACTCTCGTCTGCTGCAGCATAATCTCTGAAATCCAGACCCGATACGCATTCACATGCTTCCGCCACGGAAGATCTCTCTGATTCTCCCGAAACCATTCAACAAGTGGTTCTACTGTCTCTTGCAGCCTCTCACATGCCAAAGCATCTGCTTCGTATTTTTTCTTTCTATTACATTTCATTCAATACCATTTCCTTATATATAAAAATATCTGTTCAATATTGTAACACAATACCAAACAGATATTCTATAGATTAAAAATTAAATATGTTTTCGTAACTGTTCAGAGCCAACCTCCAAAATGCTACGCATTTTCTTTTACAGGATCTTTGAAAGGAACTCCTGAAGTCTTGGATCTTTCGGATGTTCAAAGAATTCTGCCGGGGCAGCTTCTTCCTTAATCTGACCGTCATCAATGAAAAGAACTCTTGAAGCAACCTCACGGGCAAATCCCATCTCATGAGTAACAACAACCATTGTCATTCCCTCTTTTGCCAGATCTTTCATCAGTTCAAGTACTTCTCCTACCATTTCCGGGTCAAGTGCTGAAGTCGGCTCATCAAAAACGAATCACATCAGGATTCATAGCCATGGAACGGATAATCGCGACACGCTGTTTCTGTCCACCGGAAAGTGTAGACGGATACACATCCGCTTTATCTTCCAATCCGATTCTCTTCAAAAGAGCCATTGCCTGCTCCTTTACTTCTTTCTTGATCTGCTCCTTTGTCTCAGTGATCGGAATCAGCTCTTCCTTCTTGTCACTTCCACGGAACATATTTTAAATTTGATCATACGATTCTTTTTCTTTGCCTTATCAATGTCCTTACATCTTAGATATGCAGGTGCCATCATGACATTCTGAAGAACTGTCTTATTATTATAAAGATTGAAATGCTGGAAAACCATTCCCATATGGCGGCGATGCTGATTAATATCAACCTTCATATCTGCGATATCAACACCATTGAAGATAATACTTCCTCCTGTCGGGTCTTCCATACAGTTCAGGCATCGTAAAAATGTACTTTTACCGGAGCCGGATGGTCCGAGTACCGCAACGATATCGCCTTTATTGATCGTAACATTGATTCCCTTCAGAATCTCCTTGTCCCCAAAGCTTTTTTGCAGATTAATTACGTCTATCACTCTTCTTCAGGCTCCTTTCTAATAATTTAACAAGTAATGTAATCACAAGCACAAGTGCAATGTAGATTAACGCCATTACAAGGTACGGTACCATGAATTCGTAGCTGTTACTTCCGATATAGTTAAATGCAACATAAAGGTCAGCTGCGCCAACAAAGCTTACTACAGATGTCTCTTTAATAAGAGAAATGAACTCATTTCCAAGTGTCGGAAGAATGTTCTTTACAGCCTGCGGAATCACAATCTTCATCATACTTGTTCCAAAACTGAGTCCGACTGCTCTTCCGGCTTCCATCTGTCCCGGATCGACAGACTGGATTCCGCTTCGCATGATCTCTGAAATATATGCACCACTATTCAGACCAAATACAACCATAGAAACCTGTACTCCGGTAATCTTCACCCCGAAAATCGGAAGGAGTACATAATAAAAGATAAGGAGCTGAACTACCATAGGAGTTCCTCTGAATAATGCAACGTAAAAGCTGCAAATATGATTCAATACTCTCGGAAGAGTTTTATATTTCGGAATCACACGGACTGTAGCGATCAAAGTACCGATCACAATACCGATAATCAGACCGCAGATTGCGATCAGCAAAGTATTGTGCAGTCCCTGAACTACTTTCACATAGCCATTCTGATTCAGAAATATATCAATAAATTTGTCTACTTTCTGACTAAAATTCCCCAATTTGGTTTCCTTTCTCCAAAAAGAGGAAAATGCATGCATCATCTTCTGCCTGTATTTCCCTCGTTAATAAATTCTGTTATTTTACTGCCTGTAAATTCTTAGTAAATACTCTTACTGAACTGCGTTGATTGCATCTGTGATTGCTGCTGCCGGTGCTGCATCAATGATCACATACTGAATATTTCCATTGAGCATATCCTGTACTGCAAGTGATCCGCTCTTGTATGTCACACATTTTGCCGGAAGTCCCGGGAAGTCCCAATCTTCGCTTCCTTCAACATAGTACTGACCTGTTGTTCCCTGCTGAACACCGATCTGGTCAGATGATTTTGTCTCAGCAAGCTTAGCTGCAACGTCATCTGCTGTCTTGCAATCATCGAATGTTGTAACATTGCTTGGAACGATCAAACGCTGGGATGCTGAATAGTAAGAATCTGTAAATGTAACATATTCTTCTCTCTCTTCATTGATTGTAAGTCCTGCCATAGCAATATCACATTTCTGCTGGCTTACAGACAGACAAACTGCATCAAAATCCATGTTCTCAATTACAAGCTCTTTTCCAAGTTCATCAGCAAGAAGCTTTGCAATCTCCATGTCGATTCCATAATAATCTTCACCCTTTGTATACTCAAATGGCTCGAATGCTGCATTTGTAGCTACAACCAACTGATCCTTAGATGTATCAAGTGTTGCTGATTTTACTGCTTCCGGCTCTCCGTCTGAGAAATACTTTTTGCAGATCTCATCAAGTGTTCCATCTGATTTGATCTTTGCAATAAACTCATTTGTCTTCTCAAGAAGTTCCGGCTGATTCTTGTCCACACCAAATGCATATTCTTCATTTGTAAGGTCAATATCGATTACCTTTGCTGTTACTGTTTCGTTCTTACTACCACAACCTGCCAGCATGCTGACTGCTAATGCTGCAGTAAGAAATACTGATAAAAACCTTCTTCATATTAAGCGCCTCCTCTTTTCTCTGCATAAAAATTCAAAACATGTTAATAATTATAACATGCTTTTCATAAAATGCAAGACGTAATTATGCACGATTTCTTTTGGAAATACAAAATTTTACTGTTCACAATAACTGTGAACAGTAAAACACACTGCACTCTATTCAATAATACATACCTTATTTGAATAAAGCCTGGATACCGAAGAATAAAAATACAACGATTCCAAGTACGATTCTGTAATATCCAAATGCCTTAAAGTCATGGTTCTTGATATATTTCATCAGGAACTTGATTGCTATAACAGATACTGCAAAGGATACGATCATTCCAAGAAGAAGCAGAAATACCTGCATTGGGGTAAATGCCAGACCGAACTTAAACAACTTCAGTGCACTTGCTCCAAACATAACCGGAATTGCAAGGAAAAATGTAAACTCTGCTGCAACACTTCTTGAAACCCCAAGTGCCAGTGCTCCGACAATCGTTGCGCCGGATCTGGACGTCCCAGGAATCATCGCCATCATCTGGAAAACTCCGATCAGAAGAACTGTCTTCACAGAAAGCTGAGAGAGTCTTTTTACTTTCGGTTCTCTTGTCTCATTACGTTTTTCAATTACAATGAATAAAATACCATAAACAATCAACATCAATGCAACAACATATGCATTACTCAGTTTTGATTCAATCAGATCGTTCAGCAACACTCCTCCGATCAGTGCCGGAATTGTTCCGATCACTACTTTAATCCATAACTGAATTGTCATCTTCTTCTGCTTTTCCGTCTTCGTCGGTGAGAACGGATTTAACTTATGAAAATAAATTACTACAACTGCCAGGATCGATCCAAACTGAATCACCACATTGAACATATTCGTAAATGCCTCGTTCTGCTTCAGTTGGATCAGCTGCTCTACCAGAATCAGATGACCTGTACTACTGATTGGAAGCCACTCTGTGATTCCCTGCACAATTCCTAAAATGATAACCTTTAATACTTCTAACATGATTCCCCTCCTCGTTTCAGAACAAACTTCTCGATGGCCTTTGCAGCCCCCTCATCATTGTTGCTCTCCGTAATATAATCAGCTACAGCTTTGACCTTTTCTTCGGCATTCGCCATGGCAACCCCAAATCCAACTTCCTTGAGCATTGCGATATCATTATCGCCATCCCCACACGCCATGATCTCTTCCCGCCTGATTCCAAGCATCTTGCCAAGATTCACAAGTCCGGTTCCTTTATTTACACCAACTGCATTGATTTCTATATTATATTGAAGAGAGCCAACCAGTTCAAAGACGCCTTCTCGCTCCAGCTCTTTCCATGCCTCTTCTCTCTCTTCCATATCTGCAAACAACATCTGTACTTTATCAAGATTCCCTTCTTTTTCATCCAGCAGATCTTCCAGTCTGTCTACCGCTATTCGTGTTCTCAGAAAATAATCCCACATGTTCGGATTCTTATGATACTTTCTCACCTGCGCGATCTCATCTTTCTGAGCATATCCCTGCCCATCAAAATAAACTTCCAACAGAGTATCATATTTTCTTCCGATTGCAATTGCTTTTTTTGCTGCTTCTTTGGATAACAGATGTTCTTCCAGTACCTTTCCGGTTCTCGTCTCGATAATCCTTGCCCCATTCGCAGTCAGTGCATAATCCATCCCCGTAAGCTCACGTAATTCTTCCGGAACTCCTGTCCATGGTCTTCCGGTTGCAACAAGAACAACTGTACCATTCTGCAGTGCCTCTCCGATTACATTCTTCGTATAAGGAAGAAGTTCCTTCTTATCTGTAAGAAGTGTTCCATCGAGATCTAATCCAACAATCTTAATTTCCATTTTTTTCCATACATTTTTTCCTTATCTTCTGTAATTTTCTATCCGTCAATTGTTACAAAAAGTAACATCTTTTTAATCATTTTGTAAAACAATCATAAAATGTTTCGCGCAAATTTGATTAATTCTCTGTTTTATAGTATAATAGGTTTTCGACAACTATGCAATGTCATTTAAAGAAAGGATATTGAGATTATGGCATTTTACAAAAAAATGCAAGTTACATACGGGCACCGCGCTCATTTGTTCCCTTGCAATTGTATTTTCTGCACTTCCAGTCTATGCTACAGACACGATAGACAATCTGCAAAACCAGACCTCTGCCCTTGAGAACGAATTAAAAGGCATCAACCAGGATATCCTCACCTTGAGCGAGAAGATATCTGATACTGAAATGCAGGTTGAGATCCTCAACAGTGATATAGACAAAACACAGGATGATCTTGAGAAAGCGCAGGAAAAATGAAGATCAGCAGTATGAAGATATGAAAAGCCGTATCAAATATATGTACGAGCACGGAAGTGCTACAATGCTCGAGATGCTTTTCTCAGCAGAAAATATGTCAGATTTTCTAAACAAAGCTGATTTTATTGAAAATTTAAGTAACTACGACCGCAAAGCGCTGAACAATCTGAAAGATGTTCACCAGCAGATTGCCGATCAGAAAGCAGACCTGGAAGCACAGCAGGCTTCCATGAAAGATTTACAGAACCAATTGCAGACACAGCAGACACAATTACAGGCAAAAGCTGCTGCAACTTCTACTAATTTGAATGAAGTGAATGCAAAACTGCAGAAAGCCAAAGAAGAAGAGGCAGCTCGTCAGGCAGAAGAAGCCAGGAAACAGGCGGAAGCCGCTGCAAAAGCCGAAGCAGCTGCAAAAGCTGAGGCTGCTGCCAGTGCGAACAAAGCGAATACTTCCAGTTCCTCTGGGAACTCCGGCAATTCAGGTTCCTCATCCTCCGGAAGTTCAAGTTCTTCTGGTGGCTCCAATAGTTCCGGATCTGCCATTGCGTCTGATGACCTTACACTTCTTGCAGCAATCCTGCAATGTGAGGCCCACTATGATTACGACTCTATGCTTGCAGTTGCTACAGTCATTATGAATCGTGTATATAGCAGTCGCTTTCCGAATTCTATTCATGATGTCATCTATGCCCAAGGACAGTTTGCTCCTGTATGGACAGGTTCCTTAGACCGTGTATTAAAGCAAGGTCCACGAAGTCTTTCTATCCAGGTTGCACAGGATGCGATCAACGGAGCTCGTCTTGCTGCCGTAGCCGACTGTTATTACTTCCTGTACGCACCATCGACAAGCAGAACCGGTGTTGTAATTGGCGATAACGTTTTCTTTACAAGTTGGTAAAATAATAAAAAGAAGATTAAGAAGCGCCGGAAGATTTCATTTTCATCTTCCAGCGCTTCTTTTTTTGAGAAACAACTCTATTTTCTACTGATAATCAACAACATCAATCCATCTCATCAGGAAATCTTTCTCAAGTTCATTTTCTTTAGACAACTGTGCTGCTGCAACAATCGGAAGCCACTGCTGCACATACTGCATTGCTGTATCGCTCTTCTTGCAGAACAGTTTTAAGTAAAGGTCTGCTACTTTCTGATCCTTCAGTGCAAAGAGAAGATATGTCATTGCTGCATCTGCACTTGCATTTCCCTGTGTTGCATGAGCCCAGTCAACCACTGTCATCTTTCCATTCTTTCCTACGATCACATTACTCGGATTAAAGTCTCCGTGACATACTTTATTATGCTTTGGCATACTCTCAAGTCTTGTCAGAAGTTCATAACGTGTAGTCGCATCAAGATCTTTCAATCCATTGATCTGACGAGCTAATTTATCTTTCATTCCTTTCAGAAGCGGTGATTTCTTACTCTGAACCTGTAACTGGAGATCAACAAAGTCTTCCATATATTTTTCCAGATTCTTCATATCAGATTCCATCATGTCCTCAAGTGTCTTACCTGCTTTGTACTCGATCGCAATTGCCCACTTTCCATCAATCTGAGTTACTTCTTTTACCTTCGGAATGTCCAAACCTGTCTCTTCTACTCTTGCAGTATTCAGAGCCTCATTAAATACATCTGACTTCGGATGTCCTTCATTAAAAACCTTCACAATGTAGTCATCACATTTGTAAACTGATTTGTAAGCACGTTTCACGATGAGATTTTTTTCCTTCTAACTTCATAATATAGACCTCCTTATATCTTGAACACACCTGCTTGTCTGCTCTTATTTTATCTCAGCTCTGCGGGGCTGTTCCTCTTGCCTTACGGCTCTTACTTTGTTTTGATGATGTCATTATATCTCACAATTTTTCAAAAATAAAACCCCTTCAGCGCAAGTTTGTGCAGCTTTTTAACAAGCTTTTTCTACCCGCTATATATTGTCTGTTTCTTAACAATTACAAACTCTGGCTCGTTGCTCGCGTATACTTGGAAAACTCAAAAATCTCTATTTTCCAAGTTATCGCGGCAGTCGCCAAGGTCTTGTGCAAGCACAGACTTTGGCTCGTTGCTCGCGTAAAAAAGGAGATAGAACAATGCCTTTCAACATCATTCTATCTCTCTCGTATATTTTAGATTCTAACGGTCATATGCCTGCTTATGCAATGCAATTTATTTTCCGTAGTAGCATTTCAGGTACAGATCTTTGATCTCCTGGATGAGTGGGTATCTTGGGTTAGCTCCTGTACACTGATCGTTGAATGCCTGCTCTGACATTTCATCAAGTGTGTCAAGGAAGTACTTCTCATCAATGCCGTAATCTTTGATTGTCTTCTTGATTCCGATCTTCTCTTTGAGTTCTTCCAGTTTAGCGATGAAGTTCTCAAATACTTCTTTATCATCTTTACCTGTGCATCCTGCGAAGCGTCCGAGTTCTGCGTATCTTGCAAGTGCATGTGGGTACTGATACTGTGAGAATGTTCCCATCTTTGTCGGAACTTCTGCTGCATTGTATCTCATAACCTCTGTAAGGATTACTGCGTTAGCAACACCGTGCGGCAGGTGGTGGAAAGCACCAAGCTTATGAGCCATGGAGTGGTTAACACCAAGGAATGCATTTGCGAATGCCATACCAGCCATACAGGAAGCGTTTGCCATCTCTTCACGAGCCTTCGGATCGTTTGCTCCGTTCTCGTATGCAGATGGAAGGTTCTCGAATACAAGCTTAACAGCCTTCATAGCAAGACCATCTGTGTAATCTGTTGCCATGATAGATACATATGCCTCGATTGCATGTGTCATAACGTCGATACCTGAAGCACTTGTCAGTCCCTTCGGCTGTGTCATCATGTTGTCTACGTCTACGATTGCCATGTTTGGAAGCAGAGCGTAGTCAGCGATTGGCCATTTAACACCTGTGTCAGCGTCTGTGATGATTGCGAATGGTGTTACCTCAGAACCTGTTCCTGAAGATGTTGGGATAGCTATGAAGTAAGCTTTCTCTCCCATCTTAGGGAATGTAAATACTCTCTTACGGATGTCCATGAAGTCCATAGCCATATCTTCGAAGTTTGCTTCCGGATGCTCATACATGATCCACATGATCTTACCTGCGTCCATTGCAGATCCACCACCAAGAGCGATGATTGTATCTGGCTCGAACTGTCTCATCTGGTCAACACCCTTGCGTGCACACTGAAGTGTCGGGTCTGGTGCTACTTCGAAGAAGCATGTATGCTGGATTCCCATTTCATCTAATTTATCTTCAATCGGTTTTACATATCCGTTCTTGTAAAGGAAGGAGTCTGTTACGATAAATGCTTTCTTCTTATGCATTACTGTTCCAAGCTCATCCAGTGCAACCGGCATAGAACCTTTCTTGAAGTAAACTTTCTCAGGTGTTCTGAACCACAGCATATTTTCTCTCCTCTCTGCAACTGTCTTGATGTTAAGCAGATGTTTTACTCCTACGTTCTCTGATACAGAGTTTCCACCCCATGATCCACATCCAAGTGTAAGGGACGGAGCCATCTTGAAGTTATAAAGGTCTCCGATTTCCACCGTGAGAAGAAGGTGTGTTTGATCAGTACACGGCAAGTCTTCATTGCTGCTGCATGTTTTAGCAATCTTCTCTGTCTCTGCCGGATGTACGTAGAGTGAAGATGTATGTCCATATCCACCGTCTGCTACAAGCTGAGCTGCTTTCTCAAGAGCCTCATCAAATGTTTTAGCTTTGTAC
>ENA-OQES01000623-OQES01000623.1-human-gut-metagenome-genome-assembly--contig:-NODE-623-length-14510-cov-3.033929_pt1 | contig 14510 bp, 22 predicted proteins | sample MGYA00242798_ERZ504641 | MGnify/ENA primary metagenome ERZ504641 (study PRJEB26092, sample SAMD00036327) | human gut metagenome | host: Homo sapiens | study: EMG produced TPA metagenomics assembly of... | reverse complement strand
TCATCAATATGCTGAAAAAAGAGAGTTTTGGGAATCTGCGAATTGATAGGTGCGTTTGTCAGACGCAAAGGCATGGTTGATTAAGCTCCAGCAGATTGATGGACGGGGATACAGTTCCATTCATTCTATCCGGGGAGTTCTAAGACCGGCATTTCAGATGGCAGTCGATGATGACCTGCTTCGTAAAAATCCATTTGAATTTGAGCTTGCATCCGTCATTGTCAATGATTCTGTTACCAGAGAAGCGATTACCCGAAAGCAGCAGAGAGATTTGCTGAAGTTTATTCAGGAAGATAAGCATTTCAGCAGATACTATGATGCAATCTATATTCTTTTTCACACAGGGCTTCGTATCTCAGAGTTCTGTGGGCTGACAGTTTCAGAAATTGAGTATGGAGAAATGCGTATCAAGGTAGACCATCAGCTACAGCGTACTGCACAGATGCAGTATGTGATCGAAGAACCGAAAACAGACAAAGGTATTCGATATGTACCGATGACAGAAGCTGTTGCAGCGTGTTTTCGCAGAATCATTGCCAACCGAAAGACGCCAAAGGTTGAGCCGATGGTGGAAGGATATGCAGGATTTTTGTTTCTGGATAAAAACGATATGCCGATGGTTGCCCTTCATTGGGAGAAGTATCTGGAGCATATCATTCAGAAATACAATAAAATTTACCGTATCCAGATGCCGAAAGTTACCCCTCATGTATGCAGGCACACCTTTTGCTCTAATATGGCAAAATCCGGGATGAATCCAAAAACCTTGCAGTATATCATGGGTCACGCAGACATCAGTGTAACCTTGAACACTTACACCCATGTAAATTTTGATGATGCAAAGGAAGAAGTATATCGGATAGCGAATAGTTAAAAAAGCCCGTTGGTAAGGACGCTTGCTTTACCAACGGATTTACCAAGATTGCAGGGAAAAACATAAGAAAATACGAGAAGATTTGAGAAGATACCTTGAAAAGAAAGGAAAACTCAAAAGTCGGAAAACCCTGAAATATCAAGCGTTTGAGAAGAAATACAAGACTTAAATGGAGATATGAAAAGATGATTAAAGTACTATTTATTTGCCACGGCAACATCTGTCGCTCCACCATGGCAGAATATATAATGAAAGATTTAGTAAAAAAGGCGAATCTGGAGTCATCTTTCTACATCGACTCTGCCGGAACTAGTAACGAAGAAGACGGCAATCCGGTTCACTACGGAACGCAGAACAAGTTAAGAGAAGAAGGAATCCCATGCGGTAACCACAGAGCACGCCAGATGACGAAAAAAGACTATGAAGAATTTGATTACCTGATTGGCATGGAACAGTGGAATATCCGCAACATTAACCGCATCATCCGGAAAGACCCGGAGCATAAGGTGCATTTGTTACTGGAATATACAGGAGAGGCAAGAGACATTGCAGATCCGTGGTACACGGGGAATTTTGACGTGACTTATGACGATGTGAAAGAAGGCTGCGAGGCATTCTTGCAATATCTGATGGAGAATGAACCGTTATATTAGAAACGATAGGAATAAACAATAAAAAGGAATCATCTTATGTATTCAGATAATTTTGCATACATTTCTTTACATTTTTTCGGAAATAATTTCATAGAATTTAATGTAATATAAACTCCGGGTACAATTTTTACATAGATTTAACATAGATTTGATATAGGCTGCATACACCTTCGTTACAATAAGCCCGTAACGTCGAGGGAACATCATGTGTTCGAAAGAAGCTGCCGGCGGCAGGTTCTACAGAAGACGAATGAAGGAGAATGGGGAAATATTATGAATGAAAAATTGCAGATAATATTCGGGCTTTTAGGAGGCCTGGCAGTCTTTATTTATGGAATGAATATGATGAGTGAGTGCCTGCAGAAAGCGGCAGGAGAAAAGATGAAAAGCATCCTGGCACTTCTGACTAAGAACCCGGTACTTGGGGTTATCGCAGGAGCACTTACTACAGCGGTATTACAGAGCAGTAGTGCGACAACCGTTATGGCGATCGGTTTTGTCAGTGCGGGACTTATGAGTCTTCCACAGGCAATCTCAATCATCTTTGGTGCGAACATCGGTACGACGATGACGGCACAGATCATCGCATTTAAGATCAGCGATTACATCTATATCATTATCTTTATTGGATTTATCATTTCGTTTATTGCGAAATCTGAAAAAGTGAAAAGTATCGGTCAGACAATTTTCGCATTTGGTCTGTTATTCCTTGGAATCGAGACCATGGGAGATGTTATGAAACCGCTGGCATCCAGCCCAGTGTTCACGAATCTGATCGAAAGAGTAGCACATATTCCGGTACTTGGGGTATTTGTCGGAACACTTATGACACTGGTAGTACAGAGTAGTAGTGCGACGATTGCAGTATTGCAGAACTTTGCATCACAGCCGGGACCTGATGGTGTGACAAGTATGCTTGGACTTGCAGGTGCGATCCCAATCCTTCTTGGAGATAATATCGGTACTACAATTACAGCACTTCTGGCAAGTATCGGTCAGACAAAAGATGCGAAACGTACAGCCGTTGCACACTGTATTTTCAACATTTCCGGATGTCTGCTATTTATCTGGTTTGTGAAACCATTTGCAGCGCTGATCCAGCATATTTCTCCGAAAGGACCAGAAGTTGAGGTGATCTCAAGACAGATTGCAAATGCGCATACATTATTCAATATTACAATGACACTGATCTGGGTCTGTCTGATCAAATTCATGGTGAAGATTGTTATGACGTTGATTCCGGATGGAAAAGCAGTCGATATGGATTCTGCAAAACCGGTATTTTTGGATGATAAGATCATAAACCAGCCGGCAGCGGCACTTCAGTTGGTTGCAAAGGAAATTCTTCGTGTGAGTGAAATGGTTAAAGTTGTTGTGGCAGATACGATCACAATTGTCAAAACTGAAGATATGAATGAACTGGAACCACTGCAGGAAAAGGGACTGCAGATTAAGAAACTGACGGATCAGATCACGGAATATCTGGCAGCTTTGTTCTCAGCCGGAACGATGACAGAGCAGCAGGCTGCACAGACGGCAAGTCTTATGTACATCTTAAGCGATGTGGAACGTATGGGAACGCTGAGTGTAGAAGTTGCCAAATGTGTACAGGAAAAGATTGAAAACAGATACAAATATACACCGGAAGCGATGGAAGAGTTGCAGAAAAGCCTGAAGACACTGGAGAAGATGTTTACCGATTCAATCAAGGCATTACAGGGTGATAAGTCAGTTCAGACAGAGAAGCTGATCAAACGGAAAGATAAGATCATGGATCTGGATCTGAAGATGCGAAAAGCACATGTACAGCGTGTCAATAAAGGAAAATGTAAAGCAAGCCTTACGGCACCATTTACGAATATCTTGCATCTGATCGATCGTATGGGAAACAGCTGTGTCAACCTTGCAGATGTTGCGTCTAATGAAATCAGTCTGAATTATTTTATGATAAATTAAGAATATGAGAGATAGAAAAGCCTTTGTGGATATTAAAATGATATCTGCAAGGGCTTTTTTTCAATTATCCTGTGTTCTGTAGATAGCTAAGTATGCAAGAAAAATTTGCCAGTGTTATTTGGGGTAAATACATAGAAAACAAAATTTGAGACATACTATAAAAGAAAAATAATGAAAAATACATGAAGAAAGACAAAGTATAAAAATGATAGCAAGCAATTTAAAAATGGAGGAAGTATCATGGACACATCAACATACGAAATTCTGAAGGAATGTAATTCTGGATGCCGGATGGCACTGAATAGTATCGAGCAGTTGGCGGTATATCTGAAAAGTCAGGAGCTTCAGGACTTGTTCTGTAAATATAAAGAAGACTATGAAAAAATGGAGAAGGAATCAATAAGATTGTCAGAAGGAAAATTGCAGGAGGAGAAGCTGTCAGAAAAGGCAGCAGAGACATTTGCCTGGATCAGTGCTGAAGTAAAGATGATGCTCAATGATGACAGTTCGAAGATTGCGGAAATGATGATCGACGGGGCAAATATGGGAATAAAATCCATTACAGAGAAATTAAATCGTTATCCGGAAGCGGAAAAATGAAAGCATTTCACTTGCAAAGAAATTTGAAAAGACATGTGAAAAGCTGATTCAGGATATGAAGAAATATTTGTAAAATATTATGATTTTTTCGTGGAATATGCAGCCCAAAATTATTAGAAAACGAAAAAATTAACTCTTTACATTTTCCTTGATTTTGGATACATTATTGTTATAAGGTTTTTAAATCAAGGGGAAAATTTATGAAAGATATATCAGAAAAAACGATTGAGCGACTATATGGCGGAACAGATCGCTGATGAAATATTGTCCGGAAGAATTCCCGGAGGAAGTCAGTTAAAACAAGAAGAACTGGCAGAAGCGTTTGAAGCTTCCAGAATTCCAATCCGGGAAGCTTTCCAGATCCTGGAAAATCAGGGGTTAATTATCCGCCTTGCAACCAGAAGAATTACTGTGACAGAATTGGATAAAGAACAGATATGTCTGATCTACAGTATGATTTCGGAGATGACAAAGAAGGCATTGAACAGTCTGAAACATAGTGGAAAGACTGCGCAGTTGGAAGAGTTGCTTATGACATCGGGATTGTCAGGAGAGGTACAGCCTGCAGAAGCCATGTGTGATCTGGTGGAAAATGAGTATATCAAAAGACTTTAAGAAATGCCAGTGACAGCTATATCCGTTTTGCATTATCAACGGGACATTATGCAGATAAGATAAAAGAAGAAAAGGATAAGATGACAGAACTTTTAAGAAAAATGGGGAACTGAATAAAGTAGAAAAATCTCTGGATGTATATTTTAAATTGCTTGCAAAAGCGGTCAAATGAAGAGAGAGGGATGAATGAATGAATGGATTAAAACCAATTAAGATGCCGTCGGCCAAGGAAAAAGGTAGCGGCAGAACTTAGGAAGGCAATCTTGTCCAGGCAGATGAAAGAAGGAGAAGTCCTTTCACTGGAAAGTGTAGCCACACAGTTAAATGTATCGGCGATGCCGGTAAGAGAGGCATTTCAGATACTTGCAAGAGATGGGTTAATACAGTTGCGCAAGAACAAAGGAGCTGTAGTACTTGGAATTACGGAAACTTATATTAAAGAACATTATCAACTTCGTGCAATTTTAGAAAGTGCGGCAGCATCGCTTGCAGCAGAGCCGGAGACGGACATATCGGAGATAGAATCCGTGTACGAAGAAGCAGAAGAGGCTCTGAAGGAAGGCAATTTAAAGCAATATACAGATCTGAACCGTGCATTTCATCATGAGATCTGGTCTGCGGCAGGTAACCAGAAGATGAAAAATATGATTTCTGAATTATGGAATGGTCTGTCTATGGGCAGCATGGTATCAGAAGAGGATTATGCGAAAGTGTCGATTAAAGAACATGAAAGGATATGGAGAGCAATCAAGGCTCATGATCAGAAGGAAGCACAGAAGGCGATGTATGATCATATTATGCGGAGCCGGGATGATATGCTTACATATTATAAATAATTAGTGCGTTGTTATTTACCTTTGTGGTAAATAACAATGCACCTTTTTTTGTCTAAGTATGCAAGGAAAAGTTGCCTGTGGCAGGTCCTTTCAATACCAAAAAACGCTGAATATGGTGATTTTGAACAAAAGACGATATACAGTTTTATAACATATGCCAAAATCTATAAATACCTATTGACAGTTTTTATCATTAGGGAGTATCTTATAATCAAGATTTGGATACAAAATCAAATATCAGACATCAAAGATCAAACGAAAAAACGTATCCGAGAAATCGAACGAAATAATTACAAGGAGGTAATGAAGATGAGTCAGATAACAATTACATTACTGTTTCTGGCATTTGCAATCATCATGTTCATGCTTGAAAAGATTCCGCTTGGGGTAACATCGATGATTGTCTGTGTAGGACTGGTAGTCACAGGGGTATTGGACTGGCAGACTGCATTCTCGGGATTCATCGACAGCAATGTAATCTTATTTGTTGCAATGTTCATTGTCGGTGGAGCACATTTTTGAGACGGGAATGGCGAACAAGATCGGAGGAGTAGTTACACACTTTGCCAAGACAGAAAGGCAGCTGATCATTGCGATCATGGTGATCGTCGGAGTGATGAGTGGCTTCCTTTCCAACACAGGAACAGCCGCAATCCTCATTCCGGTAGTTATCGGTATTGCTGCAAAATCAGGATATTCAAGATCAAGACTGTTAATGCCGCTGGTATTTGCAGCAGCCATGGGAGGTAACCTTTCACTGATCGGTGCACCTGGTAACATGATCGCACAGTCATCCATGGAGAAGATTGGACTGAAATTCGGATTCTTCGATTATGCGAAAGTAGGTCTTCCAATTTTGGTCGTAGGAATTATTTTCTTCGCACTGTTCGGATACAAATTCCTGCCGGATAAAGTGGACACAAGCGGTGAGGGAATCTTTGATGAGACAAAAGATTTCAGCAATGTTCCAAAGTGGAAACAGACCCTTTCACTGATCATCCTGTTATTAACACTTCTGGGAATGATTTTTGAAGATCAGATTGGTATTAAGTTATGTGTCATAGGATGTGTGGGAGCACTTGCACTGATCGTTACAGGCGTTATCAGTGAGAAAGACGCACTTCTTTCCATCGACTTGAAGACGATCTTCTTATTCGGAGGTACACTTTCCCTTGCTTCAGCACTGGAAGCAACAGGTGCCGGAGAACTGATCGCTGATAAAGTAATCGGAATGCTGGGAGATAACCCTTCACCATACATATTAACATTTGTAATCTTCATGCTCTGCTGTATCATGACGAACTTTATGTCAAACACAGCAACGACAGCGCTGATGGCTCCAATCGGAGTATCCATTGCACAGGGCATGGGTGCAGATCCAAGTGCCGTACTGATGGCATGTGTAATCGGAGGATCCTGTGCATTTGCAACACCAATCGGAATGCCGGCCAACACCATGGTAGTAACGGCAGGAGGATATACGTTCAAGGATTATGCGAAAGCAGGTATTCCTATGATCGTAGTAGCAACCATAGTAAGTATGATCTTGCTTCCAATCTTCTATCCATTCTTCCCATAAACATAAGGAAGTATTTGACCTCTAATCTCCATAAAAACGGAAGATGTAAGCAGACATACCTCTCATGACAGTTTGTGATAAAAGTTTTCGCTGTCTTTCATCACAATACTGTTGTGGGAATATAGATAGGAACTAAAAATTTTTAATAGAATTTCAAGGAGGATATGAAAATGTCTAAAGAACAACAGGTAACACAACTTACAGATTATATGGCAAAATTTATTGCACATATCGCAAAGAAACTGCCGGATGATGTCATTGAAAAATTAACAGAGCTGCGTGAGAAAGAAGACAGCCCGCTTTCAAAGGTAATTTATGACACCATGTTCAAGAACCAGGAACTTGCTGTAAAACTGAACAGACCAAGCTGTCAGGATACAGGTGTATTACAGTTCTGGGTAAAATGTGGAACCAAAATTCCCACTTATCGACGAACTGGAAGGACTTCTGAAAGACGCTGTTGTGAAAGCAACATTTGAAGCACCTCTCCGTCACAACAGTGTAGAGACATTTGATGAATACAACACAGGAAAGAACGTAGGAAAAGGGACACCGACTGTATTCTGGGATATCGTTCCAAACTCAGACAAATGTGAGATCTATACATACATGGCAGGAGGCGGATGTACTCTTCCGGGAAAAGCTATGGTTCTGATGCCGGGTGAAGGATACGAAGGAGTTACAAAGTTCGTTATGGACGTTATGACAACATACGGATTGAATGCCTGCCCTCCGCTTCTCGTTGGTGTAGGTGTGGCAACATCTGTTGAGACGGCAGCACTTCTTTCTAAGAAAGCACTGATGCGTCCGATCGGATCACACAATGAGAACGAAAGAGCAGCTAAGATGGAGACTCTTCTCGAAGACGGAATCAATGCAATCGGCCTTGGACCACAGGGTATGGGCGGAAAATATTCTGTAATGGGCGTTAACATTGAGAACACAGCACGTCACCCATCTACAATCGGTGTGGCTGTTAACGTAGGATGCTGGAGCCACAGAAGAGGACATATTGTATTTGATAAGGACCTTAACTACACAATCACAACACATACGGGGGTAGAATTATAATGGTAGAAGTAAAGAACGGTGAAAAAAATCTTAACAACACCTGTTTCAGCAGAAGACTTAAAAGATATCAAGATCGGTGACATCGTATATCTGAACGGAAGCATGACAACATGTCGTGACGTTGCACACCGCCGTCTGGTAGAAGAAGGAAGAGAGCTTCCTGTAGATGTAAGAAATAACGCAATCTTCCATGCAGGCCCGATCATCCGTCCACTGGAAAATGACAAATTCGAAATGGTATCTGTAGGACCGACAACAAGTATGAGAATGGAAAAAATTCGAGTATGAATTCGTAAAAGAAACTGGTGTACGTGTGATCATCGGTAAAGGTGGTATGAAAGAAAATACAGAGCGTGCATGTAAAGAATTCGGAGCAATCCACTGCGTATTCCCTGCAGGTAATGCCGTAGTAGCTGCTACAGAAGTAGAAGAGATCGTAAGAGCTGAGTGGAGAGATCTCGGAATGCCAGAGACACTCTGGAACTGCCGCGTAAAAGAATTCGGACCACTGATTGTTTCTATCGATGCAAACGGAGACAACCTCTTTGAAGAAAGAAAGATTGAATACAATAAGAAGAAAGATGCTGCTACAGAAGAGATTTGTAAGCATGTAAGCTTTATTAAATAATTAGGATAATAATTACAGTAAATCCTTGAGAACCCTTTTATACTAATGTAAGTTATGCAGTTTTCCCCCGGGCGATTCCTCCTAAAGAGCCCGGGGGATTTTTATACCAAACTAAAAATGTTCTGTCCTCTAACAAAAATTATGTGGTATAATGCTCAAAGTTGAATTGATTTTGTATAAAAACTGGAGGAAGAATCAATGTTATATACAATCCCGGATTATTACCATGAATTTTCCTGTATTGCAGGCGAATGTGAAGATACATGCTGCGCCGGCTGGCAGATTGTGGCGGACGAAGCAGCGTTGAAAAAATATAAGAAAGTAACCGGATCATTTAGAAAAAGATTAAGAAAGTCCATTAACTGGAAAGAAGGAACCTTTAAGCAGGACAAGAATAAGCGCTGTGCCATTTTTAAATGATGAAAATCTCTGTGATATGTATACAGCACTCGGTGAAAAAAGTCTGTGCCGGACTTGTAAGATGTATCCAAGACACGTAGAAGAATTTGAAGATGTCCGAGAGATGACGTTGTCTGTATCCTGTCCGGAGGTGGCAAGAATTCTGCTTGGTAAAAAGGAACCGGTGCGCTTTCTGACATATGAAAGCAACAAGGAAGAAGAATATGATGAATTTTGATCCATTCTTGTATTCAAAATTGGTAGATGCAAGAAAAGTGATGATCAATATCCTTCAGGACAGAAGTAAGAGACTGGATCTGCGGGTTGGTCTGGTGCTGGCGATCGCACATGACTTGCAGGTGCGGATCAAAAGAGAAGATATCTTTTCCATTGATGATGTATTTGGAAAAAATATCAGACGGAGAAGGCGGTGCAATTCGTTGAAGCAAAATTATCAGAAGATGAAGACTATGCATTTATTAAGAAAATGTTCCAGAATCAATATCTGATGGAACGGTTACGGGATGACTGGGAACCGTATCTTCTGGAGGCGGAGAGCTTGCTTTACGGAGATGCCGTCTGTAGTGGAAGTGAAGAACAATGTACAAAGTACAAAGAACAGTATACAAAGAACAAACGAGAATTCCACACGTGGCTGAACACATATATGCCGGACTATGAGATCCAGTATGAACAGCTCCTGGTATATTTCATCAGCACCTATTTCTGCGGTGCAGTCTATGATGGAGAGGGATATGTGAAGGTACAGATGGCGGTTGTCAGTGTACTTTTGATCCACGAACTTCTGCTGGCACAGTGGCTGAAGAATGAGAAGACACTGGAGATGGAGGATGTGATAGATACCGTATATCGTTATTCCAGAGAACTGGAGCATTCCGATCCGAATCTGAACCTGATGGAAAAGCTGATGAGGAGAGATCTGTTATCCTGGTTTAAGAAAGAAAATGACGGTGATAAGGAGATTGACAGGCATTAAAATTGAAACTACAGTTGCAAAATACCATACAGGTATGTTATAACTTTTAGAAGGGAATGAAGTTCTCCCTTAGTGATCATACTAGAACCGCTTATAAAGCTGATGACTTCTGCGAATAATGACGCAGAAAGTCTCAGCTTTTTCTGCGTTTATAGATCGCTATGCGGTTGAAAGAAACTGCCAGTGGCAGATTCTGTAGATAAGGAGGAATATAAAATGTTACTAAGCGTTGCGCTGATCCTGCTCTGTGGTATGGGGATGAGCTGGATCTGTCAAAAAATTAAAACTGCCGGGGCTTCTGGGAATGCTTCTCACCGGTATCGTTCTGGGACCGTATGTGCTGAATCTTCTGGATGAAAATCTGTTAAATATTTCATCGGAACTTAGGAAGATGGCACTGATCATTATTCTGATGAGGGCCGGATTAGGGCTTGACATTTCCGGTTTGAAAAAAATCGGGCGTCCGGCGGTAATGATGTGCTTTGTACCGGCGAGTTTTGAGCTGTTGGGAATGTTAGTGCTAGCACCAAGGTTACTGGGACTTTCTGTGCTGGAAGCGGCAATATTAGGATCTGTACTTGCGGCGGTTTCACCGGCGGTTGTCGTGCCGCGTATGGTAAGATTGATGGAAGAAGGCTATGGAACGGAAAAAGGAATCCCACAGTTGATTCTTGCGGGCGCTTCGGTAGATGATGTATATGTCATCGTATTATTTACGACCTTTTCAGGGATTATGCAGGGAAAAAGCGTATCGGTTATGAGTTTCCTGAATATTCCGATATCTATTATCCTGGGAATGATCATTGGATTACTTGCCGGATGGCTTCTTGCACGGTATTTTGAGAAAGTACATATCCGGGATACCGTAAAGGTATTAATCTTACTCAGTATTTCAATTTTTACTGGTAGTGGCAGAAGATCATATGACAACTGCAATTACGTTCTCGGCGTTAATTGCAGTGATGTTTCTGGGAGTGGGCTTACAGAAATACAGGGAAGTGGCTGCAAAAAGGATTGCAGTAAAATGTGGAAAGATGTGGGTGGCAGCGGAGGTATTCTTATTCGTACTGGTTGGTGCGACTGTAAATATCGGATATCTATCTCATGTAGGACTCAAGGCAGTCGTTTTAATCTGTGGCGCACTGATCTTCCGAATGACAGGGGTCTTTGTATGTCTGCTTGGAACGGATATGAATGGAAAAGAAAAGTTATTTACGATGATGGCATACACACCGAAAGCAACTGTACAGGCTGCAATCGGAGGAATTCCACTGACGCTTGGATTTGCGTGTGGCGATGTGGTTCTGACGGTAGCAGTGCTTGCAATTGTACTGACTGCACCGCTTGGAGCATTTGCGATTGATAGCAGTTACAAAAAATTTCTGGCAAAACTAAGTGATTCCATTGCAATGTATTCTCAGTATAAAATAAAGTAGATCCAATATCTGATTGACAAATGGTAGTTCTGTGATATCATATAAAACATATAGGAAAAGAAAACTATGTTCATATAATAAAGGAACACAAAAATAACATGAAATAAACGGAGGACTGCCATATGACAAGAGAAGAAGCATGGGAATTATTAACCGAATATAACCAGGATGAATTTCATCTCCTGCATGCACAGACGGTAGAGAATACGATGCGTTATTTTGCAAGAGAGCTCGGGTTTGCGGATGAGGAAGATTTCTGGGGAATCGTAGGACTTTTACACGATCTGGATTTTGAAAAATATCCGGAAGAACACTGTATCAAATCGCAGGAGATCATGAAAGAACAGGGAATCGATGAGAAGATCATCCATGCAACGGCGAGTCACGGCTATGCTTGGATGGACACTGGAAGATCTGATTCAGAGACAATTGATGCTTTGAAGACATTCTAGGATTAAAAAAGGCGAAAAAGGATAACGGACGAATGGTTCGGAGGATTGGCATTTGTCAAAAAATGTGATATCATAGTAATTAAGTAGGAGATGAACCGGGAGAAGAGACCCGGATGAAAGGTGAAGTACTATGAAGATATCAACAAAGGGCAGATATGCACTGAGAATTATGATCGATCTGGCGGAAAATGCAAATGGGGAATATATTCGTCTGAAAGACATATCGGCAAGACAGGGAATTACATTAAAATATATGGAACAGATTATGCCGATGCTGACAAAGGCCGGATATGTAAGAAGTTATCGTGGCAATAACGGTGGTTATATGCTGGCGAAATGAGCCGGAAGAATATACAGCCGGAGATATTATCCGTACAACGGAAGGAAGCCTTGCGCCGATTGCGTGTCTGGATGACGTGCCGAATCGCTGCGAGAGACAGGATCAGTGTTCCACACTTGAGTTCTGGGAAGGACTAAGAAAGTAATCGACCAGTATGTGGATAGTGTGACACTTGCAGATCTGGTAAAAAATCATGAAGAGAAGTGTGAGAAGCTGGATCTGTAAATGTAAATGAATAAAAAACAAGAAAATGTACAGCAGGCAAAAGTCTGCTGTAATTTTTATGCAAAACTGGCATGTGCAAAAACATGAAAACTGGCTGTTTAAAAAATACCAGATGAGCGTATGATAGGACTCAAAGAAAATTCACAGAAAACAGATAGGAAAGGTACAGGAATTATGAAGGAGAACAGATATGAATTAAATAAGCAGCTGGCACAGATGTTAAAAGGTGGAGTGATCATGGATGTTACAACTCCGGAACAGGCAAAGATCGCAGAAGAAGCAGGTGCATGTGCAGTTATGGCACTGGAAAGAATTCCGGCAGATATCCGTGCAGCGGGCGGCGTATCCCGCATGAGTGATCCAAAGATGATCCGCGGCATTCAGGAAGCGGTATCCATTCCGGTTATGGCAAAATGCAGAATCGGACATTTTGTAGAAGCGCAGATCCTGGAAGCAATCGAGATTGATTATATCGATGAAAGCGAAGTACTTTCACCGGCCGATGACATTTACCACATTAATAAAAAAGAGTTCAAAGTACCATTTGTATGTGGTGCAAGAGATCTCGGCGAGGCACTCCGCCGTATCGCAGAGGGTGCATCCATGATCCGTACAAAAGGCGAGCCGGGAACCGGAGATGTTGTACAGGCAGTACGTCATATGAGAGCCATGAATGCGGAGATCCGCCGCATCCAGAACTTAAGAGCAGACGAATTATTCGAAGCAGCAAAACAGTTACAGGTTCCGGTTGATCTTGTGGAATATGTTCATGAAAATGGAAAGCTTCCGGTCGTAAACTTTGCAGCAGGCGGAGTTGCGACACCGGCAGATGCGGCACTGATGATGCAGCTTGGAGCAGAAGGTGTATTCGTAGGTTCCGGAATCTTTAAGTCAGGTAACCCTGCAAAACGTGCGGCTTCTATTGTGAAAGCAGTTACCAACTACACAGATGCCAAACTGATCGCTGAACTTTCGACAGATCTTGGCGAAGCAATGGTGGGAATCAACGAACAGGAAATTGAATTATTAATGGCAGAAAGAGGAAAGTAAGATGACGATTGCAATCTTGGCAATGCAGGGAGCATTCTTAGAGCATGGACAGATGCTGGACCGCCTGGGCGTGGAACATTTTGAAATCCGGAAAAAAGAAGATCTGAACCGTCACTTTGATGGTCTGATCCTTCCGGGTGGAGAAAGTACCGTTATGAGAAAGCTTCTGATCGAACTGGACATTTACGATACATTGAAACAGAAGATTGAAGACGGGCTTCCGGTATTCGGAACCTGCGCCGGACTGATCCTTTTGGCAGAGCGGGTGGAAGACGGAGTTCCATGTTTTGGTACGATGAATATTCTGGCAAAGCGGAATGCGTATGGAAGACAGCTTGGAAGCTTTTATACAGAAGATGAGATGAAAGAAATTGGAAAGATTCCAATGACATTCATCCGTGCACCGTATATTGACGATGTCTACGGAGAGGCAGAGATACTTGCCGTAGTAGATGGAAAAGTTGTGGCCGCAAGACAGGGCAGCCAGCTTGCAACTGCGTTTCATCCGGAACTGAATGATGATACAAGTGTGCATGCATATTTTATAGAAATGATAAAAGGAAGCAAGGCACAGGCTGTATAGAAACGTCATTTATAATATGAAGACGGAACGACATTTTATGTAATAGGATAGCACTGTGTTTTTGGAAAAAGGAAAATCAAAGCCCTGAATGATATCATTTTCAGAGAAGTGAATAACGGAGTGTATAAAGCGAGATTTGCCAGAAGTCAGGAAGCATATGAAGAAGCTTATCATACCGTATTCAACCGTCTGGACTGGCTGGAGGCATGGCTGCTT
>ENA-OQES01000622-OQES01000622.1-human-gut-metagenome-genome-assembly--contig:-NODE-622-length-14521-cov-2.966028_pt1 | contig 14521 bp, 12 predicted proteins | sample MGYA00242798_ERZ504641 | MGnify/ENA primary metagenome ERZ504641 (study PRJEB26092, sample SAMD00036327) | human gut metagenome | host: Homo sapiens | study: EMG produced TPA metagenomics assembly of... | reverse complement strand
CCGAAGGGTCGCAACCGTAGATTTTTTCCTGATACATACGGTGGACTTCGCAGTCCCAGTCTATCTGATCTGTCACTTCACGACATGCTTTTATACCGGGCAGGTCGTGTTCGCTGCGTGGTCCGTCCTGATAGAGGAAAAGCTTGGAGGGACGGGCATTCCTGACTTGTTCAAACACTTGCGACAGCTGTTGCGGGCGGTTGAAGAACAAAATGAGTACGGGTACATCTACAAGGAACGGTTTCATAGTTCAATCTCCTTTATTTGTAAAATTCGAGTTTGTTGTAATGCGGATGTATATTCTCTAAATCTGGTAATTGCATATAGTCACCGTATATCTTCCTTAGCACAGCATCTGTTTGGCGTGGTACCGGGGAACATTTTTCCTTCAAATTCCATTTCTGTCAGTGGAAAAATATCGTCTGTATAGCGCGGTTTGAAATAGGCGGTGCCAAAAGAATGGCGTAATTCTTTTCCGGGGAATAACTTGGCAATGAACCTTAGGATGGGAAAACCGATGCGGGTATTAAAATGATAAATCCTACGAATCCGTTTGTATAATGTGCTTTCTTTTATATTTTTATTATTCAACTGATTGTATATCTGCCCTTGCATGTGGCCTCCTATCCAAGCTAGACAATAAGGGATCTTTTCTAAAGGAAAAATATCAATGTAGATACCGGTATAATGGAAAATACGGTCATATGAATTTGTTTCTTCCAAATGAGAATCCTTATCACGTAATTTGCCGTATATAAAGATGTAATTGGGATCTGTTTCATTAGTTTGCAATGCAAGATTGTCCGGAAGTTCTTGAGGAAGAACTTTCAGCAGACGCAGGTAATCTGAGCGAAGCATTTCTATGTCCAGATCATCATCCCAGGGAATGAAACCTTTGTGACGTGCTGCACCTATTAGAGTTCCGGAACTGAGCCAATAGGGTATTTGGTGCTTGCGACAAATCACATCAATAACCTCCAGAAGCTCTAACATACGTAGTTGCTGGCGACGGAGAAGGGAACCATCGGGATTAAATCGCTTTCTTAGTTCACTATCCATACATTAATTTTTTAGTAGTTTATAAAACAAATCAGCGTTGATGTAACCTGTTTCTGACAGGTCTTTTCCTTTTAATTCTCCTTCATGGATATATTCTTTGTTTAATACATCTTGCCCCCATAGCAATATTTTATCAATGTTTGGGGTACAAATATTTAATACCTCTGCTATTGATTTGATTATCAATAATCCAATGGAAAATCCTCAGTGAAATACCGGCTTTTGAAATCAGGTCAGAAATCCTTTTTCTGTTTTTTCCATAGGAGCTGGAATATGTTTGAAGGCAATGATGGAGCGTATCTTGCGGGTAAGTGACCTTGCATCATAACTGTCATAATATTCCAATAAAGTAGGAATTGGCTCTATTCGGACCGGCAGTGCTTTCAGAATTTGTTGGAATTCATTGTCACAAGCAATGAGGAGCTCCGAACTTTCTTCGTCCCAACTATTATAGAACCCGGGAATCTCATGATATGTTTTTCCTCTACTCCAGGTATGGAAAAGTGAATAAAGACGGGCTGGATGAAGCAATGGATTGCTATTGGTCAGGCTGGCTTCTAGAAAATGATGAAGCATACGCACCGGCGTATCTAACATTTCTTGAAGAGTTCGTAGTAAAATATCGGATTTTGATATGTTTACGGTAGCTATTTGTAATTCCTTTTTGGTATCCCAACAAGAGTGCTTTCTGGCCATAGGTTTGTACACGGGCAATGAATGGAGCACGCTGGAATCCGAAGAGTGAAGCTGTTTTGCCTAATATTCTATAAGCGGTAAAGGAAAAAACCGGTACAACTGACTACACTTCCTATGCAAGTTTTTTCCTGCAAGAACGGTTGTATGTGGAGAAGTTCTTCCTCAATGGCAAATCCGGGGAGACAAAGCAATACGATATCAGAGTGTGGAATGACTTCTGCCGGGTTAGCCGTAACGCAGGCTAATGAGCCGGAGAATGTATTTCCCCGGCAATCTTCAATGAGTAATGATGGATTCCATTGGTCGGGATGCCGGGTGAGGATGGAAACATTAAAGCCTTTATGTGCAGCTACTCCTGCAATGACGTGCCCCAGACCGCCACCGCCACAAATACAGATATTGATACTCATGCTTGCAGTTTTTTTGAAGTTTTCCAGCCAGATAATTGTTGTCTTCAGTGTCGCGTATGGCGATACGGATGTAATTCCTGCCATCGAATCCTGTCTTGGTACTACAATCTTTTAACAAGAGATTATGCTCCAGCAATAAAGAAACGAGTTTGGTGGAACTGAAGCGGGAAGTTACTTCGCACAGGAAATAATTGGCTTGTGAAGGTATGACACGTAGGAAGTCAACCTGTTGCAATACCTCGAAAAAGCGTTGGCGCTCGGCTATGAACTTTTTTACAGGCAATTTTGATAATCATTATTATACTTGCTGTATATCTGTAAATAGAATTCGGCGAAGGAGTTTATATTCCATATAGCCATGATTTTTTCGTAAATAGGATATTATCTCTTTGTCGGAAGATGCGGCTATCCCCAAGCGTAATCCCGGAACTCCATAAGATTTGGAAATACTTTTAATGACTGTGAGGTGTGGGTATGTTTCCAGAACTTCATTCTTAAGCAGCGTATTTTCGACACTTTTTTCGCTGAAGTCAACAAAAGATTCATCCAGTATTAAGTGGATATTTCGCTGCTGCGTCCATGCCAGCAAATCCATAAGTTCGTTAAGGGGGATGAAGTTACCTGATGGGTTATCCGGATTGATCAAGAGTAAATGGCGGATATCTTTGTCCGCATAAAAAAGCATCAGTTCTTTTGCCGTATAATGAAAATCGGCATTCTGTGGATAGAATGCAATGATTTCTTCTGATTGCCGGTTGGGATATTCTTCAAAAGTGGGATAAATTACTCCCATTTTGCCATCTGAATGTTCCATCAGCGCTTTGATGATTTCGGCGGCTCCGTTGCCAACAACCACATAATCTTGCCGGATACCGAAGTTTTTTGCCATGACAAGTGTGTTCACTCCCATGCCGGAAGGGTATTCACGGAGAAGCACATTAAAATTAGCCTGTAGTTCTTCACACATTTTTTGTGGTGGAAAATAGGGGTTTACTAAATAGCAGAAATCTTTCAGCTTTGGGAAACGCCAGTATCCGCCATATCTTTTTTGGGTAGCGTTGTAGCTGGTCCTGTTCGGCAAAAAATGGTTTCAGCGATGTCAAGATCTTGTATATCATCAATCTCATACCAGCGTTCTCCTTCCAAAGGGAGCCCTTTCAGTTCACATCTCTCCAGCAGGGTGATTACCCGTAATACCTGTTCGTAATATTCGTTATTCCCCAGGGCTTTGCTGTAGGCTTCAAGAAATGGCACATAACTGTTGCGGAGAAACTCTTTACTGAATTTATAGATATTGACGGTTTTGTAGTAATCGTCAATATCTGCGTAGCGGAACGTTTTTTTTTGAGATAAAATCAATGATGTCATTTTCAGTATTGAGCCGTACCATCGTGCCGTCCATCCATGGCTCATATTTAGCTACAAGTGCCAGATTGGGATAGGGGTTATTTAAAATTTTGTGGAAAAGTGTATCCTCAAAAATCAAATCGGATTCAATTAATAAAGTATCTTGCTTTTGCAATTCCTCTTTAGCAAGATAGAGAGAATAGATATTATTGGTCTTATTGTAGACAGGATTGTAAATATATTCTATCGGAGTATTTCTACTTTGTTTCTCTATGTGGGTACGTAATTTCTCTCCCTGGTAGCCTATGACTAAAATAATGCGTTCCAGATTTAATGAATCTAACTGTGAGAGCAGACGGTCTATCAGATAGGTCCCGTTTACTTTAATCATACACTTGGTGTTATCTTTGGTAAGATCTCCCAAGCGCTTGCCCATGCCGGCGGCTAGAATGATTGCTTGCATAATAAATTTAGGTATATATATTGCAAAAGTAGTAATTAATTAGCATTTATAAGCGATGTTATTTATATTTGCCTCAAATTTTAAACAGGAATGGGTAAAATAACATTTGTACCGGTAGGAGGATTGGCCAACCGTATGCGTGCAGTGGCTTCGGCGGTAATGCTGGCAGGAAAGACGAAAAGTGAATTAAGCATCATTTGGTTTCGGGATTGGGCACTGAATGCACCGTTTTATCAGTTGTTTAAGCCTGTAGACAGGGAAGTGGCTTGTTTACGGGATGCTTCGCGGTTAGATTATGCATTATTAGACAGACCTCGTTCCAAGAATTTTCATTTCCCGCTTTTGTTTCAGAAACTGCTTTTCAAGTCTTGTCTGTACGAGCGTTCCATTACTCCTTTATGTAACCGGCATTTTGATTTTGAACGGTGGGTTAAAGAAGGTGGCTGTGTTTATATGGCATCATACACCGCTTTCCAACTTTATGATTATGCATGGATCAGTCGGTTGTTTGTTCCGGTAGACGAGATTATGGAAGAGGTGGAAAACCGTTGTCGGAATTTTTCGGATGCTATGATTGGTGTGCATATCCGTCGTACAGATAATCTGGCTTCTATCAGGCAAAGCCCTATCGAGTTGTTCTATCAGAAATTAGATGAGAAGATAAAAGAGGACGGCAAGGTGGCTATCTATTTGGCTACAGATTCGGAAGAGGTGAAGCGGGAAATGAAAGAGCGTTATGGTGACCGGATATTCTGTTCCGGAAAAAAGGCAGACCGTGGATCTTTGGAGGGAATAAGGGAGGGTATCACGGATATGTACACATTGGCTCGTACACAAAAAAAGTATATGGTTCTTTTCAGAGCTCATTTTCGGATATGGCAGCTCAGATAGGAGGGGTTCCATTGGAGATTTTGAAATTATGAGTTGCGGAAATAAATCATTGTTTTAATGATTATCTGCAAACATTTTTATTTTTGCTCCTCTTCTTTCTATGGCATTTGCCAATTTGTTTTCTATTTTTCCTAATAGCAGCCGTCTGCTCCATTCTATAACAAGCGTCGTCAGACAGATAGAAACAAGTGTTCCCATAAAATACAGAACAAGTAGGTTGCTGTCTGCATAAGGGGTATACCAGGGTTGTAAACAGTGGATAAGAAGTCCTTGAAGCATATATAAGGCGAAAAACGTATCCTGCTAGGTAATTGATGATGCGGGATGAAAAATGCCACCGGGTAAACTGGTAGAAAATCATGATAGAGGCGATGATAATCAGTAGATTATTATCTCGGGCGAATCTCAGTATGATATTTCCACTCATTGCTGTAAGCAGGGTATTCAGTATAAAAATACCGGCAAGGCTGCCTGACAAGATTTTCCCGGCTATGTCGTTTCATGTTTTCCGGAAGACCATAGGTCTTCAGATATTGTCCTATGAGATAAGCTAGTGTGACATTGATAATTCCCTTGCCCGTGTCATTCTGAATTTCAAAAAACAGGATTGTCGGGGCAAATACAAAAAACGAATCCCCATAGTAACAGTAGTTGTTTATAACTTTTTTGTGAGAGGTTATGAACCAGCCGGTTTAAATAGGGCGAGAAACAATAAAGTACTACATAGCAGGTCATAAACCAGTATTTTTTGCTAAGTATCGGTAGCAATGAGGAGGCCAGCCCTGTCCAGGTATGCGGAGTGTGAAGCCATATTGTTTCGATCAGATAAGAAACGATGGAATAAAACCATACGACAACCAGCATTTTGAAAAATTTATGTGTATTGAAACGGATTCCAAAATAACCTGAGATCAGAATGAACAAGGTTACTCCGGTGTTTCCCAGTGTATTGATAAATAGTATGAATTCTTTGTTCAGCCAGTTACTGGTGTGGAAGGTATTTCCTAGAATATGCATGGATACAATCAGTATGATACTGATAATTCGTAAACATTCTAATCCGGAGTGACGTGTAGCAGCCATTATTTCTTGATTATATAGTGTAAACTCTCTTTAAAAGTGACGGAGCCGCTCAACCACAGGATGGCTGTGTAGAGTGTGCCGGCTATGATCATTTTGCTTGCCATTAATAAATACAGATTGGCAAAGCCGATAGTGATATAATAGGTAGCCGCCATTACTGCGGTAGCTATGAAGGCAAACGGAAGGATGTCTTTCAGCGCTGCAAACAAGCTGAGCCGTATTTGTTTCCATACAAAATAGTGCCATACAAACAGCCAGCAGATATTGATGGATACATACACTATAATCATGGTATGTACGCCGTATGGATAGAGCAGAAGCATGGTTGTTAACTGGATAATGCCTAAGCCGATGGTATTCCACATATAGATATCCGATTTTCCTTTGCTGATGACTAGGTTGGAATACAAATTGGTTATGGGAATGAATGCGCCACCGATGCAGAGCAATTGCAGGATGAAGGCACTGGGTAGCCATTTGTCTGTAATAGTCAGTATAATCAGTTCGGGTGCGATTAATGATAATCCTAACATAGCCGGGAAAAGAAATAAAGGCAGTGAAGCGGAGCATCTTCCGGAAAGCGCGTTGTTGGCGTTCCCTTTCATCCGACAAACTGGAAAGTACAGGTTGGGCCACACTGTTGACTGTTCCTGAAATTAATGAATGTCCCATATAATTCCATTTATTAGCTTGAGTAAAATAGCCTACTTCTTGTCCCGAATAGAATTTACCAAGGATAACGGTAAAGATATTATTATTGATGTGGTTGAATATATTGGTTACTAATAATTTGCTGCTGAAAGAAAGCATCCCTCTCAAAGGCTTGAAGTCGAAAGTAAGTGTAGGTCGCCAGGGTGAGAAGCACCAATAACAGATATTAATGGTTCCTACATAGACAATGCTTTGTGTGGCTATCCCCCAATAGGCAAATCCCAAGCAGGCCATAGTTATACCGATAGTTCCTGAGGCGGTTAATCCGATAGTGACCGCCATTGCCTTTTGCTTGACCATTAAGTTGCGGAATAGGTAAGCACTGTGGGCAATGCCCAAACTGGCTACAAAGAAACCGAGGAAAGTGTATCGTGCCAAAGCTGTCAGTTCGGGAGTGTGATAGAATTCGGCAATGAGTGGGGCGCAAAGGAACAGAATGAGGTAGAGACAGGCACTTAGCCCGGTACTGAACCAGAATACGGCATTATAGTCTTTGTGGGAGATATCCCGTTTGTTGGCTAGGGCGGCCGTGAACCCGCTTTCCTGCAAAGAGCCTGCAATAAGGGAGAAGATGGACAGCATTCCCACCATGCCATAATCTTCCGCATTCAGAATGCGTGACAGGAATATCCCGAAAAAAAGATTCAGCAGCTGCTGTACTCCATTGCTTAATCCGCCCCAGAAGAGGCCTTTTGCTGTCTTTTCTTTCAAGGATTGTTCTGCCATTTTTATAGATAGATTATAAAACAGTCAGGCTGAAAGCGGACGTTTCAGTTGCTTTCAGCCTTTTCTGTATTTGGGTGTATATTATTTCACTTCACTGCCCGGCTTTACCTCTCTTAATAAAGAGGTCACCGCTAAGGTGCCGTCAAAGTTTTCAGCACTCAGGATCATGCCTTCGCTCACCAATCCGTTCTTGAATTGGCGTGGAGCAAGGTTGGCAATGAATAAACTTGTTTGCCCACCAGTTCTTCCGGTTTATAATGTTGTGCGATACCGCTGACGATGGTACGGTTCTCCAGTCCGTCAGCAATCTTGAATTTCAGCAGCTTTTTCATTTTAGGCACTACCTCACACTCTAATACGGTACCTACACGGATATCTAACTTTTCAAATTCTTCAAAAGCAATTACCGGTTTTATCGGGTTAGCTTTATAGTTGGCAGCCTCGTTTGCTTTTTTGGTAGCCAACAGTTTGTCTACTTGTGCTTGAATGGTTTCATCTTCGATCTTTTCGAACAACAGTTCTGCCTTATTCAATTGATGTCCTTCTGCCAGCAGATCGGTACGTCCCAGTTGGTCCCATTCAAATGTTTCCATATTCAGCATTTTGCGGAGTTTTTCGCTGCTGAAAGGCAGGAAAGGTTCGAATGCAATAGCCAGATTGGCAACTAGTTGCAATGCTATGTTAAGGATGGTGGCTACACGGTCCATATCAGTTTTTGCCAGTTTCCAAGGCTCTGTATCGGCTAAGTATTTATTACCGATACGTGCCAGGTTCATTGCCTCTTTTTGTGCATCGCGGAATTTGAATACATCCAGTAGCTTTTCTACTTCTGCCTTTACGTCTGCAAATTCTTTTAATGTTTCTTTGTCGTAGTCGGTCAATTCACCGCAAACGGGAACTTTCCCGTCGAAATATTTATGAGTCAGCACTAAAGCACGGTTTACAAAGTTACCGTAAACAGCCACCAACTCATTGTTGTTACGTGCTTGAAAATCTTTCCAGGTAAAATCGTTGTCTTTTGTTTCGGGGGCATTGGCTGTCAATACATAGCGCAATACATCCTGTTTGCCGGGGAAGTCCTGCAAATATTCATGCAACCATACTGCCCAGTTGCGTGAAGTGGAAATCTTGTCACCTTCCAGATTCAGGAATTCATTGCTAGGTACGTTATCCGGTAAGATATAGCTTCCTTCCGCTTTCAGCATAGCAGGGAAAACAATGCAGTGGAATACAATATTGTCTTTTCCGATGAAGTGAATCAAACGGGTTTCTGGATCTTTCCACCAAGTTTCCCAGCTGTCGGGAAGTAATTCTTTTGTATTTGAAATATAGCCGATGGGGGCATCGAACCATACATAAAGTACTTTTCCCTCAGCACCTTCTACAGGAACAGGGATTCCCCAATCCAAGTCACGGCTTACCGCACGGGGTTGCAAGCCCATATCCAACCAGCTTTTACATTGTCCGTATACATTGGGGCGCCATTCTTTATGATTTTCAAGAATCCATTCACGCAGCCATCCTTCGTGTTTGTCCAATGGCAGATACCAATGTTTGGTTTCACGCATCACTGGTTTACTCCCACTGATAGCACTTTTCGGATTGATCAGGTCGGTCGGAGAAAGTGATGTTCCGCACTTCTCGCATTGGTCACCGTAGGCTCCTTCTGCATGGCAGTGAGGACATTCACCGGTAATATAACGGTCGGCCAGGAACTGATGGGCTTCTTCGTCGTAATATTGCATGGAGGTCTTTTCAATGAACTCACCTTTATCATACAGGGTTTTGAAGAATTCGGAAGCCAGTTCGTGGTGTGTCTTTGATGTAGTACGAGAGTATATATCGAATGAAATTCCAAATTCTTTGAATGATTCTTTTATCAAGGTATGATAGCGGTCCACCACATCTTGTGGAGTAATACCTTCTTTCTTTGCACGAATGGTGATAGGTACTCCGTGTTCGTCAGAGCCTCCGATGAAAAGAACATCTTCTTTTTTCAGGCGGAGATAGCGCACGTAGATATCAGCAGGAACATATACACCTGCCAGATGACCAATATGTACCGGACCGTTTGCGTAGGGCAAAGCGGATGTGACGGTGGTTCTTTTGAATTTATTTTCCATTGTATGATGTCTTTTTTGTTATTTCTACCAGTAACGTGCAAAGTTAGTGATTTTTAGTAAGTATATGGAATAATCAGAAATATTTCTCCCTTAAAATCTCTGACAGGCCGTACTTATTATAAAATATGGTTATTCGGGGGCTTTGTCGGAAGAAGTGAAAATACAGAAAAATGTTATATCGTGATGCAGTGATTTGCACTTATTTGCATTTAATCTTAAGGAGAGAAAAATGATGAACTAAATTTTACTTATCCTGTTTTTATAAAACCTTAAGTCGAACGAGACATGAATACGTGGTATAAATTCATTTTAAATGCACTTTTCTCTAAAAAGAGAGAGGATAAAGATTGGGAAACGACCGATAAGGAAGAGGATGTTCTTTCAAATTACATTGAACTGGACTCATTGATGCAGGTCATTTATCATGCAAAGGAAACTGAGTCGGGCAGCTAAACTAACCGGCCCAGTCTTCTCTATCAAGATTTCTATAGCTTATCGCTTCTGCCAGGTGGATGGAAGTAATGTGTTCGCTGTTGTCCAGATCGGCAATGGTACGCGCTACTTTTAGAATACGACCGTATGCGCGCGCCGACAGGTTGAGGCGTGTCATGGCAGTTCGTAATAATTTTAGCCCTGCTTCATTGGGTTGAGCGTACAGATGGAGTAACCCGGCTTCCATTTGTGCGTTGCAGTAAATACCCGGATGGTTGGCAAAACGTTGAGCTTGTATTTTCCGGGCCTTGATAACCCGTTCGCGTATGCTTGCACTACTTTCCGCATGATGGCGTTCTGCCATTTTTTTCGAATGGAACCGGAACTATTTCTATTTGGATATCTATGCGGTCCAGTAAAGGACCGGAGATACGGTTCAGGTACCGTTGCACTTGTCCGGGATTACAGACGCAAGCTCGTGTGGGATGATTATAATATCCGCATGGACAGGGATTCATACTGGCTACCAGCATGAAACTGGCCGGATAATCCAGACTGTATTTAGCTCGTGCGATGGATATATGCCTGTCCTCTAGGGGTTGGCGAAGTACTTCAAGTACACTTCTGTTAAATTCCGGCAACTCGTCTAGAAAGAGCAAACCGTTGTGAGCCAGACTGATTTCTCCCGGTTGGGGATTGGTGCCGCCACCTACCATTGCTACTTGCGAAATTGTATGATGGGGACTACGGAAAGGCCGGATGGCAATCAGTGAACTGTCTTTTCCTAATTTTCCTGCTACTGAATGTATTTTAGTCGTTTCCAGACTTTCACCCAATGAAAGGGGGTAGGGAGAATGCTTGGCATGCGCTTTGCCATCATGGACTTTCCACTTCCGGGTGAACCGATCATAATCAGGTTGTGTCCTCCGGACGCGGCTACTTCCAATGCGCGTTTTACACTTTCTTGTCCTTTCACATCAGCAAAATCGTATGGAAAGCTACTTTGGTGTTCATAGAATTCCTCCCGTGTATTGACGATGCTAGGCTCCAGACTGCGTTCATTATTGAAAAATTCGATGACCTCTTTGATATTTTCTACGCCATATACTTTCAGGTTGTTTACTACAGCAGCTTCCCGCGCATTTTGTTTGGGAAGTATGAAGCCTTCAAAACCTTGCTCGCGGGCACTGATAGCTATGGAGAGGGCTCCTTTGACTGGTTGAAGGCTTCCATCCAGGCTAAGTTCTCCGATAATAAGATAACGTGAAAGTTTTTCTTCCGATACGATTTGGGTAGCGGCCAATATTCCGATTGCTAGCGGAAGGTCGTATGCAGACCCCTCCTTGCGTATGTCGGCAGGGGCCATATTCACTACAATTTGACAAGTGGGGAATTTATATCCGTTTACCTGTAAGGCGGAAATAATACGTTCATGACTTTCTTTCACGGCCGAGTCCGGCAGACCGACAAGGAAGAATTTTATACCTCGTGAACTATTTACTTCAATAGTTACAATGGTAGCGTCGATACCTTGAACGGCTGCTCCATAGACTTTTACCAGCATTCTTTTATTTTTTGATTTTGTCTCTTTCGAGCACGTTCTGCCTCTTTGGCGGCTTTTTCTTTCTCTTTATCTTGTTCTGTCAGCTGTCTCACTTTGTCTATCAGTTCTTTGCCCCGTATATCTTGTGTGATGACCCGCTTGTCAGGACCTATCAGTATATTGGCAGGAATCCGGGTTATGCCTTGTTGCTTGACAATGGAATTGTTCCAGCCTTTGAAATCGCAAACTTGTTTCCATTGCGTGGTATCTCTTTGAATGATTTTCTCCATCCATTCCTTTTATCCAGATCAAGGGAGAGGCTGATAATAACAAACTTGTCTTTTTTCAATGCCTTTTGTACGGATACTAAAGAATCTTGTGTGGCAATGCTTTCTTTGTTCCAGCTTGCCCAAAAATCCAAAAGGACATATTTCCCTTTTACACTGTTCCAGTTGACGGTCTTTCCTTTTTTATCCGTGCACGAAATGTTGGAAACGTAGCGATGTTCTGTCAGTTCTTTTTCTCGCTTAATTTATTCTGGAGTTCTATAATATAAGGTGTGTCTTTTATAATACCGCTTAGTCCTTTTATCAGCTGATCTATGTGGTTGTAATCAGGAAGCGAGTCCTGTACGTAATATTTGTCTATCAGATAGATATTGCTGTACGAGCTTGGGTTGGTTTTAATCAACGAATCCACAGCAGTCATAACAGCTGCCTTGTTATTTTCTAAGGTGCTAAGGTACTGGATATGTTTTGCCAGTTGTGCGTTTTCTCCCTTTCCTTTAACCTCTATCTTTCCGGCCATTCCGTTTAGGGTAACACTTTCTCCTTTATCAGCATATATCGGTAAGATTTGTTTTTCTCCCAATAGTAATGAGAAGATAGTAAATGTGTCAGGGGTAATGGTGTAAGTGAATTTACCTTTTGAGAGGAGTATGGTATCCAGCTTGTAATCGGGTTCTTGATAAAATACTAATATAGTGTCTGAAGGAAGTCCTTTAATGCTTCCTTCCAAGGTGAATGTATTTTTCTTGCCGCAGCCGCTTGCCAGCACAACAAGAGTGAAAAGAAAGAATAGTAATTTTTTCATTTCAAGATATTTTTTGCGAAAATACGCATTTTGTGGCTAAAGGCAGGCATAAATGAAGGTTATTTTACATAAAAAGACCGGAAGCTTCATCACGAAGCCTCCGGTTTCAGTCATAATCATCTAAAAAACTAGACAAGATGATATCTAGTTATATTATTTGATAGCATCAGCGTATTTAGCGAACTCGCGATCGTTAGCAGCTTTTTCAGCCATTGAAGGATCTTTTGCGATTGCGCTCTTGATGCTGCTGCTTACCAATGAAGCATTGTTTGTGCGAGCACCAACGATAGCCATCAAGTAGTCAGTCATTGCATCCGGATTCTTGATTGCAGACAAAGTAGCTTTTGCTTTGTTATAGTCTTTAGCCAAAATCTGAGCTTGAGCGGCACTGTTAGTCTTAGCGTCACCGAATGAGTTGACAGCTCTGTCATACTGGCCTTGTTTGATATATAAGTTACCCAAAGCTTCGCCGGCAGCGTTAGCACCTGTAGCTTTGCCTAAGTAAGTTTCGGCAGCTGCAACATTGCCCTTAACCAATTCGCAAAGACCAAGGTTAGCGTTTACTTCAGGAGCGTTAGCGTTCTTAGAAGCAGCTTGTTTGAAGTAGCTTTCTGCTTTAGCAGCATCACCGGCAGCGAATGCCAATTCACCCAAGTTATTATAAGCACGGAAATCGTTCGGATAAAGTTGAGTTGTCTTGGTGAAGATAGCTTCTTTGCGAGCGTTGTCGTTAGTCAGGGTAGCAGCGTACAATAATTCTTCTACACTCAATACTTTAGGATCAGAGTTGAATGCTTCGTTGATTTCGTCATCGCTACGACCGATGATGTCATAGTTGGCAGTTAAACGGGCACGACGCAACTGAGGCAGGATTTCGTCAGCCAAAGTTTTGTATACAGAAGAGATATTCTTGATTTCAGCTTCTCTTTGTTCAGGATCATTGTACATAGAAAGAACACGTAAGATCAAATCTTTATCCTGCAAGTTTGATTTAGATACCAGTTCTTTGGAAGCCTTCCCAGTCTTGTGCAGTGTATTTTGCATCCAGGTTAGTATCAATCTTGCCCTTCTTCAACTGGCGTTCCATATAATTTTTCTGTGTTTGCTTCACGGTTTTCAGCCAAACCGGTGTTCAGTTCCACACCACCATCAGGTGAAGCGTATGCAGAAATTTCGATGTTGTTCAGTTTGTAGTTCTTTGTGTCGGCATTAATTTCAGCCACTTTCTTATGGAATTCTTTGATATCGTCAGAATTCAATTCGCTGTTGCGCAAGTTGGCTTGCTGGATCAAGAACATGATGTTGGCAGTCTGAGCATCTTTAATAATGCGTTGGAAAGCATCGTTAGCGTATGATGCGTTGGAGCTGGCAGCAGTAGGCAGTTCAGAAGTCGCGATAACGCCATCAGCGATTTTCACAGAAGGAATAGTGTATGATTTCTTTCCTTTTGTAATCTTGAAATCAAGATAAAGTTCAGAGTTTGCCATTTCGGGAACATAGTCGAAAGAAGCTTTCATCGTGTAGCTGCCACCTGCCTTGTAAGCGATAGTCTGATTGTTTCCTTCTACTTTTTCCTCCTTGGAATACAGCGGGCTGGCCTTTAGCTTCGCCGCCTTTCCATCTCAGAACGGGGTAACTTCAACAGTTGCGTTCTTCTTGAAATACTTTTCGGGGAATTTACCATTAATTGTCACAGGCACTTTACCACCGATTGCTTCAAGCACTTCAGGGTTAGTTGTGAAATAGTCAGAAGACAATTCTCCCATCTTGCCGCATGATGATAAGGCAAGGACCAATAAAGCCACTAAGGGCAAATACAACTTTTTAAATCATAGTTACTTATTAAATTTTCAACGTTTGTAATGTAAAATTCGCTATAGTACGTTTTTAGTGCGTCTCTTTGGGGACAAAGATAGGAAAAATCTCTATTATATGCTAGCTTCTT
>ENA-OQES01000621-OQES01000621.1-human-gut-metagenome-genome-assembly--contig:-NODE-621-length-14542-cov-3.635865_pt1 | contig 14542 bp, 19 predicted proteins | sample MGYA00242798_ERZ504641 | MGnify/ENA primary metagenome ERZ504641 (study PRJEB26092, sample SAMD00036327) | human gut metagenome | host: Homo sapiens | study: EMG produced TPA metagenomics assembly of... | reverse complement strand
GGAGTGATTGACACGGGAGTGAACAGTAACGAATATTTCACAAGATATCCTTCATCATTTTTGCATTTTTTTTACTGTCCATTCCAATAAAATCAGACCAATAACAACTGCGCATAGTAAAAGGATTATTAAAGCAAACCATCTCTTTTTCGCTCTGTTTTTCATTTCATCAGACCTCCTGAAGTGTTTTTTTCTATTATTTGCAGCTTTAATAAAAATATACTTTTCGTTTTTCATTATCTTGACAAGCAATAAATCCTGTACTAAAATAAATACATAAGCAAAACCGAACGTTTCGGTTTTGGAAATAAGGAGGACGATACGATGCCATTAGTTACATCAGAAAAGATGCTTTTAGACGCAAAGAAGGATGGATACGCAGTAGGCGCATTCAATGTAGAGAATATGGAGATGGTTAAAGCAGTCATCGCTGCAGCGGAGGAGCTGAACGCACCGGTGATGCTTCAGACAACACCTTCTACTGTAAAGTACGGAACATTGGAGACATTTGCAGGAATCGTGAAAGCAGAAGCTGCGAAAACAAAGATCCCGGTATGTCTGCATCTGGATCACGGCAATAGCTTTGAACTTGCAGTTCAGGCAATGAAAGCTGGTTACACATCTGTTATGATCGACGGTTCCCACGAAGATTTTGAGAATAATATCGCAGTGACGAAGAAGGTTGTAGATGTAGCAAATGCATTTGGTATTCCGGTAGAAGCTGAACTTGGTAAAGTTGGCGGAAAGGAAGACGACCTTGAGGCTGATGCTGATACGAACACAGATCCGCAGGAAGCGAAAGAATTCGTAGAGCGCACAGGAGTTTCCTCTCTTGCAGTAGCGATTGGAACAGCGCACGGCTTTTATGTAGGAACCCCGGTTCTTGACAAGCCAAGAGTAAGCGCAATCAAAGAAGTTGTAGATGTTCCGCTCGTGCTTCATGGAGCTTCCGGACTGAGTGAAGAAGACGTAAGAGAATGTGTAGAGCGTGGAATGTGTAAAGTCAACTTTGCTACTGAGCTTCGTGTTGCATACACAGATGCCGTGAAGAAACTGCTTGAAGAGAAGCCGGAGACATTCGATCCGAAGAAACTCGGTGTTGTTGCGATGGAAGCTGTAAAAGAACAGGTGATCGCACGCATGAAGATGTGCGGATGTGATGGAAAAGCAAAATAAAACAAGTGATAGCTTACAAGATACAGAATAAGGAAATAAGTTTATGGGTGCAACGATGAAAGACATTGCCCGAGAGACAGGGCTCGGACTTGCAACAATTTCTTCTTATCTAAATGGAGGAAATGTGCGTGAGAAAAACAGAATCAAGATCGAAGAGGCAATTGAGAAGCTTCATTTTGAGGTAAATGAAGTTGCAAGAGGATTAAAGACAAACCGAACAAAGACCATCGGAATCATCTTACCCGAGTTGAACAACATTTTCTTTTCAGAGATCATTACAGCAGCGGAAGATTTATTAAGAAGTCATGGGTATGCGACGATGATCTGTGACTGCAGATCCGATGTGAAGCGAGAAGAAGAGGCTGCAGAATTCCTTCTTCACAGAAGAGTGGATGGCTTGATCATGATGCCAACCGGAGCAGAGAAGAAAGTATTTGATAGATTTAGAAAATCCGGAAGACCGGTTGTACTGATCGACCGAAGGATGGAGAACGGAGACTGTGACTGCGTTCTTGTAGACAATGAAGGAGCAGCGCAGAACGCAGTAAAACGGCTGATGAAAAAAGGTCATAAGAAGATTGGTATGATCACAGGACCGGATAATGTGTATACAGCAAGGGAACGTCAACGAGGATATGAGCTTGCGATACAAGAATCATCCAAAGCTAGATCAGCACAACAATCAGATTTAAAAGGCAAAACAGATACAAAACTTCTGGCAGATGGTAACTACACGATTGCCGGCGGAGCGAAAGCGATGCGCAAGCTTTACGAAGACAATCCAGATATGACAGCAGTCTTTATCTCCAACTACGAGATGACAGTCGGAGCAATGATGGAGATCAATGACCTTGGTATCAAAGTTCCGGAACAGCTGTCTGTGATAGGATTTGATAACATGGATTTTGCAAGAGCTGTAGTACCAAGATTGACAATCGTGACACAGCCAACGGAAGAGATTGGACAAGCGGCAGCAAATCTGTTATTGAGTCATCTCGAAGATAAGGATGAAACATCAGATAAAACATCAGACAAAATAGAAACAACAGAGACAATCTGGCTGAAAACCGGATTCGTAGAAGGAGAATCAGTGGCGGATATTTCATAAAGAGGAGGAGACCATGGGAGAATATTTATTAGGAATAGATATCGGAACCAGTGCCTGCAAGATTGCAGTCTTTGCAAAAGACGGAACCGTCAAGGCAACAGGAACCGGTGATTATCAGGTTTATTACCCACATCCTGGATGGGCAGAACAGAATCCGGAAGAATGGTGGGAAGCAGTTTGCGATGCAATCCCAAGGGTACTCGTAAAAGGAAATATTTCCCCGGAAGAGATTAAAGGAATCGGAATCGATGGACAGAGCTGGTCTGCGATCGCAGTCGATAAAGATGGAAATGTACTTACGAACACCCCAATCTGGATGGACACAAGAGCCACAGATATCTGTGAAGAATTCAATGAAAAGATTGGGAAAGACAAGATCTTCGAGCTTTGCGGCAACTCTTTGCAGCCATCTTATACAACTGCAAAGATCATCTGGTATCAGAGAAATCTGCCGGAAGTCTATGCAAAGACTTATAAGATCCTTCAGTCCAACAGTTATATTGCATACAAACTGACCGGTGTGATGACACAGGATCTTTCTCAGGGATATGGTCTTCACTGTTTCGATATGAGAACAGGAACCTGGAATGAAGAGATGTGTCAGGAATTTGGATTTTCTTCTGAGCTATTGCCGGAAATTCATGCCTGTCATGAAGTGATCGGTGAGGTAAATGAGAAAGCTGCGAAAGAAAGCGGACTGGCGGAAGGAACACCGGTCGTGGCCGGAGGACTCGATGCAGCATGTGGAACTCTCGGCGCAGGAGTGATCCACAGCGGAGAGACACAGGAACAAGGTGGACAGGCAGGTGGAATGAGTATCTGTACCGACCAGTATCGTGCCGATGAGCGGTTGATCCTTGGATTTCATGTCGTGCCGGATTGCTGGCTCTTACAAGGCGGAACAACCGGAGGCGGCGGAGTGATGCGCTGGCTTGAGCGAGAGTTCGGAGCGTACGAAAGAGAAGAAGGAAAACGTCAGGGAAAAATGCTCACTGGATTTATTTAATGAAGAGGCGGCAGCAGTAGCACCGGGAAGTGACGGAGTGATCTTCCTCCCATATATGTCCGGTGAGAGAACTCCGATCTGGGATCCAAACGCAAAAGGTGTTTACTACGGATTAGATTTCAGTAAGACAAAAGGACACTTCATCCGTGCGGCAATGGAAGGAACAGCCTATGCATTGAAGCATAACCTTGATGTTGCGGAAGAAGCCGGAGCGAAAGTAGAAGTCCTGCGTGCGATGGGCGGATCAGCAAACTCCTTGTTGTGGACACAGATCAAGTCTGACATCACAGGAAAACCAATTGTTGTTCCATCCTCTGACACAGCAACAACACTCGGTGCAGTGATTCTTGCCGGAGTCGGAATCGGAATGTACAAAGACTTTGACGAGGCAGTGAAGCTTACTATTGAAGAGAAGCGTTCCCACGAACCGAATAATGAAAACAGAAAAGTTTACGATAGAAATTACGAAACATATATAGAACTTTATAAACAATTAAAGGAAACTATGGCGAAAAACCATGAATAAGAAATAAATTAACAAAAGATCAAAAGGAGGATCTTAAAAATGAAAGCAGCAGTTGTATGCGCCAACGAAGACGTACAGTATCTTGATTACGAAGAACCGACACCGGGACCGGGCGAAGTTAAGGTCAAAGTAAAATGTTCCGGTATCTGCGGATCTGATATTCCACGAGTACTTCACAACGGAGTTCATTTCTATCCAATCGTACTTGGACATGAGTTCTCAGGAGATGTTGTAGAAGTAGGTGAAGGTGTAACAAAGGTTAAGGTTGGAGATCACGTATCTGGTGCACCGTTGAAACCATGTATGAAATGTGATGACTGTCAGAACGGAAACTTCTCTCTGTGCAAACATTACAGTTTTATTGGTTCCAGAGAGCAGGGATCCAATGCCGATTATGTAGTGATCCCAGAGCAAAATGCAGTTGTATATGATCCAGGCATTCCGTATGAACAGGCGGCTATGTTTGAGCCTGCAACTGTAGCGATCCACGGAGTGTTCCAGAATGATTATCAGGGCGGACAGTATGTTGCAGTACTCGGCGGCGGAACGATCGGAATGTTCACAATGCAGTGGTGCAAGATCTTCGGATCCAAGAAAGTTGTAGTTTTCGACATCAGTGATGAGAGACTTGAACTTGCGAAACGTCTTGGAGCTGACGAAGTTGTCAACACAACGAAAGAGAATTTTATGGAAGAGGCAATGGCAATCACAGGCGGCAAAGGATACGGATTTGTATTCGAGACAGCCGGACAGGTTCCGACCATGCATATGGCCTTTGAGCTTGCAGGAAACAAATCCCATGTATGCTTTATCGGAACACCACATGTGAATCTTGAGTTCACACCGGCAATGTGGGAGAACATGAACCGTAAAGAGTTCAAACTGACAGGATCCTGGATGTCCTACAGCGCACCGTTCCCGGGCAAAGAGTGGGATCTGACAGCACATTACTTTGCAACAGGACAGCTGAAATTCGACAAGGGATTTATTTACAAAATGGTTCCGATGAGTCAGGCACAGGAAGCATTCCAGATGTTTAAGACACCGGGACTTGTACAGGGAAAAGTAATGCTTGTAAACGAAGATTAATCAGAGAGGGGGACAAGAGCTTTGATGTGTCAAAGCTCTGTACCGAATATGATACTTACAGTAACATTAAATGCAGCAATCGACAAAAGATATGTTGTGGAAGGCTATCAGGTCGGTGAAGTCAACCGTGTGAAAGAATGTGCGTACACGCCAGGCGGAAAAGGATTAAATGTATCCAAGCCGGCGTCTATCGCAGGAGCGGAAGTGGTCGCGACGGGATTTGTCGGAGGTCATGCAGGAAATTATATCGAAGATGCACTGAAACCATTTGGAATCAAGAGCGAATTCTATCATCTAGAAGAAGAGAGCCGATCCTGTATCAACATCTGGGATGAAGTCAATCACGTGCAGACAGAATTTCTTGAGCCGGGATTCACGGTATCTGAGGAAGAATTTAAGGGATTCGAAAAACATTTCACAGAACTGGTGAAGAAAGCAGATGTTGTTGCTATGTCAGGAAGTGTTCCAAAAGGACTTGACGGAACAGCTTATCAGCGTCTTGTAAGAATCTGCAAAGAAGCAGGAAAGAAAGTCATCCTTGATACAAGTGGAAAACTGCTTGAGATGGGAATCGAGGCAAAGCCGACGATGATCAAGCCAAACATTGATGAGATCCGTATGTTGACAGGAAAAAGCTGCGACAACTTCCAGGACATGGTAGATGCGGCAAAACAGATTCATGCAGATGGAGTCGAGATCGTAGCAGTGTCACTCGGTGGAGACGGTTCCTTTGTCGTATGTGACGACGGAATCTTTCGCGCACGTGTGCCGAAGATCGATGCGGTAAACACAGTAGGATGCGGAGATTCCATGATCGCCGGGTTCGCTCTTGGACTTAGCGAAGGACTTTCGGTTGAAGAGACATTGAAGAAAGCAAGTGCGATCTCAGCGGCAGCAGCACTCAGAGAAGAAACAGGATTCTTCGTAAAAGAAGATATGGAAAAGATCTATCCACAGGTGGAGATTGAGAAGATCGGTTAGATTAGATAAAAGGAGAGTTATCATGGGTGAATTTATTAATCCGGCAGATGTGCCAAAAGTAAAATTCTACACAGGTGATGAAGCACCATGTATCGGAATGGGAACCTTTGGTTCCGACAGATTTACAGCAGATCAGATTGCTGAAGCAGTAGACGGAGCAATCAAAAGCGGATACCGCATGTTTGATTGTGCCGCATGCTACGGAAATGAACCGGAGATCGGTAAAGTATTTAAAAATGCATTTGATGAGGGAATCGTAGAACGTAAAGATCTCTTTATTATGACAAAAGTATGGAACGATATGCACGAACATGTCGAAGAAGCTTGCAAGAAAAGTATCGCAGATCTCCAGTGTGATTATGTGGATATGTATTATATTCACTGGCCATTCCCGAATTACCATGCACCAAAATGCGATGTAGAGTCAAGAAATCCGGATTCTAAACCATTCAGTGTGGAAGAATTCATGAATACATACAGACAGTGTGAAAAACTCGTCGAAGACGGATTGACAAAATTCATCGGAATCTCCAATATGACGATTCCGAAACTCGAAGCAGTACTTCCATTGATGAAGATCAAACCGGTCGCCTGTGAGCTCGAGATCCATCCTTGCTTCCAGCAACAGGAACTTTACGATTACCTCGTAGCACACGATATCCAGCCGGTAGGTTACATGCCAATTGGTTCTCCGATGAGACCGGAGAGAGATATGTGTCCGGAAGATGTAGCAGATCTGCAGACTCCGGTTATGCAGGAGATTGCGAAGGCTCATAACTGTCACCCGGCGATCATTGCACTGAAATGGGCAAGACAGAGAGGCGAGATTGCAATCCCGTTCTCACTTCACAATTATGTAAGCAACTTAAAAGCAATGACAGAAGATCCGCTGACAGAAGAAGAGATGGCGAAGATCGCAACACTCGAAAAAGGAAACCGCCTTGTAAAAGGACAGGTGTTCTTGTGGCATGGAGCAAAAGACTGGCATGATCTCTGGGATGAAGATGGAGAAATCGTGACATTGTAAAAAATGAGATAAAATGATGTTGAGAGATACAGTTCTTGTAGGAAGTTGAGACTTTTACAGGAGCTGTATTTTAGTAGAAAAAAGGATCGGATTTTCTGCGTGAAATAAAAAAGTTGACATGCACACATTTTTATGATAATATATCGCTCGTAACATTTTTGTAATAAATGTAATAAAAATGAAAATAATGCATAGTATTAATAAAGAATAGCAATTAAATGGTAAAAATTATGCAACAAAATTGTTAGGAGGGTATATGAAATTTAATAAAAATAAAAGGATGTTTCTGGCGATGTATACAGCAATGATGAGTGCGGTCATGCTGACGGGATTTGCAAGTTCCACGGAAGCACAGGAGCAGAGTGCTGTAGAATCAGAAGTGTCAACTGAGCCATCGGATCAGGAAGAAACTTTAGATGACACGCAGTCTGCCGGGGATGTAGGTACTGACTGGTGTGTATCAAAGGAAGTGATCGATGTACAGTCAGGGATGATCGAGAATGTGAAGATCGCGGCAGTTGAAGCGAAGATTGCTTATGAAGCAAAGCTGGAAGAAGAGAGACGTGCGGCGGAAGAAGCAGAACGGATCGCCAGAGAGAAGGCAGAAGCAGAAGCGGCAGCAGCGGCACAGGCAGAAGCAGCGGCTACACAGCAGGCAGCAGAAAAAGAACTGCTGGCATCCCTGATCTTCTGTGAAGCGGGAAACCAGCCGTATGAAGGACAGGTTGCGGTTGGAGCGGTTGTAATGAACCGTATCAAGAGTTCCTCTTATCCGGATACGATGGAAGAAGTAATCTACCAGTCCGGTCAGTTCTCACCGGCAATGTCTGGATGGCTTGACCGCGTAAGAGCAAACCAGGGCTATACAGAGGTTGCGATGCAGGCGGCAGAAGATGCACTTGCAGGAAGCAATCCGATTGGAGATTGTCTGTATTTCAGTGTAGGCGGTTACGGAACACGGATTGGAGATCACTTATTTCATTAGAATGCCCCACTCACAACATCTGATCAAACAGAGGTGATCAGATACTGTGGAATCCTTTTCCGATAATCTCACTTGTATTAGAGATCAGAATAAATGCCTTTGGATCAGTAATCTTGATGAAATTACGCAGGCGGACAGCCTGGGTACGGTTGAGCGCAGTTAGGACGATCGCTTTGTCCTGACCGGAATAAGCACCCGTTGCGTGAAAGACGCTGGCACTGCGGTTCAGCTCATGAACGATGAAATCACAGATCGGTTCCGGGTCGTCACATACAACATTAAAATATTTGGACAAATTGAAGTTCTCGATAAAGGTGTCTACCATGAAAGAACGAATCGTAAGTCCGAGCAAAGAATATAATCCAGTTTTGATATCGAAGATAAAGAATCCGGCAATAGTGATCAACAGATCAGAAAGCATAAGAGCCGGTCCGATATTGAAGCTGGAATAATTTTTTTAAAATCATAGCAATAATATCTGTACCGCCACTGGAACTGCCAATGTTGAACAAAATGGCAGAGCCAAGAGCAGGAAGTGCAATCGCAAAACAAAGCTCCAGCATCGGCTGGTCTGTCAAAGGAGCTTTCATCGGGCAGACGCGCTCCAGAAAAGAAAGCGTTACCGAGAGCAGAATACTGCAATAAGCTGTCTTAGCTGCGAATTTCTTACCAAGAACAATCATTCCGATCACCAGAAGCGTCATACTGGCAACAAAGTTGAAATCACCGGCTGTCATAAGTCCTGTCTTCGCAATAAGAACAGCAAGACCGGTGATACCGCCGAAGGTAAAGTTATTCGTGAACTTGAAAAAGTAGGTACCAATCGCCATGATCAGTGTGCTGACTGTCAGTAAAAGAAAATGTTTCCCCTTGTCTAACATAAATAAATTCCTCCCCAAAGAAAAATGATAGCTTTTGTGTGCAACATCCAATCTAAAAATCTGTCACAAATGTTTGTACATATGATTGTAAGCGTTGAAAAGTGAAAAGTCAACGCATGAAGTTATTCCAAAAAGGAAATACTGAAATTAAGCAAAGTACGAAAAACAGCATACAAAAATAGAAAGAAAAGCAACGAAAAGGAGGTTTTGGAGTGTGGAACCAGAAGTTAGAAATAAGCTGGATCTTGCAATAGAAATCCGTGACGTTTATGCAAGAGAGATCCTTGATTTCGCCGGGAATCCGGCTATTGAAGTGGAAGTGCTGGCAGGAGGAGAAATCATAGGAAAAGCGTCTATGGCAGGGAAAAATTATAGTAAAAAAGAGCAGACAGAAAAACAGCAGGTGCACATCGAAGAAAAAATTGAACTGCTTAACAGTCAGATCGCACCGGAAATAATCGGTGAAAATGTATTTGAACAAAGAAAGATTGATACAATTCTGAAAGAAAACGGAAATGAACAGACATCCTTTGCAATATCACTTGCAGTGGCGCGAGCAGCAGCGGCTGCAGAAAAGATTCCGCTTTACAGGTATCTTGGAGGCGTACGTGCGGTACATCCAAGTATGCCGCAGCTGATCAGAAAAGAAGAAATTGAGATAGAAAAGATAAAAGAAATTAAGATAGATGAGAGTACAGTTCTTACGAAACTGTTCGAAAGAATACTGAAAGAACAGAATGAAGGGAATAAAATGATTCTCAGTCAGGAAACAGCAGGAACAGAAGACAGCTTCCTGGTAGATCTTGCAGTTGCAGCTAATATTACGATGATCTTGGTTGAAAACAGAGAAAGCGCTTATTATACAGTACTGAACAATCGATTGTTACAACTGGAAGAGAAGATCAGTGGATGAGGCAATCTCAAGAGATCAGGAGAAATAAATAATGGAGCATAGCTCCCAATTATTTAGCGACTTTATTTTTACACTCTCTAAATACATTTCTGTCAGTTCAACAGCATCTGCAATACACTGAGAACATGGGACAACTTTTCCCCTTTTCCAGAGACTCCCTTTTAGGTCACGACAATAATAGGTTCCGTTCTTTTGGCGGAATTTTTCTGCAAATTCTTTTGTTTTCTTATAGGTATCTGCTTTTGTAGCTTTTCCATTTTCAAGATTTCCAATGCTGTTGTCCATTCCGATAACCATCATCATTCCGGTTACAGCTCCGCACATGTCCATCATGCCCATGCCAAATCCGAATCCCTCAGAGATTTTAAACATTGTTTCCTGGTCTACACCAAATTCCTCACAGAAAGAACAGGCTACAGCCTGTGCACAGTTATACCCTTTGTCATGTAGTTCTAATGCTTTTTCCACTTTTGTACTCAATTTTTTCTCCTTGTGTTTAGAAATTCCAACTATTTTTTGATTTCAAATTGTTTTTATTATAACGCTCTTTTCTATTTATGACAATTAGTATTACGGATTTCAACAGAGGAAGGTGATGCTTTGAATGATTTCTGGTTACTGTTCACACGATGTGCGACCAGCAACGCATCTCGCCATTTTAAATCGCCTTTGGCGATGGGCGAGATGCATTCAAGCCAAAACATGCATCCTCCGTGTCAATCAGCGAAGTGATTGACACGGGAGTGAACAGTAACGATTTCTGAACATCTCTCTTCATATTATTGTGTAAAAAGCTTGTATTGGCAGGAAGATATGTGTATTTTTATATTATATGATGATACCAGGATTGTGGGAGCTCATTGCACGAAACAATCCGTAGGTATCATAGTTGGAGGCGTGTATGAGAATAGGAATTATAGAAGATGACAATTTGTTGAGAAAAGCATTGGATACATCTTTGAAAAATCAAGGTTATACAACGATTCTTGCTGGTTCGAGAAAAGAAGCAATTGAAAAATATAAATAGTTCTGTAGATTTATTGATCGTAGATATTGGATTACCGGATGGAGATGGAATAAATCTATATCAGGAACTTCGAAAAAACGGAAGAATTCCAGCTATTTTTTTGACTGCAAAGATGACGAAAAAGATATGTTAAAAGCGTTTGATACAGGAGCAGATGATTATGTGGTTAAACCATTTTCAATAAAAGTATTGTTAAAGCGTATTGAAGTTGTGCTAAAGAGAAAATCAAATGAAAATATTTTTATGTGCGGACAGGTTATGTTATATTCCGATAGAAAACAGGTTTTTGTTGGAGAGACGGAAATATCTTTGACACTCAAAGAGTATCAGCTTTTAGAATATTTTATTATGAACCAGAACCAGGTTCTTACAAAAGAGATGATAATGGAAAATATATGGGGAATCGATAGTGAATTCATTGATCTCAACACAATTAGCGTTATGATCAGCAGATTGAAAAAGAAATTGAATGATTCATCGAATGTTATCAGTAATGTATTTGGAATGGGATATAGAATGGGAGATTAGCATGGTTGTAGCAATTTCTACAGTACTTTTAATAGGTTTCATACTCGGAGGAAGTACTGTATATTTAGTGGAAAATCATTTAAGAGCGAAGGAAATGAATAAAATATATAAATTGACGGAATCCTTAATAAACGGCAATGAATTAGATGGTTCAGATATCGGGAAGGAAACGCTTTATTCCAAAACTAGCAATCAGCTAATCCGTTTACAGGAAATGTTAGAGGGAAGAAGAAAAGGAGGCCGAAAAAAGTCGATATGAGATACAGAAATTGATTTCTGAGATTGCGCATCAACTACGGACACCGCTGTCAAATATAAAAAATTATACAGAATTGCTGCAAGAATCATTGAATGAAACGCAAGAAGTATTGAATGCAGAATACATGAAAGACTTGCGAACAAGTGAAGAACAATTATGTTTTTTGGTGGAGAGCTTTATAAAAACTGCCCGATTAGAGCAGGGAATCATACAAGTTCACACTCAAAAAGAAAATCTTGTTGAAACGATTCTAAATGCGTTGGGGCAAATACAGAAAAAGGCAGAAGAGAAAGAAATCTTTTTTCAAGTAGAATTGCCGGAGAAAATCATTTGCGAACATGATAAAAACTGGATGTGTGAGGCGTTTTATAATGTGTTTGATAATGCAGTCAAATATAGTAAAAACAACAGCAGGATCGATATTACAATGAAACAGACAGAAATGTTTTATAAGATTCAGATAAGAGATTATGGAATCGGAATAAAAGACGGAGAAGAAAATAAAATTTTTCAAAGATTTTATCGAGGTGAACAGGCAAGAGGGCAGGAAGGATGCGGAATTGGTTTATACCTTTCCAGAGAGATTGTCTTATTACAAAAAGGGATGATGAAAGCAAAACAAATGAAGCCAGGGCTGCTTATAGAAGTGAATCTTCCGGTAGAGACAGTTCATATGCAGCGTGTAAGAAGTTTGTAAGATGTAACATGTAAAATAGATTATGGCTGAGTTGAAGGTAGCATTTACGAAAGGAGTTTACAGAAAAGATGGATATAATCAAAGCCATGAATCTAAAAAAATATTATACATCCGATACATATGAAGTGCGTGCCTTAGATGGTGTGTCATTAACGGTGGAAGAGGGCGAATTTATAGCGGTTGTTGGTACGTCCGGATGTGGAAAGACAACACTTATGAACATGTTAGGAGGTCTTGACATTCCGGATTTTGGAGGTGTCTGGATCAGAAATACAAGTTTAAAAGATCTCAGTAAGGAAGAAAGAACAATATTCAGAAGAAGAAATATCGGATTTGTATTTCAGCAATATAATTTGATACATTCTCTTAGCATACGTGAAAACATTGTTCTTCCGATGCGACTTGACGGTAAGGAAATCGATATAGATTTCTTTAATGAAATTGTAGAAATACTTGGATTAAAAGATAAATTAGAACGTTTTCCATCAACACTGTCCGGTGGACAGCAACAGAGAGTTTCTATAGCACGGGCATTGTTGACGAAACCGGCAATTGTCCTGGCGGATGAACCGACCGGAAATCTGGATTCTGTTACAAGTATGGAAGTCGTAGGATTACTAAAATCTTGTGCTGCAAGATTTCATCAGACGACATTGATCGTGACGCATCAAGAAGAGGTCGCACAGATGGCAGACAGAGTAATACGTATGTCTGATGGAAAAATCTATACAAGAGATTGTAACGATTGTTAGGAGGGATTATTATGTTTCACAAGAACATTCCAAATAACAATAAAGACATAATCCGATTCTTGGCCAAAAATTTTGCGAGTACCAAAAGGTGAGAAATACGATTTTATTTTGTTCGATCGTAATCGGTATTGTTGCTATTACCATGGTATTCGGAATCTCCTTTGGAAAAATACAGGCAGAAGAAATAAGATTAATCAGAGAAAATGGAACAGCTTCTTCGGGGAGAATAGAAGATGGAACAGAAGAACATATGCAAAATTAAAACAACTGGATTATATAAAACAGTTGGAAAAGTATTTTTGTAGGTGAAGCTACAGAAGTTTCGGAGAACAATGCAAAAACGATATGTGATATAGTCTGGGCTGACTCAGAAAGCTGGAACAATTTTTTGAGACCGGCATATACCAATGTGATTGGAAGCTACCCACAGAAAAAGGATGAAATTCTATTATCTGAGCGGGCATTGAAAAAACTTGGTATTTCTGAACCGGAACAGGGAATGGAAATAAACTTAGATGTATACAAAGGTGCGTTCGAACATTCGAAAGAAAAATTCGAACTATGTGGCTGGTATACGGACTCTGGAAATGAATTGTCAATCGGATACATTTCACATGACAAAATTTAATGAGTTGAGTCTGGAAAAAACGGACCTTATACGTTACTTTTCAGTCAGAGTAATCATTTAAGCAGAAGCAAAACAGAAGAAAAATTATATCAGACATTGCCGATGAAGAGTGCAGAACAGAAGATATATGTTTCTGATACAGCACAATATACGGCCGTTTCTAAATTCGCAGGTGGATATGAGATGGTGATATTGGGAACGCTGGGCATTTTGTGCGGAATATATTTCCTTGTGTGCAATGTCCTTTGGATATCCATGAGTGAAGATATTCAAAATCTCGGACTGCTCCATACAATTGGAGCTACAGAAAGACAGATTACAAAAATTTACCGGAAACAAATGCGATTACTCATGTTAAAAGGCTCTGCTTTGGGAAGTTTGATTTCTGCACTGATTTTGATTTTATTGATACCGAAAATATTAGGCTTTCATTTTTATCAGGAAATGGGAGGAAACACGATACTTTCCTTTTTCAGGCCGTGGATTCTTTTGATTTCTGTTCTATTTGTAAATGGAATTCTGTGGATAGCATCGGAAGGTGTTATTAGAAAAATAACGACTCTGTCTTGCGTTGAGAGTGCCACTTATGATGGAAATAAGCTTAACAGAAAATAAAACATCCCGTGGAAATGGTGTTGAAACGTTCTGAAATAGGAGAAATGTTCTATATTGCATGGGGAATATAACGCGGCATAAAACACGATTTATCATTACAAGCCTTTCCATATTTTAGGAGTCCTGTCTTTTATTCTAATGAATGTACTTATAAATGGCTGTGATTATAAGCATCTTCTTGAAAAACGACCTGATTTTTTGCTGGCAGGAGAGTTTAGTCAATTTGGGCAAAGCATGGGTTATGGAGAAGAATATAAAACCAGAGAAATTGATGTTGATCCTTTGCTGACACAGGGAGATGGTGTTGGAACTGCTGTATGATAACGATTAATGATGAATTTTGC
>ENA-OQES01000620-OQES01000620.1-human-gut-metagenome-genome-assembly--contig:-NODE-620-length-14555-cov-2.746881_pt1 | contig 14555 bp, 17 predicted proteins | sample MGYA00242798_ERZ504641 | MGnify/ENA primary metagenome ERZ504641 (study PRJEB26092, sample SAMD00036327) | human gut metagenome | host: Homo sapiens | study: EMG produced TPA metagenomics assembly of... | reverse complement strand
AACGCTGTCTGATCACCCCTTTATCTACTGCACGATTATACGTTGCACGCAAAATACGCATATAAAAAGAAACGGTGTTCATACTTGCTCCCTGCTCCTTTAAATAAGTTTCATACCCCATCATCAACTCGGCATCCATATTGCTCAACAGAACATCCTTGCCATCCATAAATTTCATAAAACTGTTCAGTGTAGCTCTATACGTCTCACTGGTACGCAATTTTCCCGATTGTCTCAGACTGGCAATATTCACTTGCATAAAGGAAGACAGTGTCTTCTTACCTGAAAAGGATAATCTTTTACTTCTTACTCTAGTTGATTCCACCATAATACTTGTTTTTAAGTTGATTCTTTTTTTCTGTAAAAACCTCAAGCCAAGATAAACGATTATTCCCAGCGGTCCTTTATAAGGTATGCAATAGGGGAGATTGTTCAAAGAAACAGGAATTTTTCACTGCATTTAAAAACAAAAACGCATGTTTATTCCTTTTAAAGAATTATATTTGTAGAAGAAAGCCACAAACCTGTGTCTATGATGAAAAGAATAGAATTCATATATTTATTGACCGGTTTCTGTACAATCTGCTCGTGTACCTCGAAAGCAAATAGCGAAATTAAGGAAGTGATAACAGAGGTACACAATACTGTGACAGAAGCCATCACCGAGATTGTAGAAAAAAGATATCAAACCCGAAGACATCAGGCTTGACAAGGAACTGCTGTATGATAAACATACTTTGAAGGATACCTATCCTTATAAAGACACCACCCGCCATTTCCAATGGGAGAAAATAAAGGAGCGGCTGGCATTGTTGGAGAATATTCGAAAAAACGCCGGCACAATGGTGCATCTTACAGAATTATAAAAACCGGAACGGAGAAGCGCCTTTAGTGAAAAGTTTTAAAAGGGATGCATACAAACGGATAGCCGACACATTGGGAGTGGAACGCTATCAGGGAATTCCTCTTTTCCTAACAGATGACACCCTTACTGCCGAACGCTACGGACTGGATGGACTTCTTACCCGTCACCTAGGTGAGGAAGGAAAGTTCACCAAAGTAGAACCTGTCTTTATAGGTGGCGAATGGTATGCTCCGACAAAATATATAAAACTGATTCCCGACAGCGTAGTGTTCAACAAAGCTATTTTTATAGACCGCCATAATCAGAATATAACTACTTTGGAACGGAAAGAAAAGGGCTACTGGCTGATACGTAGCATGAATCCTGCTACAACAGGACAACATCGTCCTCCATACGCCCAAGAAACTCCATTGGGTATGTTCGTTCTGCAGAGAAAAAGACCAAGATGACTTTTTTCTAAAAGACGGTTCTGCCGCCACCGGTGGTTTTGCACCTTACGCCAGCCGTTTCAATAATGGTGGTTATATTCACGGAGTACCCACCAATGCACCGGCAACAGGGATCATAGAATACAGTTATACGTTGGGTACCATCCCCCGCTCACATATGTGTGTAAGAAATGCCACCTCTCATGCCAAGTTTATTTTCGAATGGGCACCTGTTAATGAGACGATTATATTTGTTTTTGGAATAGAAATGTGCGTAACTTTGCACCCGTTATCCAGTTTTTCCATACGTATGCAGAAAGCATTTTTTACTCCTGTTCCTATTCCTCTTTCCGTCGAGCAATGTATCGACCCGGACGGCTACACCCGAAAAGAAAGTTGCTACATCTGTCCCTGCACCTCAAAAAATGGACGGCGAACAATTATTCGAAGATATGCAATTGGGAGGGTGGTCAATTTCCTGGCATTCCGACAGGCTGTGGCAGGATACAACTTGATTAAACAAAAAAGCAAATCCATACTGACATTGATTGATTTCACCAAACCCTCTACCGAAAAACGTTTGTTTGTCTTTGACATGGAACAGAAAAAGATGCTATACTCATCAGTGGTCTCTCATGGGAAAAACAGCGGCGAGAACTATGCTACCTCTTTCTCCAACGAAGTCGGCTCTTATAAAAGTTCCCTCGGCTTCTATCTTACCGGAAACACTTATCAAGGCAGAAACGGATACTCCCTTTTATTGGACGGGCTGGAAAAAGGAATCAATGACCGGGCCCGTGAACGTGCCATCGTAGTTCATGGCGCCGCATACGCCAACCCTTCCGTCTGCAAATCAGGCAGACTGGGACGAAGCTTCGGTTGTCCGGCTTTACCACAGGCACTGACCAAACCTATTATCAATACGATAAAAGGGGGAAGCGTACTCTTTATCTATGCCAATAATAAAGAGTATATGGCTAAAAGCTCTATTTTGCCTAACCAGACATCACAAGAATTATTTACTGAAGCATGTGAAAGTGAGCAAACCGTTTCAGCTCATTTATAGTTTCTCCTCAAGCGGTTCCTTCATTATTTCTTAGTTATTTTCTTTTCTTCTGATTTCAAACGGCGTTCCACTTTCTTTAAATCTTCGCCTGCTGACAATTGTTCCGGATAGATTCCCCGGCTTACCATCATATTCCGAACAGCCGTATTATTCTCAATATGTTCTTTTTCAATTGATGACTGTCCATAAAGATCTTTTTGTTGTACGTTAATAGAAGCCATCTCGGCAGCAAAATCTTTTGCCTTAATGCTGATGGTTGGTAAGAAATCGGCCAGCAGACGACTGTCGGGCGCACCAAGTTTACGTTTTAACAACGCTGTGTCAAGACAAAACAAGGCTTTATCTCCTTTGAACGGATAATGGCAAAACCTTTACTATCTACTCCGCGTTCATAAAGCACACCCGATAACAGCTTTTCCGTTTCAGCCAATTCAGTCCGTGCTTGAACCCGCTCATAATCCAACAGACGTTGTTCCACCAATTCTGCACGCCTTGTCTGAACAGCAAAGTAGTTTTGAGCAAAAGCTATAGCCGGTTTACGCGCATCACCGTTTTGAGCAGTCAAATAACAGGCATAACGGGTAAGATAGATATCATCTATCTCTCTTTCTACACCAGACCCCACAGAAACCATTTTGCTGACATCAGCAAAATGGTAGGCCACATCTTCACCTGCATTCGTGCAAGCAGCTTTCGCTTTATTGATGATGGTCTCAAAGTTTCTCCACTGGGTATAACCCAATAAGGAATACAACTCGCGTACACTCCAACACTTTACTCCATGATAATCACAAACGATACTTTCAAACTGCTTGAACTAATCTTTTATTTCCTCGGTTTTCATCATATATCCCCCCCTTATTACTTGTTATTACGTCAATGCCCTCCTTCTACTACAGAATTCACACTGCATATTTGCACAAATATAACCCTTTTATTATCAGATCCGACCAACAAAACTCATTTTTCCTAACTATTTCGATTCTTATATTATCCGTTTCTTCTAGAACAGACTTATTCCAAGAGTTATTTTACATTTCATTAGTATCCATTTCAAAGCATATTTAAATCCATGAAAAAACAATTTTTCTTTATATACCCGACAAATAGCAAACTACCTAAACGTCCTTTTTTACTCATTTTTGATATTCATTTAAACTCGCGAGAATCGCTTAAACGCTTCCTTCTCGTCCCGTTCATCGAAATAATCAAATGAGAGAGTAGTTTGCCCTTAAAATCATTTCATACTATTTTGCTATCGTGTTCAAACAAAGATTGGAAATAAAAATAAGAGAATTGAATCTTTTCTAATTCAAAAACGAATAATTTGACTACTTTTGTCCGAGTTATTACTAATAAAACTAGCGATATGGTTTTGAACTACATTTGGATAGCCTTTTTTCTGATAGCCTTCGTGACAGCGTTGATGCGACTCGTTTTCCTAGGCGACACACAAGTGTTTCCCGAAATTATCAACTCTACTTTCAATTCCTCCAAAACCGCTTTTGAGATTTCATTGGGACTGACCGGTGTCCTTTCTCTTTGGCTGGGTATCATGAGAATAGGTGAACAGGGCGGAGTCATCACTCTGTTTTCCCGATTGCTGGGACCTCTGTTCAGCAAACTTTTTCCCGATATTCCCAAAGGACATCCAGTAACAGGCAGTATCTTTATGAACCTGGCGGCCAATATGCTGGGGCTGGATAATGCCGCCACTCCCTTAGGACTGAAAGCAATGGAGGGCCTGCAAGAATTGAACTCCAAGAAAGATACTGCCAGCAATCCCATGATCATGTTTCTGGTACTGAATACATCAGGGCTTACACTGATTCCTATCAGCATCATGGTATATCGTGCACAGCTGGGAGCAACCCAACCTACAGATATATTTGTACCCATCCTGCTGGCAACCTTCTTCTCCACTTTGGCAGGCATTGTAGCAGTAAGTATTTATCAGAGAATCAATCTGTTTAACCGCACTATCCTCCTCTTTTTAGGAGGAATGAGTTTGCTGGTAGCAGGAATTATTTATTTCTTCAATACCTTGTCACGAGATCAGATAGATATTTACTCCACTACCTTTGCCAATGTCTTTCTATTTCTTATCATCATCGGCTTTATTGTGGCAGGGATCAGAAAAAGAATCAATGTCTACGACTCCTTTGTCGAAGGGGCCAAAGAAGGATTCAGCACCGCCGTGCGCATCATTCCTTATCTGGTAGCCATACTGGTAGGTATCGGAGTCTTCCGTGCATCGGGTGCGATGACTATTTGATTGACGGTATCGGCAACGCCGTAAAGCTATGCGGTATCGACAGTGATTTCGTAGGAGCGCTCCCTACGGCGCTGATGAAACCTTTGAGCGGAAGCGGGGCACGAGGGTTGATGGTAGATGCCATGACTACATACGGTCCCGATTCCTTTGTAGGCAGACTGTCTTGTATCTTCCAAGGCTCCACAGACACCACCTTTTATATTCTGGCGGTATATTTCGGCAGCGTAGGAATAGTGAGGACACGCCACGCCGTTCCTTGCGGACTGCTAGCCGATGCGGCAGGGGTCATTGCAGCTATTCTTATCTGTTATCTTTTCTTCGGCTGAAATACTTTCCTTATCTTTGTACATTATAAAAAAAGTAATCAGCCTATGATAAGTTATCAAACCGAAGGGGTAAAAATGCCCGATATCAAAAAGAAAGAAACCACCGGATGGATTAAAGAAGTAGCCGCCTACTATGGAAAAAGAGTGGGAGAAATCGCTTACATCTTCTGTTCGGACGATAAAATTCTGGAAGTGAACCGACAGTATCTGCAACATGATTATTACACGGATATCATCACTTTCGACTATTGTGAAGGCGACCGTATTTCCGGCGACTTATTCATCAGCTTGGATACTGTCCGCAGCAATGCAGAACAATTTGAGCAACCCTACGACCGCGAGCTTCACCGGGTGATTATTCATGGTATCCTGCACTTGTGCGGCATCAACGACAAAGGCCCCGGTGAACGGGAGATTATGGAAGCCGCCGAAAACAAAGCGCTGGCATTGATTTCCCTATAACAGGACATACAAGGCAGAACAACCTATAAAAGCTACGGGCATAGTTCGCAAGAATGATTGCCCGTAACCTTTTAAAGACATGCCCATAATTAGGAAAACTTTCCACCGAAACGGATAAAAAACATCGAAAGCTAGTACATGCACAGCTACATTTCTTCCCTTATCTTCTTGCTTTTTCGGATTAATTGCTTTATTTTGTGAATTGAAAAACAGATAAACACAAAATATATGGAAGCTAACGTATATTTTTTCGCTGCATTAGTAAGTACGGGAATCTTTCTTCTGCAATTCATCTTATCCATCTTTTTCGGCAGTATGGACACCGACATAGACGTTAATGCCGATGGCAACGCCGATATAGACATGAGCAGCGTACTCTCCTTCAAAGGACTGATTCATTTCTGCATGGGTTTCGGTTGGTTCATGTATTTATGCCAGCCTCCCTACATTGTCTTACATTACCTGGGCGCCGTGATAAGCGGCAGCTTTTTTGTCTTCGTCCTGGCTTGGATTTATAAACTCTGCTATAAGCTGAAACAAGAAAACAAGCCCGAACAGGGAGAAGAATTAATAGGCAGGAAATGCGAAATATATACCCGCTGCCAAGAACAAGAACAGGCAGGAACAGACTATGTGGTCTATATCGCCATCAATGGCGCACAAAGAGAACTTACCGTGCGGAGCATACAGGGTAAAAGCTACCGGGAAGGCGATATCCTCACACTGAAGGATTACAAGGAAGGAATCTATTATATTGATTAAATAAACCCTAAAAACGCAATCATTTATGGATGAGCAGATTCTCATTTATGCAGCTATTCTGGTAGCTGTCATCGTCCTGACCATCGTCGGGATTTTAAGTCGTTACCGCAAGTGCAAGAGCGACGAGGTATTGGTAGTATATGGTAAGACCGGCGACAAGAAATCGGCTAAACTGTATCACGGAGGAGCCGCTTTTGTATGGCCCATTATCCAGGGATACTCTTTCCTGAACATGAAACCCATGCAGATTGACTGCAAACTGACTGGTGCCATTTCCAAACAAAACATCCGCGTAGATGTGCCCACTACCATCACTGTGGCCGTAAGCACAGAGCCCGAAGTTATGCAGAATGCAGCCGAACGCTTACTGGGACTGAATATCGAAGCACAACAGGAACTGATTAAAGACGTTGTTTACGGACAAATGCGTCTGGTCATTGCCGACATGACCATCGAACAACTGAACAGTGATCGTGATACATTCCTTGAGAACTGCCGCAAGAACATCGACTCCGAATTGAAGAAATTCGGTCTTTACCTGATGAACATCAACATCAGCGATATCCGCGATGAAGCCGATTATATCGTCAATCTGGGAAAAGAAGCCGAAGCGAAAGCCAAGAACGAAGCCTTGGCTAACATTGAAGAACAACAGAAACTGGGTGCCATCAAGATTGCGGAACAACAAAAAGAACGTGCCACCAAAGTAGCGGAAACCAACCGCGACAAGAACACTCAACTGGCCGATACGCAACGTGACGAGGAAATTAAAGTAGCCATAGCCGACAAGGAACGTGAATCGAAAGTAGCAGAAGAAAATGCCGAAAAAGAATCACGTATCGCCAAAGCCAGTGCCTCTATGGAGGTGAACAAGGAACAGGCGCGTACCGAACAGGAAAGCCGTACGGCAGAGCTCCAATCCGATATGGAAATAAAGCAGGCGGAAGCACAAAAGAAATCGGCCATCGGGCAAAATAACGCTGCCAAAGAGGTTGCCGAAAGTAATGCGGAACTGGAAGTTACCAAGGCGGAAGCCTCTAGAAAGGCCGGTGAAGCACAAGCCCGGACACAAGCTGCCGTCCTCACCGCACAGGAAAACGCACAGCGTGAAATAGAAGAAGCGAAAGCCCGCAAGGTGGAACAGGCCTTGAAAGCGGATAAGATTGTTCCTGCCGAAATAGCCAAACAGCAGGCCATCTTGGATGCGGACGCATTGGCCGAGCAAATAAAACGTAAGGCAAATGCAGAAGCGGAAGCTATCCTGGCCAAAGCACAGGCGGAAGCCAAGGCCATCCAGATGAAACTGGAAGCAGAAGCGGAAGGCAAGAAGAAGTCCTTGCTGGCCGAAGCGGAAGGTTTCGAGGCCATGGTGAAGGCTGCCGAGCGCAATCCCGAAATCGCCATCCAATACAAGATGGTTGACCAATGGAAGGAAATCGCTTCGGAACAGGTTAAGGCATTTGAACATATCCAACTGGGCAAATGTTACTGTATTTGACGGTGGCAACGGCACAACGTCCAATTTCTTGCAGAATGTGGTCAGCAAAGTGGCTCCCGCACTGGGTATTCTAGACAAGCTTCCCATTCATGATACCTATCAGAACATTGTCAATCCTTCCTCGAAAGGAAATGCACAGAATAAACCGGAGAAAGAGGATTTTGAACCGGTAGACAAGGACGGAAAGAAACGCCCGACCGACCCCCCTCCTGCTCCGGACAAGAAATAACAGGAAATAGTTTACTTTAAGAATAGCGTTTGTATGATGTGGCGGCAGAAACAGATTTCTGCCGCCACACATTCTTTTTAACCGTATTATCACCGCTTTACAGAGTAAAATTCGTAATTTTGCAATCGGTAAAAAGAAATAAATCAATGGATTTTAAGTACGACGTTATTGTAATAGGCGCCGGACACGCAGGCTGTGAAGCAGCCGCGGCCGCAGCCAACATGGGTTCGAAGACCTGCCTGATTACCATGGATATGAACAAAATCGGGCAAATGAGTTGTAACCCTGCCGTAGGTGGCATCGCCAAGGGACAAATCGTAAGAGAGATAGACGCATTAGGTGGCTACATGGGACTGGTTACAGACCGTACAGCCATACAGTTCCGTATGCTCAACCGCTCCAAAGGTCCCGCTATGTGGAGCCCCCGCGCCCAATGTGACCGCGGCAAGTTTATCTGGGCATGGCGCGAGATTCTGGAGAATACTCCCAATCTGCACATTTGGCAAGATACCGTAGAAGAACTAATCGTGGAAAACGGCGAAGCGACTGGAGTCATGACTTGCTGGGGAGTGACTTTCCATGCTAAATGTATCGTGCTCACCGCAGGAACCTTCCTGAACGGACTGCTGCACATAGGACGCAAGCAGCTGCCAGGCGGACGCATAGCCGAGCCGGCCGTGAAAGACCTGACCGAAAGCATAACACGCCACGGAATAAGAAGCGCAAGAATGAAGACCGGCACGCCGGTGCGTATAGACATGAGGTCGGTGCACTTTGAGGACATGGAGATACAGGAGGGCGAAAACGACTTCCACCAGTTCAGCTTCATGGCTCCCCACCGACAGCTCAGGCAGCTGCCGTGCTGGACATGCTACACAAACAAGGAGGTGCACGACACGCTGAGAAGCGGACTGGCCGACTCGCCGCTCTACAACGGACAGATACAGAGCATAGGGCCGCGCTACTGCCCCTCGATAGAAACAAAGCTGGTAACCTTCCCCGACAAGGAGCAGCACCCGCTCTTCCTCGAGCCTGAAGGCGAAACCACCAACGAGATGTATCTCAACGGATTCTCGTCGAGCATGCCGATGGAGGTGCAGATTGCTGCACTGAGAAAAATTCCGGCGCTGCGCGACGCCAAGGTCTACCGTCCGGGCTACGCCATCGAGTACGACTTCTTCGACCCTACCCAGCTCGACCACTCGCTCGAGTCTAAGATAATAAAAGGTCTGTTCCTCGCCGGACAGGTGAACGGAACCACAGGATACGAGGAGGCAGGCGGCCAGGGAACCATTGCCGGAATAAATGCGGCGATAAGATGCGGCGGCGGCGAGCCGTTCATCCTTCACCGCGACGAGGCATACATCGGTGTGCTCATTGACGACCTCGTGACGAAAGGCGTCGACGAACCTTACCGAATGTTCACAAGCCGCGCCGAATACAGAATACTGCTCCGACAGGACGACGCCGACGCCCGACTGACCGAGAAGGCCTACAACCTCGGATTGGCAAAGCGCGACAGATACGACTGGTGGATGCAGAAGAAGGAAGCGACGGAAAGCATCATAAACTTCTGCGCCACTACTCACGTCAAGCCGAAGGACATCAACGCGGCGCTCGAGTCGCTCGGCACCACCCCGCTGCGCGAAGGATGCAAACTGATCGACCTCGTGGCCCGTCCGCAGATCAACCTGCAGAATCTTTCAGAACTTGTGCCCGAACTGAAGCAGCTCATCGTCTCGCTGCCCAACCGCAACGATGAAACGGCAGAGGCTGCAGAGATAAAAATGAAATACAAGGGTTACATCGAACGCGAGCGGATTGTGGCCGACAAAATGCACCGCCTGGAGAACATTAAAATAAAGGGCCATTTCAACTATCTCGAGATGGAACAGCTGTCGACCGAGGCCCGTCAAAAGCTTGCAAAAATCAACCCCGACACACTGGCTCAGGCAAGCCGAATTCCGGGTGTCTCGCCGAGCGACATCAACATCATGCTGGTGCTGATGAAAAGGTAAAAACAGCCGTATGTTTCACGTGAAACAAAATGAGCATTTTTTGTTAAGCGAAAACGTTGGAACCGACTGAAAGATAGTAAGATACAAAATCGGGACACAAATTTTACTTTGAAGGCAAAATTTGATGTTCCTCAACGATAAAAAGGAGCAATATTTCAGACCGTCTGACTCCTCTTATTATGCCTCCGGGTGCCCCTGCCGAGGCACGGCTCTGCCCTGCCCCGACGGCTGCCGTGAGGCGATGCCCGAGGCGCCGAAAAGCCACTTTCTAAAAGGTGGCCTTTCAGCGTGCAAAAGGTATCCTTTCGGGCTGCAAAAGACCACCTTTTGCGAGCCAAAAGACGGCCTTTTGGGAAAGCCCCGAAAAACAGTCCTTTGCAACGGCAGCAGTCTGCCGCCGAAGAATGCGGCCACGATTTCGGCAGAAATATCTGACGGCAAAAAAGCCAAAACGGCACAAGCCGCGGAGCGTCTGTCCGCAGCAGCAAAATGCAACACAGCGGGCGAAAAGGCGGAAGCACGGACGAAAAAGTCCGGCAGCGAGAAAAGGCGCAGAAACCGGCAGAAAACGCCACAGGCGGAAAAACCATGCGGCAGCACAGCCGGAAAACAAGGCCGCCGCAACGCCATACCGCACACATATAATATATAGCGCACAACGCGCCGAAAACAGCGAACAAGAGATAATATTAGTATAAAGTAACGTAACCTAAAAAGAAAAGGATGAACAACAAAACACTATTGGAGAATCTGAGATGTATTCCTGATTTTCCGCAGAAAGGAGTAAATTTCAGAGACGTAACAACACTGTTTAAGAATCCGAAATGTCTCCAGATAATGGAAGACGAGCTTTACGAGATGTACAAAGACAAGGGCGTAACCAAGATTGTGGGCATAGAGAGCCGCGGCTTCGTCATGGCCTCTGCACTGGCCATAAAGCTCAACGCCGGCGTTGTTTTGTGCCGTAAGCCCGGCAAGCTGCCCGGCGAAACCGTACAGGAGAGCTACTCGAAGGAGTACGGCACCGACACTATCGAGATTCATAAGGACGCCATCACCGAGGACGACATCGTGCTGCTGCACGACGACCTGCTGGCTACAGGCGGCACCATGAAGGCTGCGTACGACCTTGTGAAGAAGTTTAACCCGAAGAAAGTATACGTAAACTTCCTCATCGAACTTATACACGAAGACCTCAACGGCCGCAGCAACTTCGAAGAAGGCACAGACATAACAAGCCTGCTGCAGGTATAATTATTTAGGAGTTAAAGGAGTTAGAGTAGTTATCGCCCACTGCGCGGGCTAAGGAGTTAAAGCCATTAGCCCACGCTTTATTACAAAACTTCTTATGTTGCAAGAGCAAAACAACGGGCATTATTTATATCTTTAAAAGAGTATTCAGAAATATAAGACTGATACTTTATAGAAGCTACCATTACGTATGCCGACACATTATAGCATTCCGAAACGCTACAGACATGATGCTATAATGTTCATCAAGCCAAAGCTCACTACATACAGAATAAGAATACATAGGCAAGGCGTATTCAACCGGCAAGGCAAATGGCTTTAACTACTCTAACTACCATAACTCCTTTAACTCCTCTGTTTAAAGTTTCACGTGAAACAAAATTTTTCAAAACCATTTTAAATAAGGCACTTACGCGGCATGACTAAAGAAGAAAACGAGAAGAGGCTGGCACGGCTGAAGGCCATTGTGAGCAACCTGCCCGACAAGCCGGGCAGCTATCAATACTATGACGAGAGCGGCACCATAATATATGTTGGCAAGGCCAAGAACCTAAAGAACCGCGTGTCGTCCTACTTTCATAAGGAAGTGGACAGATACAAGACCAAGGTGCTTGTAAGCAAGATTCACGACATAACATATACCGTGGTGAACAGCGAAGAAGACGCGCTGCTGCTCGAGAACAGTCTGATAAAGAAATATCAGCCCAAATACAACATTCTGCTCAAAGACGGCAAGACTTACCCCTCTATCTGCGTAACTAAAGAATATCTGCCGCGCATATTCAAGACGCGCACAATAAACAAGAAATGGGGCTCTTATTACGGCCCTTACAGCCATCTGCCTTCGATGTATGCCGTGCTCGACCTGATAAAAAAGCTGTATAAGCCGCGCACCTGCCGCTTTCCGATAACGCGCGAAGGCATCGAACAGGGAAAATATAAGCCCTGCCTGGAGTATCACATTAAGAACTGCGGTGCGCCGTGCATAGGCAAGCAGAGCTACGAGGAGTATCAGGAGAGCATCGCCCAGGCGCGCGAAATACTGAAAGGAAATACGCGCGAGCTGTCGAAAATGCTCTTCGCGCAGATGCAGAAACTGGCCGAAGAACTGCGTTTTGAGGAGGCAGAAGCCATAAAACAGAAGTATCTGCTGCTCGAAAACTTCTGTTCAAAGAGCGAAGTGGTGAGCCACACGATCAATAATGTAGACGTTTTCTCGGTAACAGACGACGAAAAAACGGCCTATGTGAACTATATCCACGTGATGAACGGCAGCATAAACCAGGCCTTCACGTTCGAGATGAAGAAGAAGCTGAACGAGAGCGAAGACGAGATTCTGCAGCTCGGAATACTGCAAATACGCGAGAAAGTGGGCAGTACGTCGCGCGAAATAATAGTGCCTTTTATCCCTGACATGACACTCGAAGGCGTTACGTTCACCGTGCCGCAGCGAGGCGACAAGAAAACGCTGCTCGACCTGTCGGTGATGAACGGCAAACAGTATCGTTTCGACCGCCTGAAACAGGCCGAAAAGCTCAATCCGGAGCAGAAATCAGTGCGCCTGATGAAGGACATTCAGAACGCCCTGAAGCTGCCCAAGATGCCTTATCAGATAGAGATGTTCGACAACTCTAACATCAGCGGAGCCGACGCCGTGGCGGCCTGCGTGGTGTTCAAGAAGATGAAACCGAGCAAGAAAGACTACCGGAAATACATAATAAAGACGGTTACAGGCCCCGACGACTATGCCTCGATGCAGGAGGTTGTAAGGCGCCGCTACACCCGTCTGCGCGACGAAGGACAGCCCCTGCCCGACCTCATAATAACCGACGGCGGACAGGGACAGATGAGCGTCGTGAGAGAGGTTGTTGAGGGCGAACTTCACCTCGACATTCCTATAGCCGGACTTGCCAAAGACGACCGCCACCGCACCAACGAACTGCTCTACGGATGGCCGCCCGTAGTGGTCGGAATGAAGACCGACAGCGAGCTTTTCCACCTGCTAACGCACATGCAGGACGAGGTGCACCGCTTTGCCATAACCTTCCACCGCGACAAGCGCAGCAAGCATGCACTGCACTCGGAACTGGACGACATTAAGGGCATCGGACCCAAGACAAAGGACCTGCTGCTGAAGGAACTGAAGACCGTGAAGCGCATAAAGGAGACCGACCTGGAGACGCTGACATCACTGCTCGGAAAAGCCAAGGCATCCATGGTATACAACCACTTCAACGGCGGGCAACAGACCGCAGCAGAAGACCGCCCGGAAGAGCAGCAAGACGAGGCGTAAAGAGGCGCCAAAACATGCCTGACAAGGCTGCAAAAGACATGCCCTGAGGGCCTCACAGACGCGTTCTGACGGCCACGAAACATGGTAGGCAGCACTGCAAAAAGGACACGGAAAAAGGCGGCAGAGACAGGCAAAAATAACCTTTTTTGCATATAAACATTTGGCAATAAGAAGCAGAAACGCTAACTTTACAACTAAAAATCAAATGAAGATAGTAATACAACGCGTAAGTCGCGCGTCGGTAACGATTGACGGACAGGTAAAGTCGGCCATCGGCAAGGGCTACATGATACTGCTCGGAGTGGCAGAAGGCGACACGTCGGAAGACGTCGACTGGCTGGTAAAGAAGGTGGCATCGCTGCGCGTCTTCGACGACGAGCAGGGCGTGATGAACATACCTATAACAGCCATCAACGGCGAGATACTCGTCATCAGCCAGTTTACCCTGCTGGCATCCTACAAGAAGGGCAACCGCCCATCATGGATTCATGCCGCCAAGCATGAAGTTTCTATTCCGCTATACAACGAGTTCTGCGACAAGCTGAGCCGCGAAATAGGCCGCCAGGTAGGCACGGGCGAGTTTGGAGCCGACATGAAGGTTGAGCTGGTGAACGACGGTCCCGTAACCATCTGCATGGACACCAGACACAAGGAATAGCCGCCACGCCCGGTGCATCAGGCAGGCCAAGACGGCAGCCGGAAGCACGACAGAGCGTATTTGAGGCCCTCTGAGGCCATAAAACAGCACCGGCGGCATAGTTATAGGCAAAAGAAGAGAAAACGCCTTACAGGCAAAATAAACGCATAAATATATGGACAACGACATAACAATACGCGAGGCACAGCAGCTCGTAGACCAATGGATAAGGCAATATGGCGTGCGCTACTTCAGCGAACTGACCAACATGGCATGCCTCACCGAGGAGGTGGGCGAGCTGGCACGCATCATGGCACGCAAGTATGGCGACCAGAGCTTCAAGCAGGGCGAAGAACAAGACCCGGCAGACGAGATGGCCGACGTGCTGTGGGTGCTGATGTGCCTGGCAAACCAGACGGGAGTTGACCTCACGGAGGCACTCAGA
>ENA-OQES01000618-OQES01000618.1-human-gut-metagenome-genome-assembly--contig:-NODE-618-length-14566-cov-3.239144_pt1 | contig 14566 bp, 20 predicted proteins | sample MGYA00242798_ERZ504641 | MGnify/ENA primary metagenome ERZ504641 (study PRJEB26092, sample SAMD00036327) | human gut metagenome | host: Homo sapiens | study: EMG produced TPA metagenomics assembly of... | reverse complement strand
ATTATCAGCTGACGCTGACTGCAGAACTTCTGGCAGAGCAGCAGGAAGATGGAACGTTCCATTATACACTGTTCCTTCCGGATGCAGAGCAGATGGATAATGGCGCAGGAACTACGATCACCAATGAAAACTTCTCACTGACTGATCAGGTGAGTGCAGAGGCAAATGTGGTATCCGATATCTGGCCGACCGGACTTGCCGGAGAGGATACTTCCCAGAAACCGAAAGAACAGCCGTATGTAAAATCTGACGAGACACGATCTTGTTTCAGTAACAGATGGTGAGAGAAAGAACAGACGGAGGAACATTCGGTGGAGAAGAAAAAGAAAGGAGGAAGCCCCAGTGGGAAAACGTGTGGAAAACCTGAAAGAGAACAGAAAGAAAGGCATATCGATGGCTATTGTTCTCTGCGTGTCAGCATTTTTCCTGGCTTTTGCGGCAGCGATTGTTTATACGGCGGGGCTTCTTACCGCTGAAGCCAATGAGCGGCTGGAACAGGAACGATGTTATCAGCTGGCGAAAAGTTATGCAAAAGTTCTGGATACGGAGCTAACTTCGTATACCCGGAAACAGAAGAAAACAGTACTACCTTTTATGGATTTGCCAGTCGTTTTCTGGATGGCAGATATGCAGAATATGATCCCGGCAATCAGGACAATACGGTCTTTTACTACCAGCCGGTTGCCGCAAGTATGCCGGATCCGAAATATGGAACTATAAAGATTGCCCTGTATAAGGAAACCGGAGAAGAAGATAATACAGATCTTCTTTCCGGTACCTTGCCTGCAGGGAGCGGAAATTATCGGGAAAAAGTGCGAGAAGTGGAAAATTATACCATTATGCAGTACATTCTGACGGTAGAAGTGATTGCATCTTATGGCGATTCCAGTTATACTTACAGTACGGAATATTACAGAAAAGAGCGATATCCTGCATCATTCTCCCATAATGGAACGGTTTTGGTATGGAATGATGAAAACTGGCACAAAGGAAATACCGGTGGTCCGATTTATGATATGTCACAGATCACAGAAGATACTCCGGTGAAGTATACACTGGATAAGTCACAGGCAAAAGAGACAGTCTTTGAGCCGGTATATGAGGAGGCGGGCCATGAGTAAGAAAAACAGATGGAACCAGGGGGGAAACCCTTGTGGAAGTCATGGCAGCCATGGTGATCTTCCTTCTGCTGATGGGAATCTTGCAGGGATCTGTCAAGTACAGCAGAGCAGCACTGGAAAAGAGCAGGCTTTTACGGGAACAGAACGAAGAAATCTGTGAGAGTGTGCGAAATGAGATACAGGAGAACAATGGAGCACAGACGACCATGACCTTCCAGGCAGTCAGTGCTGACGGAGAGGTAACAGGAAATCAGGTATTCAGCGTTCCTGTGATTCCGGAAAAAAAGCAGGCAAAATATACGGATCAGGGGCATGAAACCCGGACAATGGATTTTTTATGTCTATGGTGCAGTGGCAAAGTCGAAGGATGACCCTCTGCTCTCCGATATGAAGGAGGATACCGGAGGGGGTGAAGGCTCATGAAACAGCTTGAAAAGTGTCTGAAAAGCAGGCAGGGCACCACACTGGTTGAGATGCTGGTTACACTGACACTGATCACGGTCATGGTCGGTATGGCAGCCACCACATTGAGTGCGGCCTTTAAAATTTTCCTGCGGGTGCAAAAAGAGCAGTATGCCCAGTCCGTACTGGATACAACGATGACGGAATTACGGTCACTGACCAAAGAGGCTACGCAGTATGTGAAAATCTACGGCAACGATGCTTCTCCGGAAGGACAGGGGGGAGCGGACAGTGGTCCGGTTCTGGAATATGTCAATACCGACGGATATGCAGTTCTGGTCAGTACGGGAGGCTGCGAAGCCACCAATCTGTACCAGGGAGAGACGCTGATGGATCAAACTGATGCAGTTTCACGGGGAAGACTTCTGACCCGGTTTTATCTGCGGGATCAGGATACTTATGTATACAGCCGTGACGGCTCACCGGCGGCCCGTGCGGTGGCGACGGTATTTGCAGACAAATATTATATGGGTAATTATCTGGGCGTGACCTTTTCCTACTGGAAAGGGGAACAAAACGGCGACCAGATCCCTTCTGTGAAAGCAGAGGTAACGCTCTACAGCGATGCAGAGCGGACCAACGTTGTGGCGAAGGAAAGTGAGATCCTGGATCTTCGCTACAAAGCAGTAAGAAACGATGGGGCGACAGCCTCGTCCCGATCGGCGGGCGGCTGAGAGGGACTAAAAAACGGTATAGGCACGGGCACCGACGTGTTTATCGATAGACGGAGACCTGAAAAAGGGAATCCGAAAAGAGAAACAAAAGAATCCAAAAGGAGAGAGACGTATGATTAAGAAACTTAAAGAAAATAAAAAACGGTTTTACACTGGTAGAGCTGATCGTTGTACTGGTAATCATTGCAATCCTGGCAGCTATGCTGATTCCGGCACTGACTGGGTATATTGATAAAGCAAAAGACAAAGATATTATCGCTGAGACACGTTCCGCTGTAATGGCTACGCAGACATTGGTTGATGAAGAATATGCGGGCAAAGCTGTTGGATCTGCTGTTGTGGTAGGAGCGGTAAAATGTAACGGTTGATAAAATTCAAAAAGCTTGCAGAAATTGACGGAACAATTGATGAAACAGAAGTTAAAATTACAGACGGAAAAGTTACAGAACTTGTGTATGAAAAAGATGGAAAAACCTGTACTTATTCGGTAACAGGGAACAAAGGAACATATGAAGTGTAAAAAAAGCAAATAGTAATATAACTGAAAATATCAGGAAAAGTGAGAGCAGATGTTTAAACTGGAGAAGGGTCGTAGAAGCAAAAATTTCATACCGCCGGATCAAAAAATTCCTCACTATCCTCCCTATCCTTCTGCTGACCCTGTTTGCAGGAGCCCCAGGGGTTCTGCGGTTAGTCTATCGGGCAGATGCCCAGGTAGCTCTTGGACATGCCAAATCGGTGCGCATGGCGATCCAGATAACCGGAACAGAACAGTACAGCAAAGGAAAAGGTTTCTGTGATCGCCAGCCAGGAGGGTGGCGTTCCGGAAGCTCTTTATCAGAAGATTCTTAACTTAAGTGATGCCCCGGGAGAGTTCTGGGTGCTTCAGGTCGGAAACGACGGATATAAAGTGAAACAATTTGTATACCGGGAAGGAAATTATACCGTCTGGTATCAGGCAAACCCCCGATCCTATCAGGTATACCGGGGAGATGAGATGATCTCCACAGAGAAAATACAGGACGAAACAGGAGAAAAGTAAGATGATAGTACTGACAGAAGGATTTTTATGGCTGATTCGATTTATGATCGGTGCCTGTATTTTCAGTTTTTTAAATGTGGTGGCAGACAGACTGCCGCGGGAAGAGAGCGTGGTACGTGGAAGAAGTCACTGTACCGTATGTGGGCGGACCCTTGGTCCTCTGGAACTGATTCCCTGTGTAAGCTTTCTGGCTTTGAGGGGAAAGTGTAAAGGCTGTAAAACAGCCATTCCGAAACGATGTTTTTTATCTGAATGTCTGGGTGGAGCGGCATTTGTATGCTGCGGAATGAAATTTGGCTGCGGTGCTCTGGGGATTCTCTCCCTGGGTGGTGCTGTGGTATTTTGTTACATAGGAATATTACTGGTTGTGGCCCTGATTGACTGGGACACACAGATGATCTACGATAGATTTCACATATTGATTTTATTACTTGGCATGGCATCACTGTGGCTGTTTCCACAGCATGGACCGGTCGACCGTCTGATCGGTGCTTTGGTGATCGCAGTGCCCATGTTACTGCTTACGCTGCTGATACCGGGTGCCTTTGGAGGCGGGGACATCAAACTGATGGCGGTATCCGGCTGGTTTCTCGGATGTGCACCGGTGATATGTGCCATGTTTTTCGGGATTCTGAGCGGTGGGACATATGCCGGCGTAATGCTGGCAACAAAGAAGCTGGGCGGAAAGGACCATTTTGCTTTTGGTCCTTTTCTTGCGGCAGGACTGATGATCGGAGCTGTCTGGGGGGGCATGCGATCGCCACCTGGTATCTTCGATTTTTAAGAAAGGAAAGGATATGGCACAATTTCGTTACACGGCAAAAATGTATGAATGGTAAGACAAGGCGCGGAACCATGGAAGTGCCGAATGAGACTGTCTTGCAGCAGAACCTGAAAGAACAGGGACTGTTTCTGATACAGGCCAAGAACCTGGCGGAAGCAAAAGACTACCGCAAACTGAAAACTCCCCAGCTGGCAAGCTTTTGCAGGGAGTTTTCCACACTCCTGGAATCCGGTATCACACTGGTAAGGGCACTGGATATTATTTCCCAGCAGGAAGGGCTGACCGGCTATGAAAGAGAGATTTATCAGGCTGTCCTTCTCGATGTGAAAAAGGGTATCACACTGTCGGAAGCGATGGAGACGAAGAAGTGTTTTCCGGAACTGATGATCGGTATGATACGTTCCGGCGAAGGAACGGGTAATCTGGATCAGGTAACACGGCGTCTGGCGATGCAGTTTGAAAAAAAGCAACCGTTTAAACCATCAGGTTCGTTCAGCGATGACGTATCCGATGGTTCTTCTGGTGATGTGTGTGGCGGTTGTCATTCTGATCGTGACATTCATCCTGCCACAGTTCCAGTCACTGTTTGATCAGCTGGATGAACTTCCGGCGATGACACAGATGCTGGTGAATCTGTCTGACTTTCTTGTAACGAAATGGTATCTGGCAATCATTCTGGTGTGTCTGGCCGGGATGTGTCTGAGAATTCTTATCGGGATCCATCAGGTGCGAAGAACTCTGGATTATCTCAAAGTCCATATCTGGGGATTTGGGAAACTGTGTAAAATTATATATACGGCACGTTTCGCACGTACGCTGAGCAGTCTGTACTCCAGCGGTATGCCTCTTGCGACCGCATTGAACATCGCAGGAAAGACGATCGGCAACAGTTATGTGGAAGAACAGTTTGTTCAGGTAACCGTGCAGGTACGCAGTGGTGTCCCTCTTTCCCGTGCACTGGAACAGGTGGATGGTCTGGTGAAAAAAACTGGTGAGTACGATCCGTGTCGGTGAAGAAAGCGGTCAGCTTGACAATATGTTGGATTCCATTGCAAATGCGCTGGAAGAAGAAGCTGAGAATGCAACCAAGAGAATCGTGACCTTGCTGGAGCCGATTCTGATCTGTATTATGGCATGTATCGTGGGATTTATTATGGTTGCTGTCCTGATGCCAATCTATCAGTCCTATGCGGCCATCGAGGCAACGGCATAAAAAGTGCTGTAAAAGAGAAAACGTAACTATTCAGTAGATAACATTCCGCGAGGTGTTTTGGCATGGTTTTTGCCAAAATCCGAGACATACAAGTCAAAATGCCATCACCGAAGGTGATTAGAAATGCATTTTGACTCGTAACTGTGAGGGTACTGAACAGTTACGAGAAAACAAAGAAAGCAGGGAGAGACCGAATGAGTGAGACAGTCATTGTTTTACAGGAATCAAGTGTTCTGATCGGAAAGGGAAAAAGCGGACAGACACCGAAACTTCAGGAGACCAGAAAAATTCCGATGGAAGGGTACGGCAATCTGATCGAACAGTGGGACAACGTCCTGATCAATTATCAGAAAAGTCATAAAGGAGAGCAGATACGGCTGGTACTTCCGGCAGGGTATTCCAGTGTGCGTGTCAGCAGAATCCCATATGCCACAGGAAAACAGCTGAATCAGATGGCGGGAAAAGTTCTGGAAGAAGGCTTCCGGGATGGGATAGCCGATTATGGAATCATCGATGTAGACAAAAAAGGACGGCATCTGCCTTTGCTGCGGTGGGGCAGAGAAGGATGCGATGGAACACATCCGGAATATATGCAAAGAAAACGGCCTGCAGATCTCCGGGATTACGGTGCCGATGGAAGGATATCTGCGGCTGCTGAAACAGAAAAACGGAATATCAGGGAAAGACCGCCGTCTTTTGTTTTTGAAGAAAACAGTGTGACAAGCGTGTTGTATAAAAAAGGGAATGTATCATTATTCCACCAGAAGCAGAATCTTCAGTGAACCAGGAACCATGGATTTTGGGACAGAGATTGTGCGAAATATTTCCGGTATCATGCAGTTTTACCGCGGATCAAGAGAAGAGGATCCCATCACGGATGTCTACTATGTCGGCTGTGATCAGGACGATTTCGAAGCGGCGGTAGAAGAACTTCGGAATATGAATCTTCAGGTAGCACCATTTCGGCTGGGAGATGACTTCGGTATGCCGGAAAAAGCGGTGGAACCGTGGCTTCTGTGTATCGGTGGTCTGTATGCAGATAAGAAAAAGAGCCGGAACCTGAATCTGTGGAAAGCAGCGGGGCAGGAAGGCGAACAGGGAGAAAAACAGAAAGAACTCTGGCAGCATCTTCTTGTGCCGGGTATCGTACTTGGCGTATGTGTGGTCAGTATCGCCGGTGTAAAAGTTCTGAATCAGGTAACAAGCTCGCAGATCCAGAAGATGGAAGACTGGATCTTCAGTGATTCTGTACAGGAACAGTATCAGCAGGCGACGGAACTGGAAAATAAAAGTGCGGATATTCTGATGGCAGAAAGGCAGGTCACTCAGGCGACGAAGAATCTGGACAGCTATCCGGATCTGACAAAAGAGATGATTGAGGAGATCGTGGATGCTGGAGGAAAAGATATCACAGTACGGATCCGGCAGATGGATGCAGATACCGGTATACTTGAATTCGATGCGGAGAGTCAGAAGGTTATCGATATTCCGGGCTATGTGGTAAAGCTACAGAATACCGGATTATTTTCGGAAGTAAACTATACCGGATATGTGTATCAGGATGATAAATATTCATTAAGTCTTTCCTGTACGTTAGAAGGGGTAAGTACAGACGGAGAAGGGAGCGGAGAAGAATGAAGCTGGAATTTGAATTAAAATCGACAGATATTTTACTGTTGAAGGTACTCTCCTGTATTCTGATAGCGGTTCTTACCCTGAATCTTTTATTTCCCGGGCTGAATAAACAGGCAGATCTTTCTGCTCAGAAGGAAGAGACCAGGCAGGAAAAACAGCAGGTGGAAGAAGCGATCGCTTCGATGCCGGCGACAAAGGCCAGAATTGAGCAGCAGCAAAGCGACCTGACAGAGCTTTCAGAGGATTATTATCCGCAGATGGAAAACAATAATGTGGATGAACTGGTGACCGGAATTGCTCTGGCACACGGACATTTTTCCGGCAGCACTGAACATCGAGGACAGCGTGCCGGGAGGACCGGCAGCCTATGGTGTTACGGGAGATACCAGGGATACAACATCTGCATCGGAAGTGGATCAGATGCAGGAAGAGGCAGAAGGAGCGAATGACGATACAGACGATACTACCGGTACAGCGAACCGGCTGACCGCAGAACCGTACGTATCTGACATTCAATATATGAACACCACGCTGGCAACGCTGACGCTGCAGGGAACGGAAGAAGAACTGCAGGCATTTCTGGATGATATTGCAAAACATTATCCGGCGATCCAGGTTCGTTCTATGCAGGCAACACAGCAGACCTATGTGGGACAGAATCTGAAAGCGGTGAATCAGCTGGATATTACATGTACTCTGGCAGTATATACCTGCGGCGACAAGAATCATGAAGAGGTGACAACAGGTGAGAACAAATCTTAGAATCGGAGAAATCCTGACAGAAAAAGGATATGTAACAGAAGAACAGATGAGTCAGGCACTGGTCTATCAGAAAGAACACCGGGACAAACGAGTAGGACAGATTCTGATGGAGCTTGGATTTGTCACGGAAAAACAGGTGCTGGAAGCTCTGGCGGACAGACTGCATCTGCAGATCGTCAATGTAGCGGAGCTGCAGGTGGATCTGAAAGCGGTAGGACTGATCGAAAAGGAACTGGCAGAGAAAAACAACCTGCTTCCTGTGAAAGTGGAACAGGAAGTGATGACGCTGGTAACCAACGATCCACTGAATTATTTTGCTCTGGAAGAAGTGCGCCAGCAGTCCGGCTGCCAGCTTGAGATCCTGTTGAGTGAGGAACAGCCGCTTCATCAGGCAGTTGCTTATTATTTTGCCGAGGTCAATGCCAGGAAGGCAGCCAGTAAGGCCAATGTGGGATTCTCTACCACTGCCGTAGAGGAACTGGCCATTGCGGACCTTTCCGAGACAAGCGATGAAGCTCCGGTGATTCATCTGTTGAACAGTCTGATCGACCGCGGGATCAAGAGCGGTGCCAGCGATATTCACATCGAACCTTTTGAAAATGAAACGAAAGTCAGGATGCGTATCGACGGTGTGATCATGGAATATGTATCGATTCAGCGAAATGTACATCAGCCACTGATCGCCCGCATCAAGATTCTTGCAAACCTGGACATTGCAGAAAAACGTATCCCACAGGACGGACATTTCCGTGTATCTCAGGAAAATGGATTTATCAATATCCGTGTTTCTGTTTTACCGACGGTATTTGGAGAAAAAAGCGGTACTTCGTATCCTGGCTTCGACAGGAAAAATGGATCATGCCGGTCAGTTTGGCATGGATGACTTCAGTTATCAGCAGTTTGCGCCAATGCTGAACGCACCAAATGGGATCATATATATCACCGGCCCCACAGGAAGTGGAAAGTCTACGACACTGTATATGGTTCTGGAATATCTGTCCAGGAGAAATGTGAACATTTCCACCATCGAAGACCCGGTAGAAAAGAATCTTCCGGGCATCAACCAGACCCAGGTGAATCCGGTGGCGGGACTGACCTTTGATATTGGGCTTAGAGCACTGATGCGCCAGGATCCGGATATTATCATGGTAGGCGAGACCAGGGACGGAGAGACAGCATCTACATCTGTCCGTGCGGCAATCACCGGTCATGTAGTACTGTCCACACTGCACACCAACGATGCCGTATCCAGTATCGTCCGTCTGGAAGATATGGGTGTTGAGACGTATCTGGTGGCCAACTCGGTGGTGGGACTGGTGGCCCAGAGACTGCTTCGCAAAGTCTGCCCGGACTGTGCAAAAGAAGTGGAGACCACTGAGCGGGAGCGTATCCTGATCGGGGCAGATATCCGCAGGGTAAAACGTGGTATGGGATGCCAGAAGTGCAATAATACAGGGTATCGTGGACGAATTGCTATCCATGAGATCCTAGTGGTGGATAACCATGTCCGCCGGATGATCATCGAGCATGCTCCGGTGGAAGATATTAAAAAGTACGCGCGGGAAGTGCGTAAGATGCGTACTCTGAGAGAGAGTGCACTTCAGCTGGTGGAACAGGGAGTGACCACGCCGGAAGAGATGATGAAGATCAGTTACGAGATTTAGGGACAACATAGTATATAGAACTTGACCGATATTGTAACGGCCCAGATAGCTGCGAAAAGCAGCTATTTGTGTATAAAGAAGATTGGATCAGGAAAGTTTGAAAAAGAAAGAATATATCGACAGAAATCATAAAAAAGAGTACAGGAGGATAGCGAATGGATGCAAAGATGGAACAGCTGATTCTTGATGCAAGACGTGTGAAGGCATCGGATATTCATATCACAGAGGGGATGCCGGTCTGGTATCGTGTGCATGGCAAGCTGGCAAAAAGTCAGCTGCAATTTTCCGGGGAGGAACTGCGGGCACTTTTAATGGGAAGTATGGACGAGAGACAAAAAGAAATCTTCGCTTCCGGACGAGATGTGGACTTTGGGCTGGAGATCAGTGACGGCAGCCGTCAGAGGGTCAATATTTTCCGGCAGCAGCATCAGGTGGCGGCGGCCATCCGTCTGTTGAATAAGGAGATTCCCACGTTGGAACAGCTGAGGATGCCAACCCGGCTTTACCAGATGGCACAGCAGCCGAGAGGACTGATTCTTGTGACCGGACCGACCGGAAGCGGAAAGTCCACGACACTTGCGGCGATGATCGAACATGTGAACCAGAACAGCGACCGGCATATTATTACGATCGAAGATCCGATCGAGTACAAATATCAATGTAAGAAATCTTTGATTCACCAGAGAGAAGTGGGGGAAGATGTGGGAAGCTTTGCGGATGCGCTGCGAAGTGCTCTGCGTGAAGATCCGGATGTGATCCTGGTAGGAGAGATGCGGGATTATGAGACCATCTCGGCCGCCCTTCTTGCGGCTGAGACCGGTCATCTGGTGCTGTCCACTCTGCATACCACAGGGGCGGCACCGACAGTGGAACGTATTATTGATGCCTGCCCGACCGGCAGTCAGAATCAGATCAGAATCCAGCTGGCCGCTGCTCTGAAAGGAATTGTCAGCCAGTGTCTGATCCCCTGTGGAGAAGTGAAAGGAGCAGCCCGGATAGCAGGAACAGAACTTCTGGTGGCTACCGATGCGATCCTGAACCTGATCCGGGAGGGAAAGACGCACCAGATTTCTGCAATGATGCAGGCGGGTGGAAACGCCGGTATGCATACCCTGAATATGGATCTGTCCCGACTGATGCGACAGGGCTATATCACGAAAGAACGTGCCAGAGAATATACGAACAATCCGGCAGAACTTGAGCAGTATATGATGTAAGCTGTCAGGAAGCATAAAAGTAAAGTTTTACAGTAACACCTCTCTGAACGCTTCCAAAAGCCGATCATTCTGCTCCGGCAGCATCACGCAAAATCTCACAAAATGATCATCCAAAAACGGAAACGTGGAACAATCCCGGATCATCAGTCCCTTCCGGATACAATGATCGAACAGATCCTGGGAAGTAATTCCGGGTTTCCGGATCTTCATCAGGATAAAATTCGCCGAAGCTTCATACACCGTCACACTGTCCCAGGTCGACAACTCGTTGAATAACCGTTCCCGTTCTCCGCAGATCAGTTCTCTCGTATGACGAATATATTCCTCATCCGGAAACATCAGCCGTCCGGCAATCTCTGCCAGCGAATTGATCGTCCAGGGATTTTTTCTTGTATTGATTGCCTTGATCAGATCCTGATTTCCTGTCACCGCATAGCCAAGCCGCAGTCCCGGAGCTGCGAAAAACTTTGAAGTGCCACGCAGAATGATCAGATTTGTATAATAATTTGTCAGAGGAATACTGGTCACATCTTTCTCTTCCGGTGCAAATTCCACATATGTTTCATCCACCATCACGAAAATTCCATACTGCAGACAGGCATCCAGGATCCGGCGCATCTGACTGCAGGTGATTGCGGTAGAAGTAGGATTATTCGGATTACAGAGTACCAGAAGCTCCAGCTGATCGGAAAGATGGCTGCAGAAATCTTCCACATCCATATGAAACCCATGTTCTTCTTTCAAAGGATAATACAGTGTTGTACCGCCGCCCAGTGCGATTTCCCGTTCATACTCCGAATACGTAGGACCAAGTACCAGTGCTTTTTTCGGGTGCTTCGTCTGAATAAACAGAGAAATCAGTTCTGTGGAACCATTTCCGACAATCACATTTTCCGGCTGCGTTCCCGCATACGTGGCAATACAGGTGCGAAGAGCTGTATACTCCCGGTCAGGATACGTAGTGATCGCATCCAGATTATCGGCCAGTGTGGAACGTAGCTGATAAGAAATTCCCAGCGGATTGACATTTGCACTGAAACTGATGATATCCTCCTTCTTAATATGATAACATTTCTCAATAGCTTCCAGGTCACTGCCGTGGAAATGATCCTTGTGTTTAATCATAATGTCTCCTCTTTTCTTGCAACAAACCTTTTGCGTAGTGTATAATAAAAATAATTATGAGTATTTTTGCAGATTGCTTTGCAAAATGATAAGAAAGTGGGCAAAATGCCTTTTGCCCCAACACCATATGAAATGAGCAATCATGTTAGTTTCATTATAATGATAAGAAAAAAACTAGTCAAGGTCGATAAAAGAAGAAGCGCAGGTGGATACTTTGAAAAGAAGAATGGAACAGTTACTAAACGGAAGATTTGAATATGAAGTACCAAAGCTGACTCTTTCCGATACACAGATTAACCTTACGACCAATGAAGGGGAGAATGTTCGGGGAGAATTATATGTGGCGGCAGAAGATAACCGCAGGATCAAGGGAATGACCATGTCATCCAATCGTCGGGGTACTGTTGGCAAAGGAAAAATTTTCGGGAACAACCGTATGTATTCCTTACGGGCTGGATGTGAAGGGACTGTCCGCAGGTGAGACGGTAGATGCAGTGATTACGATCAACAGTAACCTGGGAGAATACCAGGTGCCGGTACACGCAGAGATCACAGACGACGGGATTCAGACATCCCGCGGAGCAGTGGATAATCTGGAAGCATTTATCAAACTGGCGGAGAGTGATTATCGGGAGGCATTTCGTCTTTATACAAGCGAGAGCTTTCTGAAAGTGCTGCAGGGAGAAGATCCGGGATACGAAAGCCTGTACCGGGGGATGTCCAGAAACCCGGTGACCTATCAGCATATGGAAGAGTTTCTGATCGGAACCGGGAAAAAAAGAACCGGTGACTCTGCGTCTGGAAAAGACAGAACAGACCTGGGATCATTTGGATACTACAGTCAAAGACTGTCTGAATCTGTATAAGAGCACCTGGGGGTATATCCGGATGGAAGTGGAGGTTACCGGAGATTTCCTGGAAGTGGAAAAGAAAGTGATCACCAGTGAGGATTTCATCGGAAGTGTTTATGGGCTGGAATATCTGATCCGCAAAGAAAAACTGGGAAGCGGAAGAAAATACGGACAGATCCGGATCAAAACCGTATATGGAACGTATATCTATGAGGTGAAGGCTTCGGGCAATGCTTCCTATGAACTGAGCACAAGGACTTATGAGCAAAAAAGGACAGGCGGCACTGGCAACACTGTATGTAAAAAATATCTGCTGGGCGAGATAAAACAGCAGGAATGGAAAGAAGCATCCTTGAAAGAACTGGAAAATCTCCGGAATCTCGGATGTTATTATCCGAAACAACAGCTGACAGAGGCATACATCTATGAACAGACCGGAGATGTGGCAAATGCCATGTCTGTGCTGTGGCCTCTCAGGGAACTGAAATTTACCAGGGAACAGATGGAGGAAGAAGCCTGGTATCTGGCGCTGGCAGTGAAGACCTCTGTGGCTACTGAAGAACAGAAGATGACAGCACAGGCCAGGATCGAAAATCTCTATCGTATGAATCCGGGTAGTTATCCAATCCTGAAAGTGCTGATGGAAACTTCGGAAGAATATAAGCAGGCACCGGGCAGACAGATGTATATGTTGGAAGAACTGTTTGATCTGGGATGCAGAAGCCCGTTTCTGTATCTGGCAGCCTATGAGAAACTGGAAACAGAAGCAGGCTATCTGGAAAAAACTGTCACCGTTTATGGTACAGGTTCTTCACTATGCAGCACGTTATGGAAAACTGAATGAAGAACTGACCATGCGGATCGGGCATCTCTCAGAATATGTGAAGAAATTTTCAGCCGGTGATCTACCGTCTGCTGGTAAAATGTTACGAGGCTTATCCTGGCAATGATCTGGTGGATCATATCTGCAAATACATTATGAAGGGACAGCCGGCGAAGAGCGAGTATTTCCGCTGGTATCAGCTGGCAGTGGAGGCAGATATCCGGATCACCCGCTTATATGAATATTATATTGAAACTATGCCTCAGGGCTTCCAGAGTGTACTGCCGCAGGTGATCCGTATGTATTTTGTATATAACAATACACTGAGCAGCAGAAAACGGGCATCTGTATATGCCAATGTGATACGCAATAAAGAGGCAGATAAGACAACATATCAGAATTATCGTAAGGCGATGGAAGCATTCGCGCAGGAAGCATTGATGGAGGGAAGAATCAGCGAAGATTATGCTACCATCTATCAGGAATGCATCGAAGACATTGCAACGCCGGCTCTTGGAGAAGCGATGGCGAAAGTTATGTTTTCTTATCGGGTGTACTGTGATGATCCGAAGATTCGCAGCGTCATCGTGTGTCATGGAGAACTGAAAGAAGAACAAAGCTATCCGTGCACAGACGGTGCTGCCTATATTCAGCTGTATACACCGGATGCGAGAATCCTTTTTGAGGATGAGAAACGGCGGCGTTATGCGACAACGGTAGATTACAATATACAGAAACTGATGGATGAAAAACCATATCTGCAGTCGTGCATGAATCTGGATATCGCAACACCTGGATTGTTACTTGCCGTATGTGGCAATGACAGCCGCAGACAGATCGGGCTTTCCACCCTTGGCTGTTACCAGCATGTGGTGGAAATGTCAGAATTCCAGGAGCCATACCGCCATATGGTATGCAGAAAAATTCTGGAATATTATGCAGAACACGCAGGCGATGATACGCTGGATAGTTATCTGAAAAAATGGATCTGGTGACATTTGCAAAAGTAGATAAGGTATTACTCTGTGAGATCCTGATTGAAAAAGGGATGTATGCCACGGCATTGGACATGATCAGCCGTTATGGCTATGAAGGCATAAAAACGGAAAGTCTGATGAAACTGACCAGCTATCTGATTCTGGATTATGATTTTGTGGAACAGGAAGAACTGGTGTATCTGGCGCAGTATGTAT
>ENA-OQES01000617-OQES01000617.1-human-gut-metagenome-genome-assembly--contig:-NODE-617-length-14591-cov-2.424502_pt1 | contig 14591 bp, 22 predicted proteins | sample MGYA00242798_ERZ504641 | MGnify/ENA primary metagenome ERZ504641 (study PRJEB26092, sample SAMD00036327) | human gut metagenome | host: Homo sapiens | study: EMG produced TPA metagenomics assembly of... | reverse complement strand
TTTCGGGTCGTTTGCTGAATAACTTTCAGCTACAATTAAATATTTGGGGTCTTAGCTCAGCTGGGAGAGCATCTGCCTTACAAGCAGAGGGTCATAGGTTCGAGCCCTATAGGCCCCATTTAAATGGATGGATTCCCGAGTGGCCAAAGGGGACAGACTGTAAATCTGCTGCAACTTGCTTCGGTGGTTCGAATCCACCTCCATCCATTGGTTCTTGAAAAAGAACAACACTCTATAATATCGCGGGGTGGAGCAGTCTGGAAGCTCGTCGGGCTCATAAACCCGAAGGTCGTTGGTTCCAAATCCGGCCCCCTGCAACTTCAAATAATCAACGGATAACGTTGGTTAGTTTTTTTTACATAAAATGAACTCAAAATAAACTTTTGCGGTATAATAGGACAATAAGTGTATAGATAAAGAAAGGAAGGAAAGCAATGAATCAGAAGGCGGTCATAGCGATGAGCGGCGGTGTAGACAGCTCCGTTGCGGCATATTTGATGAAGGAAAAAGGATATGAGTGTATTGGAATTACGATCAAAACCTTTAATGAAACTGGTGATGGAATAAAACGAGAAAATACATGTTGTTCACTTGATGATGTGAGCGATGCGAGAAGTGTAGCTTGTACGCTTGGGATTCGCCACTTTCTTTATAATTTTACAGGTCAGTTTGAGGAGCATGTCATGAAGCGCTTTGTGAATGCTTACGAGAATGGATGTACACCAAATCCTTGTATTGATTGTAATCGCTATATTAAGTTTCAGGAATTATATGAGCGTGCTAAGCTTATGGGTTATGATATTGTTGTAACAGGTCATTATGCTCGCGTATCATATGATGAGGCAACAGGTCGTTATCTTTTAAAGAAGGGACTAGATGTCAATAAGGACCAAAGTTATGTGCTTTACAGTCTAACACAGGAGCAGCTTATGCACACACAGTTTCCGCTAGGAGAGCTGCCAAAGCCTAAGGTAAGGGAGATTGCTGAGGAGCAGGGTTTAATAAATGCTCGCAAACATGACAGTCAGGATATCTGCTTTGTAACTTCTGGAAGCTATACAGATTTTATTCGTCAGTATACGGGAAAGGAATATCCAGAAGGTGATTTTGTAGATCGAAAAGGCAATGTTCTTGGCCGTCATAAGGGAATAATCCATTATACTATTGGACAGCGTAAGGGATTAGGACTGGCGCTTGCAAAGCCTATGTATGTTTATGGGATAGATAAGGAAAAAAAAGTCAGGTGATTTTTGACAGATGAGGCTGATTTGTTTTCAAGTGAACTGATTGCAGATGACTTAAATTTGATTTCTGTTCCTAAAATTGAAGGAAAAATGCGTGTGAAAGCGAAAGTGCGTTATCGTCATACTGAGCAGCCAGCAACAGTAGAGCAGCTTGATGAAAAACGCATTCACGTTATATTCGATGAGCCGCAGCGTGCCATTACAAAAGGACAGGCTGTTGTGTTGTATGATGGTGATGTAGTTGTTGGAGGTGCAACAATTTGTGATACAGTTCGCCTAGAACGCTAGATTCAGATAATTTCATGCTTACTGGCAAATGTATAAAATCTGTTTCTCATGCATATAGTAGGAGTAATGGCGCAAACCGCAGCTAAGTGATGCGGAAACTGGCCCATAAGAAAAGAGATTGTGTATGGGAAACAGAAAAAGAAAGCACAGGGAACCGTTGTTTTGGCTGGAGGCAGCGTTTATCGTGTTGCTTTTAGCAGGTGCGTATGTGATAGGAAGTTATGCGCGTGCGAAGCAGAGTGATTCGCTTCAGGAGGTATTTGTTGCAGATCATGGAACAAATGTTGTTGAGGTAACAGACGCGCAAGGGACAATAACGGGAAGTGAAGTAGTTGATTACGATGAACTTATTTCAGATTATCGAAATATTTTGTTGGTTGGTGTAGATGCGAGGGATCAAAAGCGTATCGATAGAGGTGCGAACGCAGATGTTATCATGATTGTGAGCATCAATGAAAGCACAGGAAAAAATTCGTCTGATATCTGTTCTTCGTGATACACTTCTTCGCCTGGAGAATCCTGGAAGCTATCATAAGGGCAGACTTTATGATAAGGCCAATTCACAGCTTTGTTATACTGATATTGCAGATATGATCAGCATGATTAATCGAAACCTTGATTTAAATATTAAGGATTATATTGTGTTAAACTGGCTGGCAGCGGCACAGGTAGTTGATACGCTTGGCGGTATTGAGGTATCAATTGAAAATCCAGAGGTAATTCGCTATATGAATGGATATCTGACGGAAGTGAATCAGCAGACAGGAATCTGGTCAGAACAGCTTGATGGAAGCGGGACATATAATCTGACAGGAACACAGGCAGTGGCCTTTTGCCGTGTACGTTATGCCGGATTAGGTGATGTTGGGCGAACTGGCAACCAGCGAATGATTATTGAAAGATGTCTAAAAAAGGTTAAGGAATTGATTTTGACAAAGCCAACGACAGTTGTTAGAGCCGTATCAATCGGTATGGATAGTATTGCAACAAATCTTTCAATGCTGGAATTAGGAAATCTCGCATTTCAGGCGGGTGATTTTGAAATTGAAGAAAGTATTTCTTTTCCATTCCAATATGAGGCAGGTGAGTATCTGGGGGCAGATATATGATTTGACAAAAGGTGTAAAAGATGCAGTTGTGGCAAGAGAATTGGCAGATAATGTTGTGCAGCTGCATGCCTATCTTTACCCAGAAGCAGCGTATGCTTATCATTTGCCAGAAGAAATCAAAAGAATAAGCGAGGATATCGCGTGGATGTCAGATGTGAAAAAATAGGTACAGTAGTTTCATAGAAGATAGGAGGAAGCATAGTGAAGATACTAGTAACAGTTCCATTTCAAAAAGAACATCAAGAGGAGCTAAAAAAAGGAAGCGCCAGACGCTTTGTTTTCTTCAAAGATGCGTACACGATAGATGATAAAAGAGATGAGAAACTATATCATGCTTTTTTAGAAAGAGGCAGATATCATAATTGGAAATCCGTCTATTGAAGAGATAGCTTCTGCACCAAAGCTGAAATTTGTTCAGTCATCTAATGCAGGCGTAGAAAAATATACGCAGCAGCCAGGATTTCCAAGAAATGTTATGCTGTGTAGTATGTCAGGTGCATTTGGAGGGATTATTTCAGAGTATGTTCTTGGTGGAATATTGACAATGTATCGCAAATTTCCTAGTTATATTGAGCATCAGCAAAAACGTCTGTGGCAGGATGCAGGAAGTGAGCAGGCACTGATGGGAAAGACTGCGCTTATTTTAGGCACAGGCGATATTGGAACTAATATTGCAAAGCGTCTGAGCGCATTTGATGTCTATACGATAGGTATCAGACGAACTGCAAAATTTGCATCTGAATGGTTTGATGAGGTGTATACGCTTGATGCATTAGATGAGCAGATTTGCCGTGCAGATATCGTGATTGGCTGCCTGCCAAAGACAGTTAAGACGACACATTTGTTAAATCAAGGACGTCTTCGCAAAATGAAAAAGGGCGGACTTGTTGTAAATGTTGGAAGAGGAAGTTTAATTGTTCAGCCAGATTTGATTCAATTGCTCGAAGAAGGCTATCTTTCAGGTGCTGTGCTTGACGTGACAGATCCAGAGCCGCTGCCTAGCGATAATTTGCTGTGGGGCATGAAGAATGTGCTTATAACACCGCATGTTTCGGGAATTAGCTTTGGTCATGCACCACAGGTAGAGGAGCGTGTTGCGAAAATCTGTGCTCATAATCTGAAGGCTTTTTTCGAATCATACAGAGATGATGAATGTAGTGGATTGGGAAAGCGGTTACAGAAAAGGAGCAAAAATATGCAGGATCAATCAATCTATGGAAAAACTAAGAGAGTATGCAAAGAGTGATGCATACCCATTTCATATGCCGGGGCATAAACGTAAAGTGGATTGGATTTCGGATGTGTATGATATTGACATTACTGAGATTGACGGATTTGATGATCTGCATCATGCAGATGGTATTCTTGAAGAAGGTATGGCGCGTATGGCTAATGCAGTAGGGGCAAAGAAGTCATATTACATAGTTAATGGTTCAACATGTGGAATATTAGCAGCTATTTATGCGGCGTGTCCACAGGGAGCTACAGTTGCGGTAGCAAGAAACACTCATAAGAGTGTTGCCCATGCAATAATGCTCAGAGGACTAAAACCAACATATATTTATCCCCAAAATGTGGATAACTTGTGCATAAGTGGTCAAATTATCCCCAAAGATGTGGAAAAAGCTTATGAGCAATCCCCAGAAATTGCGGCAGTGATCCTGACATCGCCGACGTATGAAGGAATTGTATCAAATATACGGCAAATCGCAGATGTGGTACATTCACATGGCGGAGTTTTGATTGTTGATGAAGCACATGGCGCACATCTTCCATATGCTAATCATGGTGCTAATCAGGAAGAGACGTATCTTCCATATAGTGCAGTGCGTGAGGGCGCAGATATTGTCATTCAGAGTCTTCACAAAACACTTCCGTGTTTGACACAGAGTGCAGCACTTCATATATGCAGCGACAGAGTTTCGGTCAAAAAAAATTGAGCGTGCCCTTCATATATTTGAGACATCCAGTCCATCTTATGTTTTGATGGCGGGAATGGATCTTTGTGTGTGCTATATGCAAGGCGAAGGCAAAAAATGGCTGCAAATGCTTACTGACAGACTGCAGCTTTTCTATGAACGAAGCAAATCATGGAAACAGCTTTGGTTTCTTTATCCGAAAATAAAAAGTGCAGACATGAGTAGTATTCCGATTGCAGATTATACAAAAATTGTGTTTGGCGCAAAAGGATACAAGAATGCAGGAAGAAAGCTGCATGAAATTTTTGGCGCGACCGCTATCATCTTCAGCCGGAAATGTCAGCCCCCGATTATGTAATTCTTATGACAATGCTGACAGATACAGAAGAAGGCTTTTTGCGTCTTGAGGCGGCACTTAGCGAAATTAATGATGAGTTGGAATGTGGCTCTCTAGTATGGGAGAGAACAACGAGTGCGTATCATTCTGCATTTGTGCCGCTTGAGCAGGTTATGCTGCCGTTAAAAGCGTCAGAGGCGCCTGTAATTCAGGTACCATTTTCAGAATCAGTTGGAAAAATCAGCGCCGAGACTGTCTATGTTTATCCACCAGGATGTCCGATTTTTGATGCCAGGAGAAAAAATCAGCGAGGAACTGCTTGAAATTGTTCATTACTATAGGACAAGTGGTATGGAACTGTACGGCATGGAGGATGAAACTGGAGAAACGCTCCTTGTTATTGAAAATTAATAACATAAAAAACAGAAGCTAAATAGTACAAACAACAAAAAGGAAAAGAAGATATGAAAATTATCTATTTTATGGGAAAGAGTGCATCTGGAAAAGATACTATCTACAGAAAAGTAAAGGAAAAACTTAATCCTTCACCAAAGGAAATCATATTGTATACGACGAGACCTATACGCGATCACGAAGAAAATGGAAGAGAATATTTCTTTGTGACAGACAGTGAGATTGCCAAAAATGGAAAATCGAAGGAAAAAGTTATAGAAAAGCGTGTTTACCATACCGTATACGGTGATTGGATTTATGCAACAGCAGACGATGGACAGTTTGATGATAATTCTGTTTATATGACAATTTGGAACACTTGAATCGTATGTGCCGATTCGTGCGCATTTTGGAGCAGAAACTATGATTCCTGTGTATCTTGAGGTAGAGGATGGGCTCCGCTTAGAGCGGGCTATTGCAAGAGAGCGCACGCAAAAAAGCTGCAAAATTATGAGGAGATGTGCAGACGCTTTTTTGGCTGATCAGGCTGATTTTTTCTGAAGAAAAGCTAAAGGCTGCAAATATTATAAAACGCTTTAAGAATGAGGATAGAGAGTGCTGTCTTAAAGAAGTTTTTATCATACATTGAACATGAACTGTAACTAGACTATTTATTAAAGTTGTGCTATGATAAATGCAGTTCATAAACAGAAAAATGGATCGTTACGATAAGATGGAGGCGATTTTGATATGCATGCAGGCGGTTTTTCAGAATTAATCGGAAATGAACAGATAAAGGAACAATTTTTTACATGCGATCTCTTCAGGGAAGGTATCACACTGCTATGTCATAAGCGGAGAGGATGGTCTTGGAAAGATGACGGCGGCGAAGGCATTTGCACAGACATTGGAGTGTCAGGCAGAACCTGCCAACAGACCGTGCGGCGTGTGCCATTCATGCACACAAATTTTTGAGTGGTAATCATCCTGATGTAATTTTTTCCAGGTCATGAGAAGCCAACGGTAATCGGTGTAGATGACGTCAGAACTCAGATTATCGGAGATATCCAGATTAAGCCATATTGCAGTCCGTATAAGATTTATATTGTAGACGAGGCGCAAAAGCTGTCTGTTCAGGCACAGAATGCTCTTTTAAAGACAATAGAGGAGCCTCCGGCTTATGGTATTATTTTATTGCTTACAACAAATGCAGCATCAATGCTTGAAACAATTCTTTCAAGAAGCATTGTACTGAATATGAAGCCAGTTGAGTCAGAAGCATTTACTTCGTACATGAGAGAAAAAGGTGTGGATGAGGATAAGATTCCAACACTTGAAAAATTTCTCACAGGGAAATATCGGAAAGGGATTGAAGCTGGCACAGTCGGATGATTTTATTTCAATGATTCAGACGATTATGCTATTATTAAAGACAGCCTCTAAGATGCCATTTTCAGAGCTACTTGAAAGTATTGCAAAGCTTGAGGAATATAAACTGAGCATTAAGGACTGCTTTGGTTTTATGCAGATGTGGTATCGGGATATTCTGATCTTTAAGGCAACAAGAGATCCGAATCTTCTGATCTTTGCAGAGGAGTACAGCGCAATCAATAAGGTTGCTCAGACATGTGGTTATAATGAAATAAACCGCATTCTGGAGGCTATAAATACCGCGTCAGCCAGACTGGACGCAAATGTAAATTTCCAGCTTACGCTGGAGCTTTTGTGGCTGACGATCAGAGAGTGCCAGAAATAGGAAAGGTTTGGAAAAATTATGATAAAGGTCATCGGTGTGCGTTTCCGCAGAGCCGGAAAGGTGTATTATTTTAATCCGCTTGATATGGATATTACAACGGGAATGCATGTTATTGTAGAGACAGCAAGAGGCGTTGAGTATGGCTATGTTGTGCTTGGCGTGAAAGATATGGATGAGGAGAAAGTGTTTCAGCCATTAAAGCCAGTAATTCGTATTGCTACACCACAAGACGATGCAGTTGCAGATGAAAAACAGACAGAAGGAAAAGGATGCATTTAAGATCTGTCAGGAAAAAAACTCGCAAAGCATGGTCTTGATATGAAGCTTATTGATGCAGAGTATACGTTTGATAATAATAAGGTTCTTTTTTACTTTACGGCAGATGGAAGAGTTGATTTTCGTGAGCTTGTAAAAGGATTTGGCATCGGTATTTCGTACTCGTATTGAACTTCGTCAGATTGGTGTGCGTGATGAGGCAAAGATTATTGGTGGAATTGGCAGCTGCGGAAGACCATTGTGCTGTAATTCATATTTATCAGAATTTGCGCCAGTTTCTATCAAGATGGCAAAGGAACAAAATTTGTCATTTAAATCCTGTGAAAATTTCCGGTGTCTGCGGACGATTGATGTGTTGTTTAAAGAACGAGGAGGAGACATACGAGTATTTAAACAGTAAGCTTCCAAGTGTAGGTGATTGTGTGACGACAGATGACGGACTAAAGGGAGAGGTTTCAAGTGTAAGTGTGCTTCGCCAGGAAGTAAAAGTCATCGTTACCGTAAATAAGGATGAGAAGGAAATTCGTGAATACAAGGTTTCTCAGCTGAAATTCCGTCCTCATAAGAGAAGGGGAAAAAACGCAGCTGTCCGATAAGGAATTAAAGGAGCTTGAAGATTTAGACAGGCTTGACAAGAGGGAAGGAAGGTCTAAGCTTAATGATAAGTGAGCTTAAGCCAGGTGAGAGATTAGACGATTTAGAGCGCAACGGGTTAATGCTGATTCAGCATCCGGGACGTTTCTGCTATGGCGTGGATGCAGTGCTCCTATCGTGGTTTGCAAAGGCTTCTGAGGGAGAGCGTGTGCTGGATTTTTGTACTGGGACAGGTGTGGTTCCTATTTTAATGACGGCAAAGACAGCGGCATCGCATTTTACTGGTCTGGAGATCCAAGAGGAAGATTGCGAAAAATGGCATCTCGAAGTGTGATGTTAAATCATCTAGGGGATAAGGTATCAATTATCTGTGGTGAATTTGTAAAAATACAAAGACTCATTTTTGGAAAAGGCGGTTTTTTAACGTAGTCACAGTCAACCCACCGTATATGGCAGGTGGAAGCGGCCTTGTAGGTGCTGATTACAGTAAGGCAGTATCGCGTCATGAAATTTTATGCAGCTTAGAGGATGTGATTCGTGAGAGTGCGAATGTATTGGTGGCCGGAGGACGTATGTATATGGTGCACCGACCATATCGTCTTGGAGATATCATATGTCTGATGAAGCAATATAAAATGTCACCTAGGCGCCTTTGTATGGTGCATCCAAAGGCATCGCAGGAGGCTAATCTGGTGTTGATAGAAGGAATCCGTGGCGGCAATACGCAGATTCGCGTCGAAGCGCCTCTTGTATTGTTTGATGAAGATGGACAAGAGAGCAAACAGATCAAAATGATTCACGGAAGGCTCTGAAAAGATACAAACATGGAAATGGAAGGAAGAAAGTTATGGCAGGAATGCTTTATCTGTGTGCAACTCCGATTGGAAATCTTGAGGATATCACATTTCGCGTGCTGCGCACGCTAAAGGAAGTAGATCTTATTGCAGCAGAGGATACAAGAAATAGTCAAAAGCTTCTGAATCATTTTGATATTCATACGCCAATGACAAGCTATCATGAATACAATAAATATGATAAGGCTGAATATCTGGTTGGTTTGATGCTGGATGGCAAAAATATTGCCTGCATTACAGATGCAGGAACGCCGGGCATTTCTGATCCAGGTGAGGTTCTGGTTCAAAAGTGTTATGAAGCAGGGATTAAGGTGACATCTCTTCCCGGCCCTGCTGCATGTATAACCGCACTTACTATGTCTGGTTTATCTACAAGAAGATTTGCATTTGAGGCATTTCTTCCGGCAGATAAAAATGCAGCGTGCGCAAATTTCTTGAGGAATTACAGGATGAGACAAGAACTATTATTCTTTATGAAGCACCTCATCACCTCGTAAAGACGCTTGAGGAGCTTTTTGAAGACACTCGGATCAAGAAAGGTTCGTATATGCAGAGAGCTTACTAAAAAGGCATGAGACTGTCTATGCAGATACGTTAGATGGTGCATTAGCTCATTATCGCGACATAGAGGAGCCGAGAGGTGAGTGTGTAATTATCATTGAGGGAGCTGACAGAGAAGATTTAAATAAGCAAAAGCAACAGTCATGGGAAGAAATGACAATTGAAGAGCACATGGCGCTGTATGAAGATATGAACCGCAAGGATGCGATGAAGCAGGTTGCGAAGGATCGCGGTGTCAGCAAAAGAGATATTTATCAGGCATTGTTAAAGTCAGAAAGTAACTAATAGCCTCTGGGGACAGTACATGTCCCCAGAGGCTCTTTTCTTTAATTATTCAATTTCACCGAGCAGATGGCGTGCAACATAGATGCCGCTTGCAGATGCATGGGATAGAGAGTGAGTAACACCGCTGCCGTCACCGATCACAAAGAGATTTTTGTGGCGAGTCTCAAGATGATTGTCGATCTGAACCTCCATGTTGTAAAATTTAACTTCGACACCATAGAGAAGTGTGTCATCGTTTGCAGTACCAGGAGCAATATTGTCAAGCGCATAGATCATTTCAATGATGCCGTCGAGAATACGCTTTGGCATTACAAGGCTTAAATCGCCTGGCGTAGCATCAAGAGTTGGTGTAAGGAAAGACTCTGCGATACGCTTAGGGTTACTTCTCTGACCGCGGATCAAATCACCAAAGCGCTGAACCATAACGCCGCCTCCAAGCATGTTAGACAGACGAGCTATACTCTCACCGTATTCATTGCTGTCCTTAAACGGTTCAGTGAAGTGTTTGGAAACAAGCAGTGCGAAGTTTGTATTCTTTGTGTGAAGGGCAGGATTTTCATAGCTGTGTCCGTTTACTGTGATAATACCATTTGTGTTTTCTGTAACTACAGCGCCCTTTGGATTCATGCAGAAGGTACGCACACGATCCTGATATTTTTCAGTCTGGTATACAATCTTACTTTCATAGAGCTCATCTGTGATCGGGGCAAATACCTCAGCAGGAAGCTCTACGCGAACACCAATGTCAACACGGCTTGAATTTGTTGGAATTTCAAGGTTATGGCAGATTTGCTCCATCCATTTGCTTCCACTTCGACCAACGGAGATAATACATTTCTCACATGTATATTTCTCGTTCTCTGTAATAATCTCATAGTCACCATTGTCCATGATTGCAACATTCTGAACTGGTGTCATGAAATAGAAACTAACCTTGTCTTTTAACAAATTATAAAGGTTACTGAGAACTTCATAGCTTTTTATCTGTTCCAAGATGACGAACAGATGCCTCAAGAAGGTGAAGGTTGTGCTGCAGACAGACACGTTTAAAGCTGGAATTTGCAGAAGAGTATAGGCGTGTGCCCTCGCCACCGTAGGTCATATTGATTTCATCAACATATTCCATAAGTTCCGTTGCTTTGGTTTTTTCCGATGTACTCGTAAAGTGTGCCGCCAAATTCATTCGTAATATTATATTTTCCATCAGAGAAAGCACCGGCACCGCCAAAGCCATTCATGATAGCACAGGTTTTGCAGTGTATACATTTTGTTACGCGCTTGCCGTCAATTGGGCACTTTCTTTTCTCAAGACGATTTCCAGCCTCAAATACAGCGATTTTTAAATCAGGGCGTTTGGTTGCCAGTTCGTATGCGGAGAAAATACCGCCAGGACCGGCGCCGATAATAATAATATCGTAATGTTTCATAAAAACCTCATTTCCCGCGCAAATAAGACTTTTTTTCCACAGGGGAAAAAGTGATATAATAAAAATAGGGTGAAACTTTTGCCCCATAGTGAAGTGTGCGCTTGTATTATAATTTATTATAAGACAAGCTTAAATTGCCTGTCAAGCACTGAAAAGAGTCATATTATTAAGAATCTGGAAGAAAGTTATTGACAGAAAAGGCGATGCGTGATACTAATAAAAATGGAGATAGGTTACAATGGAGAGTCATTTGATGATTTTTCACAAAAAATAGTTTGGCAAAACTGTCGAAAGGCAGTGACGCAAAGCTATAGGGACTGTAAAATGTCAGCCAGCTGCAGTTAAAAATTGCAGGGGAAACTCTGTGACTTTTTTAGTATTAAGAAGTAATTGTCTAGAGATACAATAGGAAGAGGGAGTACTGGATGAGAAAAAATAAGGTATTATTGAAACGAGCCGCATCGTTGTTTACTGCTTTTGTTATATTGGCAGGATCGGCAACTTATGCACAAGAAGAACAAACATCGCAGGAAGTACTAAGTCAGGAAATATTGTCAGAATCATCTTCTGAGTTATCAGAGGAACTAGTTAATGGTACTGATCCCGAAATATTAGAACTGACGTCAGAAACGATAACTGAAAGTATAGAAGAACAGACTCAGGAAGTAGAAAGCGAAAGTACACAAGAACAGACTCAGGAAGTAGAAAGCGAAAGTACACAAGAACAGACTCAGGAAACGGCAAGCGAAAGTATAGAAGAACAGACTCAGGAAACAGTAAATGAGAATTTGCCAGAACTGGTACAGGAGTCTAATAGTGAGGATGAGACAACTGAGTGCTCAACGGATGCATTTGTAGATTCAACTGATGAAGATATGGATTCTGATATTTATGAAATTGGAGATGAGTTTGTAAAGACATTTTCATTTGATATGATAGTAGACAGAAATCCAATTTATTTAGGAATGGCAGGAATCAGTACAGCAACTGGAAACTATTATGATCAGCTTGATGCAACATCTAAGCGTATCTATAATGCGATTTACGAAGCAAATAAAAGTAGTGCCAGTACAGCAAAGATGAAGTTGAACCTGACAAAAATTTTTGAAAATCAGAAGGTAACAAAGGGAGCCAATGGTAAGGCTGTATATTCAGAAGAAACAAAGCAGGCAATTTTTGCATGGCTTGGCAGTTATGTAACTCCAGCATATTTAGCATTGACATATGATCATCCAGAGTTAGTATGGCTTTCAGGTGCAAAATATACTATTGGTTATAGCGTATATACACCGCTGTTCGAGTCAGGCGAAACAAGTATTATAACAGATCTTGAGCTTGCAGGAAGTACATTTACCATAACACCTACTAAGGATACTGGGGTACTTACAGGAAGTAAAGTAAATCCATTGTTTGATGGAACAAAATCACAGATTGATGCTATGCTTCCAGCAAATGCAACTACATATGATAAAGTAAAGGCAGTTCATGACAAGATTTGCAGTATGGTCAGCTATGAAAATAATACGCAAAATATTGGAAATCCGTATTATCAGACGCCATATAGTCTATATTATGACGCAGATGGTGATGGAAAGATTGAAACTGATTTGTGCTGGATATGCAAAGATGATGAAGCTCCAGTGCAATAAATATGGTATTCCATGTGTGCTTGTTACTGGTGTAACAGACAGTGGAGAATATCATATGTGGAATTATGTTCAAATGGAAAATGGCGTATGGTACGCAGTGGATGCTACGTGGGATGATCAGTCTACCACTATGTACGACATTTTTCTTAGTAGGTTCAGAAACATACTCATCAGCAGCATTTGGAACAAAGCAAATTTGGAAATACTCATATTCCAAGTGGAAAATGGACGACTAGTGCAGATTGTGTATTCTTGTATCCAGTCTTTAGTCAGACTGCATATGCAGGACAAAATACTGTTACCAGTAAAAATGGTCTTTTAAAGGATTCGGATGGGGTATGGCGCTATTATACTAATAATCAGGTTGACACAAGCTATACTGGTTTTGCAGCATCTGGAAGTGATCAGGTGTATTTAATCAATGGTGTGCAGAATACAAGCTATTCAGGTCTTATTTATAATGGTGGAAACTGGTACTATGTTCAAAAAGGTGTACGTAATACTGCATATTCAGGTTTGTCAGTTTATAATGGCAGCTGGTATTATGTGAAGGGTGGAACAGCAGATTGGAGTTATACTGGGTTAGCTCAGTATAATGGAGTATGGTATTATGTAAGACAAGGTTCAGTTGATTGGGAGTATACTGGTCTTTGTCAGTATGATACGATTTGGTTTTACATAAAAAACTGGTGCGTTAGACTGGAACTATACAGGTCTTTGTCAGCACAGCGGAGTATGGTATTACATTACAAAGGGACAGGTCAACTGGAATTATACTGGAAGCTGCATATACAATGGTAAATCATATTATGTTGAAAAAGGTGTGTTGAATTGGAAATACAATTCAACAGCAGTTTACAGCAGTGCAAGCTATACAGTAGATTTGATGAATGTAGCGCTTAGTCAGGGTCAGGCTGAGGAAATAACTGTTGATGAAACAAATATTTATTCAGCTGATACAGAGCCAGAAAGTACACAGGCTGCAGAACAGGTGCAGGAATCTCATGAAGCAGAAGAATCAAATGATCCTGAGATGTTGGAAACTGAAGCACAGACACAAGAAAGTGTTTCACAGACAGAGGTTGCTGTACAAGAAGAATCGACAGTTCAATATAGCTTGTTAGAGCGTATTGAAGAGTATTTGATCAAGTTTATAACTTATATTGTAAAACTTGCAGCAGCTTATATTGGAATTACTTTATAAAGATTTAGTAAGCTTATAGGAAAAACGATGACGCATTTTTAAGATATGCGTCATCGATTTTTTTGTGGCCATTTTTCTTATTTACTTTTTATTAAGTCCAATCTGCTCTTTTAAGGAATTAAGGGCATCGGCATAATTTTTTTGAAGTAAGCATTGGGTTTCCTTTTAAAAGGATAATCTTACGAAAATCCATACGCTTTGAGATAGCATTTTTCAGTTCACCTAAATAGGCAAAGCGTTCTTTGAGTCGAATAACATCGGCTGTTTTTTCCTTTGGAACAAGAGAGTAAAGCTTTTCGAGGTATTCAGAAACAGAAGTCTGAAATTCCTCAATACGAGAACTCTCCGGCATTTTTTATAGTGCCAATCTTATCGCGAAGCGTCTCGCTTACGGAATCAGTAAGTACAATAAAGCGTTCACGAAGCTTTTCTGCATCTGATTTTAGATTAGTAATAGATTCAAGAATCTGACGCAGATCCATAGCAGCATGGAAGGAGGAAGCAAAGTCGATTGAAAAAAACTATAGTGATCACAAAAAGAGCGCCAAAGCATACACTTTGAGGAATCCTTTCTAATAAAGCCGATATGCGCGGATGAACGACACGGATCAAAAGAAGTGTAAAAACACCCCATGCAAGCGAGGAGCTTAGGCAGATATGTCCCTGTATATTAAACTTTTTGTCACTGTAATCCC
>ENA-OQES01000616-OQES01000616.1-human-gut-metagenome-genome-assembly--contig:-NODE-616-length-14599-cov-2.605652_pt1 | contig 14599 bp, 16 predicted proteins | sample MGYA00242798_ERZ504641 | MGnify/ENA primary metagenome ERZ504641 (study PRJEB26092, sample SAMD00036327) | human gut metagenome | host: Homo sapiens | study: EMG produced TPA metagenomics assembly of... | reverse complement strand
TTTCTTAATCCGTATTACCTTAATACGCTACCTTTGCTTCGGTTTAACAAAATAGTTTATGAACGAATTACAAGAACAAATCTTAGCACTACTTGTGGCAAAGTTCCAAGGCGTGCGCAAAGACGGGTTACAGCATTTGGCAAGCCGCTATCGGCTTACAAGTCGCTACCATAGAAGAAGCTAACGGAGTTGTAGATAAACTTACCGCCGACAAAGTTAGCCAGTACGTAACAGATTGGCGTAAGGTTGCAGACGCGGAAATAAGCAAAGCGAACCAAACCTACGAAAACGGACTGAAAGAAAAGTACGATTTCGTGGAAAAGGGAAAGCAAACACCGCCGACACCCCCCACGCCACCAGCAGGCGGAGCGATAACGCTTGACGCGATCAGCAAACTTATTGATGAAAAACTTTCGGGCGTGCAAAGTAGCATTACCGAGATTAACGCAAATAAGGCGGCTGCTTCGCGACGTGAACTATTTGTAGCGGAATTGGACAACGCGAAGATTGAGGGAAAGACCCGCGACGTGATGTTAAAGAACTTCGACCGGGCTAACACCTTTGCGAGCGACGAAGATTTCAACAGCTACTTGACCGAAGCGAAAGGCGACATCGCAGCCTTAGCGCAAGAACGCGCAGACGCAGGACTGCAAGGACACGATAAGCCGATTTTTGGAGCCGTGAACAAAGAAGGCGTAAGCAGTGGCGTAGCAGACTACATCAAAGCGCAAACCGAGAGTAAGACAGCCTTAACGGGCAAAGAAGTTTAACCGTAAATTCATTCTTTACAATGGGATTGAAGATAGACAGAAAGCAGGACAAACGTGTAGTACACGCTTGTACGCACATGCTGGCGGACATTCCTAACGGCGTTACCGTTTGCTCTTCCGAATTGGTTGCGGGCGGTATTTTGCAGGAAGGGACGGCATTAGGCGGCAAAGACGCTGCCGGGCTTTACCACGTAGTAAAGACCGCAAGGCTTACCGAAGACGCTACCGCCACTACCAAAAGCCTACAAGGTGGCGAAAGGACATCATTTCAAAGTAGGCGATTTTATCATGTTGAAGGTAGGCGCAAAGGCTTACAAGATTACATCTATCAACACGTCGGAAACGCTTTACGACACCATCAACGTAGGCACTACTTTAGGAGAAGCCGCCACAGCAGGCGCAGCCCTTGTACTTGCCGCCGCTGAAAGCGCGGACACTACAAGCGCGTTCAAGTACGTGCCTAAAGCCATGACGGGCGACAGCTACGACGTGGAAGCCCCTTAATAAACCACTTTGTAACAGCGGTTACTATCGGGCAGTTCAAAGAGAGTGTTATCCCGGCAGTAAGCGACGACATTAAAGCCGCTTTACCCGGTATCAGTTTAATTTAATTGGGCTCTAAGTTATGATTAAGACTTTAATGCGCGGTCTTGTAGAGAAAGATATGCAAGCCGTGATTAATACTTACGATTTGAAGCCCTACTACTATCCTACGCTTTTCCCGTTGAAGGAAACTTATACCTTGACATGGAAGGCTTTGGAAGCGCAGGTAGGGCTTAAAATAGCCGCCGACTTGGTGGCACGCGGGGCGACAATTGACAAAAAGACCCGCGATGCGATTGCACGTTTGCAGGGGGTACATCCCGAAAATTGCCGTAAAGCGTACCAAGAACGAAGACGAACTTACGGACTACGAAGTAATGTTAGCCATGACTTCGCAGAACCCCGACCTTCGCGCATTGGTTGAAGCATGGGCAGAAGACACTAATTTCTGCTGGACGGCAGTAGCCGCCCGTTTGGAATGGATGGCTTTGCAGGAAATCTCTTTGGGTAAGATTACACTTACCAACGAAAACAACGGTTCAGTAATCAGCGAATACGATGTAGATTACCAAATCCCAGCCGAAAGAAAGTTAGGCTTCCAAACCGGCTCGGCTTCTTGGGCTACTTCCGCTTCCGCGAAACCTATATCTAAGGACTTCAAGAACGTTGTAAAGGCAGCGAAGAAAGAGGGCGTATCTTTGAAATTCGCGTTTATGTCCCTTGACACGTTCGCGACTTTCGCGGAAACCGCAGAAGTACAGAAAATCTGCGCTTCTTTCGCCGTGAACGCCTTGAACCTCCAGCAAACGCCAAGCCTTGAACAAGTAAACAGCGCAATGAAAACGCTTCCCTACTTGAAGGGCTTGCAACTTGTTGTGATTGACCAAGATATTACCGTAGAACTTCCCAACGGTGACAGATACACCGGAAACCCGTTTACCGAGAACGTGGTACTGTTCACAGAAAGCAAAGTATTGGGACAAACTTACTGGAAGAAGCCCGCAGACATGAACGTAAAAGGTTCAGTAGCGATTAAGGCTTTGAACGGTCACACCCTTATAAAGAAGTTCGCTAACGAAGAACCTTTGGAAGAGGTTACTATGGGTATCGCAAACGCTTTCCCGGCGTGGCTTTCTTCTTCTCGTTCTTGGTTGATGGCTACCGACAGCAACACATGGAATCACTAACCGATACCGGAAAGACTTAGCGGTCTTTCCGGTTAATAACTTAGCTTATGACGTACAAAGAATGGTTTACCCGGACTACGGTGCGTTTCGACATTGAAAGCGCGGACGTGGAGCTAATTTTAGCCAACCAGCAGAATACAATCCCCAACCCGGAAGAAGCGGTAGATGTAGTAACCGCCAAACGTGCGCTTTGCGCCGAATTTGGGACTATCATACCACTTGCCAACGTCAGCGAAGGGGGGTATTCCGTAAGTTGGAACTGGGAAGCTATAAAGTTTTGGTATAACCAGACTTGCGGCGAATTGGGCATAACCCCGGTTACTACGCCGAAGGTCAGAAACAGAAGTAACAGATGGTAACGGACGTAGCAAGCAGACAATACCCGCATTACCTATACAAGCGTACAAGCAACGGCGAAGCCGTGCAGGACGCTAACGGTAGTTGGCAGGCTTCCGGCGCGGAATGGACGCTACACAGCGTTTGCCGCGAGGAAACCAACGGGAAGGGTACGCAGATACAAGCCGCGAACGGGAAGTTTGTTACGTTCGCTTCGCTAATACAGATACCTAAAGGCGTGCAGCGCATACCCGAAGGCATGGAAATAGCGGTAGCGGATGAGCCGTTAGAGCCTTCACAGTTGCTTAACCAAGAAACAATGGAAGAAGCTAAGATTTCGGGAATAATTAGGATTTCCGGCGTGTGCTTGAAATTCGATAAAGGGCGTTTGCATTGCAGGCTATGGGTTTAGAAGCGAAATTCACGGGAGATATAGACGGCATGTTTAAAGCCTTCCTTCTTGAAGTGGAAAGGCAGATAATAGAAAGCCTTTGCCGTATAGGGGAAGAAGCCGTAAGCATGGCGAAGACCATACCGCCGGAACGCGGTTTTACAGACCGTACCGGAAACTTACGGTCTTCAATTGGCTACGTAGTCTTCAAAGACGGCAAGCCCGTTAATATCGCCTTTGAAGCGGTAAAAGGGCGGTCACGTCGGAGTACACGAAGGACAACGTTTAGCCCAGCAGATCGGCGAAAACTATACCGACGGTTATACGCTGGTTGTAGTAGCCGGAATGAACTACGCCGTTCACGTGGAAAGCAAAGGGCGCGATGTTCTTACTTCCGCCGAGAAACAAGCCGAAAAAGCCATAGCTAAGGAACTTGCAGATTTAGTTACTAACATTAAAGACGCTTTCAAATGAAACATTGCAGCAGCATAGATACGGACGACATTCTTTTTGAAGATTGTTTCGGAAGCGGTCACTTCCGGCAAAAGTTGTTATAAACGGCGGCGTTTTCACACAAGGCGAAAAGACCGGACGACAGCGAAGCCGAAGACATCGTGATAAATACCATTACGGTAACGCACGACAAACCGCAAACGGGCACTTCCAACGTGAATATTTACGCGAATGATTTGAAGCTGCGGATTAAGGGTAAAGAACAGCGCAAGGCAGATAGGGAACGCTTGCGAACCATCGGCGACGCGCTTGTAGCCTATTTGGACGCGCAAAACATTGCAGACCTCGAATATTGGATAGAGAGCGACATCGTAATAAAAGAGCTTGAAGTAAACCAGCATTACCGGAACATTAGAATAAGTTGGAATATTCATTAAATTTTTATCAGTATGGCAACATTAGTAACATTGGGTCTTTCCAAGATTTTGGGTAAGGTGGGAGAACCTACGGCTTTGAACTTTACCGAAACGGGCTATACGGCATTCGGACTTACCTACGAAGATACCTGCAAAATGTCGCAGGAAGACCCGGAAGTAACCGAGTTCTACGCAGAGGAAGAAGACGACCCGGTAGAAACCGTAGAGAAGCAGGGCAAAATAACCTTTTCCTTCTCAATCATGAACCCCGACCTTCCCGTACTTAAACGGCTTTTCGGGGGCGAAATAGCTTCCGACGTTTGGAGTTATCCCGATGCGGTAAACACCGTAGAGGAATCTATTATCATCCTTCCGAAGAAAGGTTTGAAGTTCCAAGTTCCACGTATGAAACTTGTAGCCAAAATTAACGGCGAGTTCAGCAAAAATGGGCTTGCTTCTTATTGAGGTTACGGGAACTGTTATGAAACCCACTACTTCGGGGTTAAAGAAAATGGCAGTAGGCAAAGTTTCAGCTTCTACGGCTTCCGTTTCTTCTTAATACCGGATTGATAACATCATTTTCATTAACCGGAAGCCCCGTTTACTTTGTTTTCGGGGCTTCTTTTATATTCAGACAATGGACTACAACGATAAGTTAGAAGCCTTAGAACGCGAACAAAGCGAATTAAGGCAGATGATAGGCGAAGGCATAACGTTTGACGTTGAAGTAACCTATACCCGCCGGAAGCCCGGCTTATTGGGCTTCTTCCGTAAACGCGAAAAGATTACCGAAAAGAAAGTATTCCGGGTTCAAGAGCCTACGCTGGCAACGCTTGACCGACTTAGCGCGCTTTGGCTGCAAATGTCGATAGACGAAACCAAATTGGGCGACGAAGACTATTTCAGACCGCAAAGAAAATGGCAGCGCAGGAAGCCCGGAAACTTGCGCAGGTAGTAGCGGTTGCAGTATTGGGCGAAGACTATTACGACGTAACGGACAAAGGCGGCTATTTGGTACGCAAGCCCAATGAAACCCGCTTAGCCCGGCTTACTTCCCTTTTCCTTCATACCGTAACGCCTTCCCAACTTCTTACGCTCGCGATATTGATTACCAACGTAAGCAATTTAGGGGATTTTATAAACTCTATAAGATTGATGAGCGCAACGCGCACAAGCGACCCGACACAACTTATAGAGCAACCGGGCTAAAAAGCCCACACGGTCGCCGGGGGTCGGTTTGCGCGCACTTCGGATGGACGTTGGATTACCTTCTACACGGGATTTCGTGGGGAACGGTTCAGAGAATGATAGTAGATGCACCGGGAGCAGAGGAAGAAGACACGAAACCGGGAACGACGGAAGTAGTGCTTACCGAAGAAAACGCGGGCGAAGTATTGGACTTAATAAATAAACTTAACCGATAATGAACATACAAGGTGGCGGTTTGTCCTTTGAGATTTCGGGAAGCAACGATAAGTTGTTATCGGTACTTAACGAAAGCAAGAAGGCAATACAGAATTTTAGTACGGCGGCAATTTCCGGCGGCAAAGGCATAGATAGAGCCTTTGAGAATGCAGCCGCCGCTATTGAAAAAGGCTTTGCATACATTGACCGGATTGTAGATACGAACAAGGCTTCATTAGCTAAGTTGCAGGAAGAATACAAACGGTTAAGTTCAGAAGCTGCAAAGGCTTTCAGCGAAGCGCGGGATGCGGACTACCGACGTTACACGGAAGCCGCAAAGAACATACAATCGGAAATAACCCTACGCGAAAAACTGATTAACGAAGCGCAGGCTTCCGCCGACCAGCTTCTGCAAGAAGAAAAGGCATTGAAGAAGCAAAAGGAAGCAGCCGAGAAGAATGTGAGCACACAGATTTCACTACGAACCCAGCTACGCAACGTTCGCGAAGAACTTGCACTTTTGGAAGCCAACGGACAACGCGGAACGGAAGCCTTCAAGAAGTTGCAGCAGGAAGCCGGACGGCTTACCGATGCGATAGGTGACGCTACGACACAAGCGCGTATATTCTCCCATGACAACCGAGGATTGCAGGGTATGATTTCCGGGCTTAGCGGCGTAGTAGGCGCGTTCAGTGCGGCACAAGGCGCGGTAGCGTTGTTCGCCGGAGAAAACGAAAATTTGCAGAAAGTAATGCTAAAGGTTCAAAGCCTTATGAGCATTACGATAGGTTTGCAGCAAGTAGCGAACACTATAAACAAGGATAGTGCCTTTATGCTTACGACCGTAGCGAAAGCAAAGGAACTGTTAGCGGCGGCAACCAACAAGCTAACCATAGCTTTAGGAGGTTCAACCATTGTTGCAAAAGCGTTGATGGCTACGCTAACTTTGGGGCTTTCCGTCGCTATTACCGTAATTATAGCGGCACTTTCCAAACTTCAAAGCAAGCAGGCGGAAGCCAAGAAAGCACAAGAAGAATTTAACAAGAAAGTATCGGAAGCAGCCGGGAAACCCGTAGCGGCTTACCGGGCATTGCAAACGGAATGGATTAGCCTTAGCGGATCACTGAAAGAACGCGAAAAATGGGTACAGAACAATGCCGACAAATTCAAAGAATTAGGCTTTTCAGTCCGTGACGCGAAGGAAGCCGAAGAACTATTAGTTAGTAACAGCTCCAAATTTGTTGAAGCGATGATGTTGCGAGCTAAAGCCGCTGCTACAAGCGAACTTGCGATAGAAAAGTACAAGGCTGTAATAGAAGCGCAAAACAAGCTGGATGCAACCCCTAAAGCATACGTTTCTAAAAAACGGCACATATACGGACGGGTACGGGGTAAAACGGAAAGGTACGGTATTGGAGAAAAGCGACACATGGAAAGAAGCCGAAGAAACCTTAGAGAAAGCCGAAGCCGAATATAACAAACTTATCAACCTGCAAGTAAACTTTACCCAGCAGGAAAAGCAGATATTAGAGCAGATAGGCAACCAAGCCGGGCAAATTATAGCCGGAAGCGTGGAAGCAGCCGAAAAGGAGTTGGCGCGGTTGCAGGAACTATACAAGAAGGCAGGTTCTGACCAAGAACGCGCCAGCTTGAAAAAACAGATAGAAGCACAGCAAAAGGAAGTAAACCGAATAAGCCTTTCTTCCGGTAACGGCAGTAAGCAAAATGACCCATATTTAGACATGCTGACGAAGCGAAAAGAAAAGTATGCGGATTATTTAAAATGGGTCACAAGCAAAGACGAAACGTTGAGAAAGGCAGCAAACACCGAGTTTGCCACATTGTTGAAGGAAGGTACAAGCTACCTCGATTATCTGGAAAAGAAACGCGCGGATATTCAGGCGAAAGCAACCAAGACAACAACCGACCTAAAGAACCTTAGCACGCTTAACAACGAAATAGCCAAGACCACGAAGGAAGCGGTTATTTCGGACTTTGACAAAAAGCTGCAAGAAGAATTAGCGGCATGTCAAACAATAGGCGCACGTTTAGACCTGCTGGAACAACGAAGGAAGGAACTTAGCGGCGATAATTCCGACGTGGATAACGCCAAGAAGGATATTATAGACGACGCCAAAAAATGACACCGTAAAACAAGCTAAGGAAGAAACCAAACAGTTGCTAAGGGAATACGCCGGGTATTTGTCCGATAAGCTGGATTTTGAAGAAAGCTACGCATGGAAGAAACAAGCGATTACGGATAAGTTAGCCAAAGCCACTACCAGCAAGGACAAACAAGTAGCCGAAGCCGCTTTAGCCGCATTGGAAAAGAAACGGGCGGAGTATTCAAAGCTGACCGGAAACGAGCAATACGACCAGCTTTTGCAGCAATACAAGACGTACCAGCAGCAACAGACCGAAATAATGAAGACGTACGCGGCGCAACGTGTTGAAGCCGAAAAACAGGGCAATATAGCGATGATAGCGCAAATAAACGCGAAGGAACAAGCCGAGTTAAGCAAACTTGCAGCTTCCCGCCTTATGGCTTCCGATAGCTGGAACCAGCTTTTCAGCGACCTAAGCACACTTACGACCAACACGATAAACAAGCTGATTACAGACATAAACAGCAAGAAGGTATCACTTTCCGCACAGTTCAACCCGGCAGACTTGAAAGCCATTAACGACCAGTTGGAGAAAGCGAAGGACGAATTACACGAACGTAACCCCTTCCTCGCTTTGAAAGACAGCTTAGCGGAATTGCGTGCCGCCATGAAAGCCGACAAACTATTAGAAAGTGACGACCCGTTTGTTAAGAGTTTGGAAGAAAGGAAAAAGCAGTACCAAGCCTATACGGACACCATAAACAGCGGCGACGAAATATTAGCAGGCGCGGCAAAAGAAGCGTTCGCGGAACTTCTTAGCGAAGGTTCTTCCTATGTTGATTACCTGCGCCGGAAGATAGCCGAACTTAATAAACAGAAAGCTACAATAAAGCTGACCGTAGAAGGCGAAGAACAGTTAGCCGTGCTTAACGCCGCATTGTCAAAGGAAGAAGGCACGACGAAAAGCGTTTCAGCAGCTTTTAAGGAATCCTTTAAAAGCATAGGAAGCAGCATAGACCTTGTTTCCGGGGCATTTGACAGCGTTATAAGCGGAATAAAGAAAATGGGTGTTTCAATGGACGAAGAAACGGACGCTATTTTAGGGGACATCGGCGGAATGCTTGAAGGTGCAGGACAGTTCGCCGCAGGTTACGCAAGCATGAACCCGGTACAAATGGTTTCCGGTGCGGTAGGCTTCCTTTCTTCCGCCTTCGACCTATTCAACACCCGCGACCGGAAAGCCGAGAAGTCCATAAAGAGACACCAAGAAGCCGTTACCAAATTAGGCTATGCCTATAACGCATTGGAACACGCCGTAGATAGTGCTTTGGGCGAAACCGTTTATCAGAACCAAAATGCCATGATACAGAACCTGCGCGCCCAGCAGAACGAGATACAAGGCATGATAAATGATGAAATCAGCAAGAAGAAAACCGATTGGGGCAGAGTGGACGAATTTAGGGAGCAATACGCCGAAGCCGGAAGGCAGATAGAAGACCTAATAAAAGAGATTACCGAGAGCATTACGCAAACTTCGGCTACGGAATTGGCGGACGAATTGGCTAACGCGCTGGTAGAAGCCTTTGAAGGTGGGGAAAACGCGGCTAAGGCTTTCGGGGAAGTAGCAAACGACGTGATAAAAAATCGCCGTTGTAAATGCCTTAAAATTGCAGTTCTTGGAACAACCTTTACAGAAGGCTATAAAGCAGCTTCAAAAAGACATGGGGTTTGATGAAGAAGGAAACGGTTCTTTTAACGGATTGACGGAAACGGAGCAGGCGCGCTTCAAACAAGCCATACAAGCAGCCGGGGCGAACTTTGCCGCTGCTATGGATATGTACAAAGACCTATTTGAACAGTTGGACGAAGACGACCCCAGCACGTTAAGCGGTGCAATAAAGGGCGCAAGCCAAGAAAGTATAGACCTTTTGGCTGGGCAAACGAACGCGGTACGGGTAAACCAAGTAACATCGCTCCAACTTTTGCGGCAACAGCTTACGCACCTTGCGAACATGGACACCACGTTAGGCGTGATAAGCGGGCGGCTGCTTACCATAATAAACAAGATTACCAACACCCCTACGGATGATTTACGTTCGCAGGGCATAACCGATTAACAACGGAATATGAGTTTTGAAGAATTGAAAAGGGCTTTAGCCGCCGAAGCGCAGGCTAAGGGCATTTTGCTCGGAATGGTATAGCTTTATTCTTCGGGCGACATCAAAAGAAAGGCTTCTTACGCTTTTTGTGAAAGGGCTTGAATTTTGATTTTTGACAACGAGTTTTCCCAGCGCGGAACTGCGTGCGGAGTTCAAAGGCTTGCATGAACATTACGGTGTGTTCATCGACGAACCTTTCAGCGTTGCAGACATGCGCCGTATTGTAGCTTTCGGAACATCGGAAGGCGAAGCCCGGTTTTCGGGGTTCTGCGCGGCGCAAGTATGGGCGCGGGATGATACAAAGCTGGTTGTAGAGGTTGAAGATAACGCCTTTGTCTGCATTGACATAACCAGCCGGGCAAAAGTGGAGATAACAGCAGCGGGACGGCAAAGGTTACTGTCTTCCAACACGGCGGGGAGTGCATTAACCGGGCTTCCGGCAACGCGAATATAAAAGTAATTGATAAACGTTAGCAGTTATGGCATTAGAACAGAATTTAATTTTAGACTTACCTTTCGACGAAGCGAATGGTTCTACCGTTGCATACGACTTTGCGCAGAACCGCCACGACGCAACCGTAGTAGATTGCAGTTTTGTAGCAGGTAAGCAGGGAAACTGCATAAATTTTTGACGGCGAAGGATATGCAGACGTAAACTATAACGTTGTGCCCCTATCCGGCAGTTTTACCATATTGGCATGGGTAAAAGCCAATAAATATCCGGACGGCTATACGGGCAAAAGAATAGGGTTGTTCTGCAATACCGACCAAGTGGAAGGCTACCGCACCTTTTGGATAGACGTAGAACCGGATAGCTGGGGCTTCTTCGCTATAAAGAAGTCCGGTAACAGAGTTTTGGTTTACTTAGACACGCAGTTAATAGAAACGATTGTACTTCCTTCCACGCTTACCGGGATAGCGTTAATACAAGACATTTACGGCATAAGTTACGGTTACGCCGATTTAGACAGCGTGAAGGTGTATAACGTCGTATTGAGCGACGCGGAAATAGGCGAAGAACTTAACTCCGTTGCACAGCTTGAATATTATTTGGATGGTAAGAACTTCCGCGATTTCGGAATACGCGTAGAAAGTTCTACGGGCGTTCTTGACCTTCCAAAACTGAAAACCCCGGCTTCCGTTGATTGGGCGGACTATCACGGGAAAGTTATAGACCTTACCGAAAAGCGATACCAAGAACGCGAAATAACGCTTAATTGCTGGCTAAAGGCTTCTGGCAAAATGGATTTTGTAGAACGGGTTAATACCTTGTATGACCGTTTCCGGCAGGACGGCACACAGCGTCTTATGATTTCCATACACCCAACTAAACCGCTTGTTTACGAGGTTTACTGCGAAGACGGGGTAGCCCCTTCCAAACGTTGGCACGATGATAAGATGATAGGTACTTTCTCCCTGAAGCTGAAAGAACCCGACCCGGTTAAGCGTGTCGTAAGACACCAGCGATTAAACAGCGGTTCGGCTTCGGTAAGCGTAGCTTTCAAATCGGATAAGATGGTTAATATCTATTGGGGCGATGGTACGGTAGATACAGACGTTTACGGGGATTGCACCGGAAAGAACGCCATTAGCCACACCTACACGGATAACGGAATTTATTACATAATTGTAGCCGGGGTAATTGAAGACATAACGGACTTTGAAACTAACGGTATTGTAGTATGGAACAGATTATAATAAACCATGCCGACGGAAGCAAAACACCGTTATTCAGCAGGAAGAATATAAGCGCAGTAAGCAAGGCGACGCGAAAAAATCGCCTTGCTTTCCGAGGACGTGGTAAATATTACCATAACCACCGCTACGCCTTTGGATTTGATGATAGGCGATACCACGCTGATATACGGCAAAAAGTACAAACTTAACCAGCTTCCGCAAATAACCAAGAACGGCGAAAGGAACTATACCTACGAACTGACCTTAGAAGGGGCGCAATATGACCTTATAGATGTTCAGTACCATTTGCCCGAAGATTGCTACGGCGATACGTTCTACTCGGATTTGGGCGGGCATTTGGAAGTATTGATGTGGAACATAAGCCGCGTATATCCGGGGCTTTGGAAGCTGGGGAACTATCCCAAAGATACGGAGTACACAAACTTTACAGCCACCGAAAAGAATTGTTTGGCGGCATTGCAGGAACACTGTACCAACTACGGCGTAGAATTTGAGATAACCAGCGACGGGAAGACCAACACGCTCAACATAAAAGCCAAAGCGGGAATAACGCATACTTTCACGTTGAAGTACGGGCGCGGGCGTGGTCTGTACCAGCTTAGCCGTACCAACGTGAACAATGCCGGGATAACAAACCGCCTTTTCATTTACGGCGGAACGGAGAATTTAGGCAAGAACTACGGGCATACAAAGCTATGCCTTCCCGGAACTACGCGCCTTACTTCCTATTTGGAAGATGCGGAATCAATAGCCGCCTACGGGATAAAGGAAAACGAGAAGAACTATACCAACATCAAACCGGGACGTATAGGCACGGTTACGGCATTGGGTACGGATAAGATTACCTTCATCGACAATACGATGTTTGACCTTAACGCGAAAGAAGCGGACGGGAAAACAACGAAGTATCTGATAGAAGGAACGAACGCAAAGATTAAGTTTGAAAGCGGGCAACTTGCAGGCTACGAGTTTGACCTGCACAGCTACGAGCATGGAACGCATAAGTTTGTAATAAACAAGTTCCAAGACGAAAACGGTACGGTATTCCCTTCCGAAACTTCCGGCGCGTTTCAGATAAGCGTAGGCGACAAATACAGCATTTTAGATATTCAGTTACCGCAGGAATACATAACGGAAGCCGAAAAGGATTTGAAGGAAGCCGGGACAAAGGATTTTGAAACCATGACACAGCCGCAAGTAAGTTACAAACTTGCACTAACCGAAGGCTTCTTTATTTCGCTTTGGGGCAAAGAAGTGGAAACCGAAATCCTGCACGTAGGCGATTTCATACCGATTGAGGACGAACAGATAGGCGTAAATAAGGCGGTAAGGATTACTCGCATAGAGCGCGATCTGCTAAAACGGCATAGCTACGACATAACGTTAAGTGACACCGTAACGAAAAGCACTACCGTACGCGTTCTAAACGAAATAGAGGACTTGAACGAAGTTATTACCATAAACAAGCTGGCAGACCCCGCAAGGGCGCGCCGCCGTTGGCTGGCTACGCAGGAACTTCTAAACATGGTATTTGACCCCGAAGGCGACTATTACAGCGAGAAGATAAAGCCGCTTTCCATTGAAACGCAGATGTTAAGCGTTGGGGCTAAAAGCACACAGTTCACACTGCAAAACATTACGTTCCAGCCGAACTATGGCGGCAACCCTAATAGCCTTTACGTTTCTTCCGGTACATTGGTTCATTACGCGATAGAACCGGACGCATTGAAGTTGTGGGGGCTTTCTTCGGCAACATTTACTAACCTAACATCCGCTACGGCGTATTACATCTACGCAAAATGTCCTAAAAACGGGGATAGTGGAACTATTGTACTATCCGCTACGGCTAAGACGGTAGAAGCGGAAGCGGGCTATTACAATTTCCTTGTAGGGGTTCTTAATTCGGTTGTTACAGATACGAACGGGAAGAATCCCGGTAGACTTGTTTCATTGACTTACGGGAGCAGTACCATAAACGGGCGTTTCATCCGTACCGGAAGGATAGAGAGCAGCGGTGGCGGTAAATGCTACTTCGACCTCGACAACGACGAAATAGGCGGCGTTATTCACTTTGTAAGCAGCGACGGAACGACAAAGAACGTTTCAGACCTCGACCAGATAGCGAACGAAACAAAGAACTACATAAATAATACCCTGCCCGGTATTCTGAACGAAATACAAGCGCAATTAGACGGGCAAATAGAGCAGTTCTTTGAAACATACGACCCGACGCTGACAAACGCGCCCGCGAAGGATTGGAACACAACCGCGCTGAAAGATGAACATTTAGGCGACCTTTTCTATAACACTCAACGGGTAAAGTTTTCCGTTTCGTAAAAACGGTTCTACTTACAGTTGGCAGGAACTACAAGACAGCGAAAGTAGCGCAAGCGTTGGCACTTGCTAACGACGCGTTAAAAACTTGCCGGGACAAAACGGCGTATTTTCGTGGCACAACCTACAACGCCTTACGACGTGGGCGATTTATGGGTACAAGGCAGTACGGGCGACATCATGCGATGCAAGACCACCCGCACTTCCGGTTCTTATAATTCCGTAGATTGGGTAAAGGCTTCCAAATATACGGACGACACCGGGCTAACCAACTTTATAAACAACAACTTTACACCAACTGTAAACGACCTTACGGCACAGATAGACGGAAAAATAGAAAGCTGGTTCCAATCATCCGACCCGGCGACTAATTGGACGACTACGGCACTAAAGAAAGCGCACGTAGGCGATATGTGGTACAGTTCATCAACAAAGTTGTTGAAACGCTATACCGTTTCCGGTTCTGCATATTCATGGACTACGATAGAAGACCAAAAGGCGATAGACGCATACACGGCAGCAAGCAAGGCACAGGACACAGCGGACGGGAAAAGGCAGGTATTTGTAACCCAGCCCAAACCACCGTATGATATAGGCGACCTTTGGCTGACGGGTGGAAAAACAGACGGAATACTAAAACGTTGCATAACTAAACGTACTTCTGGTTCTTACGTCGCTAACGATTGGGTGGAAGCCGATTTATTACGATAACACCCCAAACCACGATAGACGGTGGCATAGTAACAGCCGGAACGGTTCAGCTTGCAGGTAGCGACGCGAGTATTAAAAGCAGGAATAACAGG
>ENA-OQES01000615-OQES01000615.1-human-gut-metagenome-genome-assembly--contig:-NODE-615-length-14604-cov-4.154452_pt1 | contig 14604 bp, 13 predicted proteins | sample MGYA00242798_ERZ504641 | MGnify/ENA primary metagenome ERZ504641 (study PRJEB26092, sample SAMD00036327) | human gut metagenome | host: Homo sapiens | study: EMG produced TPA metagenomics assembly of... | reverse complement strand
GCGGGAGCTCCCCTCAAGGGGAGCCAAAGAAAGTAATTTTACTCCAGATTTGCCGGGCCGAAGCCGTAGGGCAGCAGGTCGCCGAGGGTCGTGACGATGTAATCGTCCTCACTCCTGGCCATGATGACGGTCAATTCGGGGCCGCCGAACTCATAGAGTGCCTGACGGCAGACTCCGCACGGGCCGGTGACGAGGGTGTTCGTCTCCCCCACCTTGCTGCCGACGATGGCGATGGCGTCAAACTCGCGCACACCCTCGCTGACGGCCTTGAACAGAGCCGTGCGCTCGGCGCAGTTGCGTGGGGGTGTAGCTCGCGTTCTCAATATTGCAGCCCCGGAACACCTGTCCGTTTTTTGGCCGCGCAGCGCCGCGCCCACGTGGAAGTGGGAGTACGGTACATAGGCGAACTTCTGCGCGGCGAACGCCTCGCGGATGAGCGCCTGAATCTCAGCCTTTTCCATGCTCACTTCTCCAGAAATGCGTCAACGCCCAGCGCGACCTTCATCATGGCGGTGAAGCTGGTCTGGCGCTGCTCGGCAGTCGTGATCTCCGGCGAAACAAAGCTGTCGGAGATCGTCAACAGGCAGGCGGCGCGCTTGCCCAGGACCCTGGCGTTGTGGAACAGCGCAAAGCTCTCCATCTCGACGGCCAGGCAGCCCATTTTCGTCACGCAGATTTTTGCCCAGTAGGTCGGCTTCTCGTCGCTGGGCTGGCGGTAGAACACGTCGGAGGAATGGATGTTGCCCTCGATCAGCGGAATACCGGCAGCCTTGGCGCTGGCGCGCAGGGCATCGTTCAGCGCGGCGCTCGGCGTCTGGATGTCGTCGGTGTCGCCGCTCTGGGTCACGGCGTAGTTGCTCTCGGAGTAGGCACCCGTGGCCAGCACCACGTCAAACAGCTTGGCCTTGTCGGTGTAGGAGCCGGCGGAGCCGATGCGGATGATGTTCTCGACGCCGTACTGGGTGTACAGCTCGTAGGAATAGATGCCGATGGACGGCATGCCCATGCCGCTGCCCATCACGCTGACGGGGCGGCCCTGATAGGTGCCGGTGTAGCCGTACATGCCGCGGACGTCGGTGACAAGGCGCGGGTCTTCGAGGAAGGTCTCGGCAATGAATTTGGCGCGCAGCGGGTCGCCGGGCATCAGGACGGTCTTGGCGAAATCGCCGTTTTCGGCGCGGTTATGCGGGGTAGACATAAAAGCACTCTCCTTTATTTTGTAATATTGGTAGATACAGTATACCACACTTTCGCCGTTTGTGGTAAACTAAAAGCAAGAAATTTTGTGAAAGAGGCATTTTATCATGCAGATACCCCATCACTGCACCCTTTGACCCCCGGGCCTGCGGGGCGGACCGCGCCGCAGGGCAGCGCGGCTTTTGCGGGGCAGACAACACCCTGCGCGTGGCCCGCGCCGCCCTGCACCACTGGGAGGAGCCGTGCCTGAGCGGCGACCCGAACGCCGAAACCGGGAGCGGCACGGTGTTTTTCAGCGGCTGTACGCTGAAATGCTGCTATTGCCAGAATTACCCGATTAGTCAGGGCGAGGTAGGCAAGGCGATTTCTGTGGAGCGGCTGACCGAGATTTTTATGAATTTGCAGAACGGCGGGGCGAAAAACATAAACCTCGTCACGGCATCGCAGTATCTGCCGTGGGTCACTGCCGCGCTGGATGCCGCGCGGGCGCAGGGCTTTTCCCTGCCCGTCGTCTACAACACGGGCGGGTATGAGACGGTGGACGCCGTCAAGGCGCTGGCCGGGTATGTGGACATCTGGCTGGCGGATTACAAGTACGCGGACGGTGCGCTGGCAGCGGAGCTTTCCGCCGCGCGGGACTACCCTGCCGTGGCGGACGCAGCGCTGCGGCAGATGCTTTTGCAGACCGGCGCACCGGTGTACGACGCGGACGGGTATTTGCAGAAGGGCGTCATTGTGCGGCATCTGGCCCTGCCCGGCCACGTGGCAGACAGCAAGGCCGTGCTGCGGCGGCTGGCAGCGCTGCGGGAGGAAACGGGCGTAGAATTTATCCCCAGCTTAATGAGCCAGTTTACACCCTTTTATAAGGCGGCAGAGCACGGCCTCGGGCGGCGCATCACGACCTATGAGTATCGGCAGGTCATCGACGAGGCTGTGCGGCTGGGACTGACCGACGGATATATGCAGGAAAAGAGCAGTGCCCGGGAGGAGTATACACCGCCGTTTGATTTGGAGGGGGTGTAAAGGAAAGTTGAACGTGGCCGGAGGGGCTCTGCCCGTTGACGGCAGCCACATAGTTTCCATCGGAATGAGGTTCTTCATGTTATTTTTCCGTTTTCTATCTTTCCCTGTTTCTCTCCGTCGGTCTGCTGCTGGCCCGGCGGGCGGTGCCGGACGGGTCGGCGGCGGTGATCGTGCCGCTGGGCTTCGGGTTCGGCGTGTCGCTGCTGGCCGTGCTGCCTGCACTGTTTGCGGTGGTACTGGGCTTTACACTGCCCGCCGCCGCGCTGGCGGCAGCGGCCGCGGCGGGCATCGGGGCAGCGCTTTTGTACCGCGGCACGCGGCTGCGCGGCATGGCGAAGGACCCCGACAGCGGGGCCCTGTGGGCCTGCCTGCTGCCGGTAGTGCTTATCACGCTGTATCTGCTGCACACCCACGTTCTGCATCTGGTGGACGGCGCGTACCACACGGGCCAGAGCTGCTACGGCGATATGCCGATGCACCTCGGGTTCATCAAATATATCGCGCAGAGCGGTGAATTTCTGCCCCGCTATCCCCTGCTGGGCGGCACGCACCGGTTCGGCTATCCGCTTTTTGTGCGAGACGGTCTCCAGCGTTTTTGTGGTACTGGGGGCCGACCTGCGCACGGCGTATCTGCTGCCGATGCTGCCCGCGTTTTTGTCGGTGTACGGCATGTTCTGGCAGCTGGCGCGGCGCGTGACCGACAGCGTCGGCAAGGCGTGTCTGGCGTTTTACCTGTTTTTATGGGCAGCGGGCTTGGGTTTGTGTACTTTCTCGGCTCTGCCGACAGCTTTGCGGGCATTTTCACGGGGTTTTACACAACGCCGACGAATTTTGTGGAGAAAAACATCGAGTGGGTCAATCCGATTGTGGATCTGCTTATCCCCCAGCGGGCGACGCTGTTCGGCTGGTGCGTGCTGCTGCCCGCCGTCTATCTTCTGTGGCGGTTCTGCTATGAGGGCGAGCGCCGCCTCTGGCCGTGGCTGGCCGCGCTGGTGCTGCCCCTGCCGCTGCTGCACACCCACAGTGCGCTGGCGCTCGTGCTGCTCTGCCTCGTCGGCGGCGTCTACACACTGGCGCAGGGCCCGCGGCGAAAGACGCTGCTGCCCTGGCTGGGGCTGGCGGCGGTCTGCGGCGCGGCGTGGCTGTGCCAGATGCTGCCGACGGTGCTGGCGCAGAGCCTCGACGGCCAGCACATGCTGCGGCTGCACTTCAACTGGATCAACGGCCAGGACGACGGCACGCTGCGGGACAATTATTTCTGGTTCTACATCAAAAACATCGGCCTTGTGTATCTTTTGCTGATCCCTGCGTTTCTCCGCGCCAAGCCGAAGCAGCGGTGGCTGTACGGCGGCGGGCTGGCGATCCTGGCGCTGGCGGAGTTCGTCGTGTTCCAGCCGAACAATTACGACAACAACAAACTGCTCTATGTCTGGCATATTCTGGGCTGTATTTTGGCTGCACAGCTGCTTGTGGATATTTTTGCAGAGGTGCGCGCCCTGCCCTGGCGGGCGCTGGGGCTGGCGGCATGCTGCTTTGCGGGCATGTTCGGCAGTGTGCTGACCGTAGGCCGCGAGGCGCTCAGCGACTACCGGCAGTGGAGCGCGGACGATATGGCGCTGGCGGATCACATCGACGAAAACGCCGGGAGCGACGCGTTGTTTTTGACGAGTGACAGCCATTTAACACCGGTGTTTTCGCTGGCCGGGCGGCGGATACTCTGCGGATCAGGCAGCTATGTCTACTACCACGGCATGGACTATTCTGCCGAGTACAACGCCATGCGGGCGCTGTATGAGACGCCGGACGAGGACACGCTGGTCGCGTGGGACATCGGGTACGCCGTGTTTGACAGCAGTGTGTACGCGAAATTTGCGGCGGATGAGAGCTGGTATGCGGCAAGGTATGACGTATGGTATGAAAATGCGGCGTGCCGCGTGTATAAGATAAAGTAGCATACTCCCGCCCTCCTTCACATAGGATTTGACAGGAAATTCTATGCGAGGAGGTCAGGCTATGAAGGGCGACCCTGAGGAGCGCGCCGCGGCGGTGGGACGGTATATTGTGGAAAGCGGTGCCACCGTGCGCGCGGCGGCTGCCGTATTCGGCGTGAGCAAATCCACGATCTGGAAGGACCAGCACCGCCTGCGCCGCCAGAACCCGGGCCTTTGGGCCGAGGTGCAGGCCGTCGTACAGAAGAACAAGGCCGAGCGTCATCTGCGCGGCGGCGAGGCCACACGGCGCAAATATTTGCATACAGCATCTTGCGCGGCGCACGGCGGCACAGTATAATAGAGTAAAAAATAAAGGACGGTGTACCTATGAAACGTCAGGATTACATCAGCTGGGATGAATACTTTATGGGCATTGCCCTGCTCTCGGCCATGCGGTCCAAAGACAACAACAGCCAGGTCGGTGCCTGCATCGTCAGCCCGGAAAACAAAATTTTGTCCCTGGGCTACAACGGCATGCCCATCGGCTGCAATGACGACGATATGCCCTGGGAGCGCGAAGGCAGCGATCTTGACACAAAATATATGTATGTCTGCCACTCGGAGCTGAACGCTATCCTGAACAGCCCGAACCATGATCTGCGCGGCTCCCGGATGTATGTGACGCTTTTCCCCTGCAATGAATGTGCCAAAGCCATCATCCAGAGCGGCATCAAAGAACTGATCTATCTATCGGACAAATACCACGACACCCATGCCAGCATCGCCAGCCGCCGCATGTTCAACATGACCGGCGTCAAATACCGCGCGTATCAGCCGACGGGGCGCGAGATCAAATTGGATGTATAAGGAGCTATGAACATGAAAACCATCATTATCGGCATCGCGGGCGGCACCGGCAGCGGCAAGACCACCCTGACCGAAAAGCTGCGGGACCATTTTGGTGCGAACGAGGTCAGCGTTCTCAACCACGACAGCTACTACAAGCGCCACGACGAGCTGCCCTATGAGGAGCGCTGCAAGCTCAACTACGACCACCCGGACAGCTTTGACACGCCGCTGATGGTCGCCCACCTGCGGGAGCTGCGCGCAGGTCACCCCGTACAGGTGCCGGTCTACGACTACACCATCCACAACCGCAGCGACAAGACCGTGACCGTGCAGCCCGCACCGGTCATTATCGTGGAGGGGATCCTGATTTTTGACTCCCCCGAGCTGTGCGACTTAATGGACATGAAGGTCTTTGTGGACACCGACGCCGATGTGCGCATCCTGCGCCGCATCGTCCGCGACGTCAAGGAGCGCGGGCGCACGCTGGACAGCGTTGTCAACCAGTACCTGACCACTGTCAAACCGATGCACGAGCAGTTCGTCGAGCCGAGCAAGCGCAAGGCCGACCTGATCGTCCCTGAGGGCGGGCATAACCTGGTGGCGCTGGAGCTGCTGATCTAAATGGGTGGATAATCACCTTCACGCAGTAGAGGCGGAATGAAAAATAAATCCGGCGGACGCCTTTAAAAGCGTCTGCCGGAATTTTTTGTTATAGCGGGTTGGTTGTAGGAGCGGATGCAAGCATCGACCCCTACAAAGCATTTTACATGTGATTTTACGCTTTCGTTTGGCTCGGATGCGGCACGGGCGGCATTTTCGTGAACAGAGCCTTCAGCACCAGCGGCGTCGCAACGGACGAGACCACGATGAGCAGGATGACCGCCGTGAAATACACGGGGTCCACAACGCCGACCTCCAGGCCCTTCTGGGCAACGATCAGCGCGACCTCGCCGCGGGTCATCATGCCGACGCCGACCTTGAGGGAATCGCCCCAGTTGAAGCGGCAGATTTTCGCGGCCAGACCGCAGCCGATGATCTTGGTCAGCAGCGCAACGATGACGAAGCAGATGCAGAACAGCAAAATCTCCGGCGTCAGGCCGCTGATGTCGGTCTTTAAACCGATGCTGACAAAGAAAATCGGCGCAAAAAGTCACATAGTTGCTGATGTCGACCCAGGCGCTCCACATAGGGGGCGTCGTCCATCGCACAGAGCACGATGCCTGCAATGTACGCGCCGGTGATGTCGGCAATGCCGAAGTACTGCTCGGCAATGTAGGCCATGGCAAAGCAGAACGCAATGCTGACGATGGTGATGCGCTGGGTGTGGGGGTTGCGCTTGTCAAGCCATTTCATGGCAAAGTGGATGACGACGCCGACGCCGATGGCGACGAGGAAGAACAGCACGGTCTGGATGAGCACGCCGCCGATGCCGGTACCCTCACCCGAGCTGGCGCCCAGCACGCAGGTCAGCACGATGATGCCGATGACGTCATCAATGACTGCCGCACTGACGATGGTCGTACCAAGGAAGCTTTTCAGATGGCCCAGCTCCTGCAGCGTCGCCACCGTGATGGAGACACTCGTCGCCGTCATGATGGTGCCGATGAACAGCGCGCGGTAGAACTCCGGGCTGCCCACCGCCGCAAAGCCGTAGAATGCGCTATACAGCAGCGTACCGCCTACCAGCGGCACAAAGACACCGATGCAGGCGATCAGCGTCGCAATGGGGCCTGCGCGCATCAGCTCCTTCAGGTTCGTGCCGAGACCGGTGGAGAACATCAGCAGCACCACACCGATTTCCGCAAAAATCGAGATGGCATCGTTGGTCTGCACCAGGTTCAACAGGCACGGTCCGATGATCAGGCCGGCAATAATTTCGCCCACGACCTGTGGGGCCTTGCATTTGCGGGCGACCAGCGCAAAGAACTTTGCGCTCAAAATGATGATCGCCAGGTCACGGAACACGGAATACATGAAATATCCTCTCCTTACCTCTTATTAGATGTTTCATACCCCTATAGTTTTAGCACCTTGCGCCGCCGTTTGCAAGAGGATAAAACGTGCAAAATATGCAGTTTGCACGCACGTTTTGCATACACTTTTGCCCATCGCAGATTTTTTTGCAAAAAAATGCAAAATAAGGCTTGACATTTGAAGATTGTATTGCTATAATAGCTCATGCAGTCAGGCGCTGCGCAACTGAATATGTGGAAAGATGGCTGAGTTGGTCTAAGGCGCACGACTGGAAATCGTGTAGGGCCCCTAAAGCCCTCAAGGGTTCGAATCCCTTTCTTTCCGCCATAAGCCCATGACAAAAAGATGTCATGGGCTGTTTTTGTTGTATAGCGCAAAAATTGCAAAATCGACGAGCTATTTTTGAAGCGCATTTTATAGGGCAATACCGCATAATTCTAAGTGCCGATACGGCGAGCGAGGTGCGGCAGCTGCCGGAGCGGTGCTTAAGCCGTTAGGCGGGAATTGTGCGGTATTGCCCTAATTATTATCTCAAAACACGAAATGTTTTCTCCCCTGCCTGAGGATATTTCTTGTATACTAATGAAAAAGGAGGATGTTTTCCATGAAAAATACCACTGCAATGGCCGATTATGAGCTGCGCCACATCGAAGCGCTGCGCAAAGATTTGGCGGGCTGCACCGTGCTGCTGCAAAAAGGACGGCAGCTTCCCGCTGGAAAAGCCCTGCACCCTTGCCGCCTATGGCAGCGGCGTGCGCCGCACGATCCGGGGCGGCACCGGCTCCGGTGAGGTAAATTCACGCTACACCGTAACCATTGAGGAAGGACTGCAGCAGGCAGGCTTTACCCTGACCGGGATGGAGTGGCACACCGGCTATGAGCAGGCACGGGAAAAGGCCCGCAAAGCCTTTTTGAAGCAGTTGAAAAAGGACGCCAAAGCCGCCAAGCAGAACTTTATCCTCTACGGCATGGGCAAGGTCATGCCTGAGCCTGAATACGACCTGCCGCTCAACGCTGAGGGCGATGCAGCAATTTACGTTGTTTCCCGCATTTCCGGTGAGGGCAACGACCGCACGCCGCTCAAGGGCGACATCCGCCTGACCGATTCCGAGGTGCGGGATATTCTGGCGCTGGACAAAAAGTTCACCCGCTTTATGCTGGTGCTGAATGTCGGCGGCGTGGTGGATCTCTCCCCCGTTATGGGCGTGCGCAACATTCTGCTGCTGTCCCAGCTCGGTGTCGAGACCGGCGGTGCGCTGGCGGATATTCTGCTGGGCAAGGCCAATCCCTCCGGCAAGCTGACGACCACCTGGGCCGCCTTTGAGGAATACCCCGAAATGCCCGACTTTGAGGACATGAACGAAACCCGCTACCGCGAGGGCATCTATGTGGGTTACCGCTATTTTGATACCTTCCGCAAAAAAGCTCTGTTCCCCTTTGGATACGGGCTTTCCTACACAGAGTTCCGCCTTGGAGCTGTCGCGGTGGAGGCAAACGGTGCGCAGGTCACTGTGCGTACCTCCGTGGAAAACATCGGCGCTTTGGCAGGTCGGCAGGTCGTGCAGGTGTATCTGAGCAAGCCTGCCGGTAAGCTCGATGCACCTTGGCAGGAGCTTTGCGCCTTTGCCAAGACCCGCACACTTGCCCCGGGAGAAGCAGAAACTGTCACCTGCTCCTTTACCTTGCCGGAGATGGCAGCTTATGATGCCGAAACTGCCTCCTATATTCTCGAGGCCGGTGATCACCTTGTCCGTGTCGGTGTCAGCAGCGCCGAAACCGTCCCCGCCGCCGTTCTGCACTGGGCAAGACCGTCACGACCCCTGCAGGCAAAAAAATGTGCTGGGCAGCACGGATTTCACCGACCTTACCGCCCCTGCCGCCGCGATGGAGCGCCCGGAGGGTGTGCCGGTCATCGAAATCGACCCGGCCTCGATTGTCTGTGAAACGATAGACTATGCCCGCACCGAGGAAATTTTGCCCGAGGTGGACGCCCTGACCAAGGAGGACGCCGCCCTGCTTCTGATTGGCAATTTTTGATCCGAACGCAAAGGGGCTTTGCTTCGATGATCGGCACAGCAGGCCGCCATGTCTGCGGTGCGGCGGGTGAGAGCTGCAGCACTGTCAAGGGCATTCCCTGGCTGATCATGGCCGACGGCCCTGCCGGTCTGCGCCTTGCGAAGGAGTATTATGAGGACGGCAAAGGCAAGCACGCTGTCGGCAATGCCTCGGTGCCGGATTCCATTATGGAAATGCTGTCCGGCCCGATGAAACTGGTGATGAGCCTGATGGGCGGCAACGGCAAGCCGAAGGCCGGCTGCGAGATCAAGACCCAATACTGCACGGCCATTCCCATCGGCACCGCGCTGGCGCAGAGCTTTGACACGGATTTTGTGCAGCGGTGCGGCGGCATCGTCGGCGAGGAGATGGAGCACTTCGGCGTGCATCTGTGGCTTGCCCCGGCGCTGAACATCCATCGTTCGATCCGCTGCGGGCGCAACTTTGAGTACTACTCTGAGGATCCGCTCGTCTCCGGCAAGATGGCCGCCGCCATGACGCGCGGTGTGCAGGCTCATAAGGGCTGCGGCACGACCATCAAGCATTATGCCGCCAACAATAAAGAGTACAACCGCACCCGCAACAACAGCATGGTTTCCGAGCGCGCCATGCGTGAAATTTACTTAAAGGGCTTCGGCATCTGCGTGCGGGAAGCCCAGCCCAAGGCCGTCATGACCTCCTACAATCTGCTGAACGGCACCCACACCGCCGAAAGCCGCGGGCTGATTATGGATATTCTGCGTGCCGAGTTCGGGTATGAGGGCATCGTCATGACCGACTGGGTCTCACCGATTGCCGGGGATGCGCGCTCTGCCCACCGGGATTCGCAGGCGCAGTATGTAGCTGCAGCAGGCGGCGACCTGTTCATGCCCGGCAACAAGGGTGATTATGACAACCTGCTGCAGGGCATCGCCAGCGGTGCAGTGACGCTGGAGCAGGTAAAAATCAATGCCTCCCGCGTGGTCAGAATGGCGCGGGCGCTGACACAAGAATAAAACATAAAAACCTCTGCCAGACTGTTTGCCTGGCAGAGTTTTTGGATAAGCATTTACTTTTCGCGGTACTCCATCGGGGTTTGGCCTGTGACCTCCTGAAAAATCCGGCTGAAATAGTTGCGTGTGCTGAAAGAAAGTGCAGTAGCAATGTCCTGCACGGTCTGGTCGGTGCTTTTCAGCAAAACCTTGGCGCGCTCAATCTTGGCAAATTTGATGTAATCTGTCACGCTCAAGCCCGTTTCCTCCTTGAATTTGTGGGTCAGATAATATTCCGTGTAGCCCACCAGCGCTGCAATATCTGCAGCGCGTAATTTTTTTATCGAGGTTCATCTCAATGTAGTCCACGCACTTTTGCACCTGCTGGCTGAGGTTGGGGTTTGTGCGGCATTTATGCACGCGCCGGACAAAGTCGTCATACATCATCAGTGCCAGAGGATCGAGGTCGTCCATCGTTTTTGCATTTTCGGCAGATTGGATGTAGCTGTCCCCCAGCGCGTAGGCTTCCTCCGGCGAAAGCCCGCCCTCGATGGCGGCACGGCATACCAGCGAGGTAAACACGATGATGCTGGTCTTGCTCTGGCGCAAAGCGTCATCGCTGCGCACAGGCACGCCCGCACTGATGCCCATACTGGCGGAAAGCGCCTGCTTGTAGTTCAAGTCTCCGGTGCGCACCATCTGCAGAAGTCCCTGCTCTGCCATCCAGACCTTGTGGCGATCATGGGCAGGCTGCTGCACGGCATTGCGTACCTGCGTCAAATCCTCGCTGTTAATGTCACTGATTGCAAGATGGTTACCGGTCAGACAATAATGCATCATCAGAGCGTAGCGGTGCAAGACTGTGCATTGCAGCACCGGTACGGTTTTCAACGCCTCGTACAGCTGCATGGTCCATGCCACGCTCGTCTCCAGACGGTTATAGTATTGCAGCCCCTGCTCGATCCCGCGCAGCGAAACATCCTGATAAAACACCGGCCCGATGACCCAGGCGCGTTTCAGCGCACTGCCGTCCTTTTCAAAGGCAGCTGCCCATGTCATGCCAATGGCCGTGCCCAGTGTGACGGGCTTTGTGTGCCGGCTGCCGTAGTCCAGCATTTTTTTCTTGCAGCCGAATAGGTCAAATGCGCCGGAGAGGAACCCCGCCTCCGGGCAGTTGCTCTGCAGCAGGCTGCCATCGGCATTATAGCACCATGTATAAATGTTGCCGCCGCACTGGATCAGCTCCGAAAACAACTCCATATTTTGAAAAGCATCCATCGAATCACCCTCTTTTTATACCAGTATACCACAAAAAAGTGGCTGCCGTACAGACAACCACTGATATTCTTATGCGTTGGCGTATCCGCCCAGCACCGCAAGGCTGGGCTTCGGGGTGCGTTCCAGCGTTTCGCGGTTCACGGCGATCAGGCCAAAGTTCATGGCATAGCCCTTCTGCCACTCAAAGTTATCCATCAGGCTCCAGTGGAAGTACCCCTTGACCGGGATACCATCGGCGATGCAGTGCTGCACGCCCGCCAAGGCTGCCTCGATAAACGCCACGCGGCGGGTATCGTCTGCGGTGGCGATGCCGTTTTCGGTCACGATCAAGTCACCCTTAAAGTCGGCGGCCACCTTGCGGATGACGTTTTCCAACGCCTGCGGATAAAACTCGTAGTCCATCTGGGTCAGCTCGGCACCCTGCGGGGCGGGCAGCTGCCCCTGCGCACCGTACAGCGTGCGGGTGTAGTTCTGCACGCCGAGGAAGTCATCCTCCTTAATATAAGGAAGATAGTGGGTGAACTCTTCCTCCCACGCAGCGGCGGCGAATGCTTCACCGCCCGGCTGGGCCTGCAGGTCATGCAGCGAGAGGGTCAGACCGACCTTGACCTCGGGGCAGATTGCCTTGATGGCCTCCCGCGCGGCAGCGTGGGCGCGCATCACCAGCAAATCGCCTTCGGGTGTGCGCTCGCTGACGAAAATTTTCGGCTGCGGTGTGCCGAACACGGCGGCGTTTTCGGCGGCGGCGTACTTCATATTTTCCATCATCTTCTGGAAGTTCATGCCCACCTGTACGCTGCCTTCGGCGGATTTGCCTGCGTTGGCGGCAGCCTTGGCAGCCTGCTCTGCCATCAGGCGGAACCGCTTGGAGATTGCCGCCAGCTGCAGGCCCATGTTGGCCTCATTGATGGTGCAGATGTAGTGCAGCTCACTGCCCAGTTGCTCCATCACATAGCTGACATAGCGCTTGAAGTATTCGACCGTGGATTCTGCCTCCCAGCCGCCCTTGGCAATCAGCCACTTGGGGCTGGTGAAGTGCAGCAGCGTCGCAACAGGTTCAACGCCGTGCGCCTTGCAGCAGGCAATGACCTTGCGGTAATGCTCGATTTCGGCAGGGTCGAACTTGCCCTCCTCCGGCTCGATACGCGCCCATTCGATGGAAAAGCGGTAGGCGTTCAGCCCGGCATCCGCCAGCAGTCGAATATCTTCCTCATACCGATTATAATGGTCGCAGGCAATGCCGCTCGGCTCAGCAAAGCTGGTGTGGGGCAGCTGCTCTTGTGCCCAGTAGTCGGAATGAATGTTGTTGCCCTCGACCTGATGGGCGGCAGTGGCCGCGCCGACAAAGAAACCTTTTTCAAATTTCTGCATAATTTTCTCCTTACCTGTGCTGTCTAAAGCAAATCAAGAAACTTTTGTACCTGTATCATAGCATAACAAGCGCAAATCGTGAGGGTATTATTTAGCAAAGCGGGACAATATTTCGTGTTGCTTGAAATAATGCGCGAATTTTTGTTCCTTATCTGCTGATTTTTATCCCCTGCTGCCGTTTTGCTTCTGGTATAGTGGTGTCAGTGAGAAAAACCACTGCGGAATTCTTAGGAGGAAAACAATATGTTCAAAAAGAAACCCACTGCTTCAGAAGTTGACGGCGTACAATACCGCCGCGCCAAAACATGGCAAATCATCTGCTACGCCTGCAACGCGCTGGTCGGTATGAGCGTCTACTCGCTCATCGGTATGGCCAGCTATTCGGCCAGCATCGGCTACGGCATTACCACCGCCGCGGTTGGCATCATCCTGACCTGCACCCGTATTCTGGACGGCATCACCGACCCGCTGCTGGCCTTTGTGTATGACCGCGTCAACACCAAGTTCGGCAAGCTGCGCATTTTGCTGATTGCCGGCTATCTGATCGAAGCGCTCGCCCTGTACGGAATGTTCACCGGTTTCTCGTCCAAGGGGATGGGGCTGGTCGCGTTCACGCTGCTGTACGTGGTCTACGTCATCGGCTACACTGTCACCAATATGACTGCGCAGACCATCCCCGCCATTATGACCAATGACCCCCGCCAGCGCCCCACCCTCGGCGTCTGGACGACCTCATTCAACTATCTGGTGCCGATGGTTATGTCCATGGTGCTCAACGTTGTCCTGCTGCCCAAGTGCGGCGGCACCTATAATCAGGCATTTCTGACCGCTGCCTGCAATATCACCCTGATTGTGGCCGCCATCGGCACCCTGCTGGTATGCCTCGGCGTTTCCGCCTTCGACAAACCCGAAAACTTTGTCGGCACCAAGAAAGCCGAACCGCTGAAGATGGCCGATATTGTTGAGGTTCTCAAGCACAACAAGCCCCTGCAGTGCTACATTGCGTCCAACGCATCCGACAAGCTGGCTCAGCAGGTCGGCAGCCAGGCCATCATCAACACAATTCTCGGCGGCATTATCATCGGCAATATAGGTCTTGGCACGATTCTGACGGTTATCAGCATGGTGCCGTCTATCTTCTTCGCCGCTTTCGGTGCCAAGTATGTCGGCAAGCACGGCAGCAAAAAGGGCATTGTCAATTTTACCTGCATCAGCATGGTCATCACCGCTGTTATGATCGTGTTCTTCCTTGTCATTGACCCCAAACAGATCGGTGTCATGGGCAGCCCCGCCATGATTATTTATGTCATTCTGTCTCTGCTGCAGAACGGCTCCAATATGTGCATCACCACCTCCAACACCTCGTACATGGCCGATGCCATTGACTTTGAGCTCGACCGCAGCGGGCGTTATATTCCCGCCGTTGTCTCCGGCACCTACAGCCTGGTCGATAAACTCATCACCTCTTTTGCCGCCGTGATTGCCACCGGTGCTGTTGCGCTGCTGGGCTACACCGCCACGATGCCCCAGCCCACGGATCCTTGCACCCCCGCTATCTTCTGGATGGGTATGGTTCTCAAGTTTGGTCTGCCTATCATCGGCTGGATCATTACGCTGATTGCCATGCGCAGCTGCCCGCTGACCAAGGAAGAGATGGTCAACGTCCAGAAGCGCATTGCCGAGAAGAAGGCTGCCGCACAGTCTGAATTCTATAAAGAACAGCTTCAGTAAGCCCATCCCACAACAGCCGAAAGGGTTTGCAGCCCTTTCGGCTGTTTGAAGTTAAATCCACACATAAGGAGTCATGTTATGAGCAAGACAATTCTTTTGAACCAGAACTGGATTTTTTCCCGAAAGAAGGCACACGACGAACCCGTCACCTGCCCACACCTGGAACGCCATCGACGGGCAGGACGGCGGCAACGACTACTACCGCGGCACCTGCAGCTACACCA